>Ga0115008_10001450_pt1 | contig 19152 bp, 13 predicted proteins | sample FraStrMetagenome_FD_87164 | JGI IMG/M metagenome (GOLD analysis project Ga0115008, IMG submission 87164) | Marine eukaryotic phytoplankton communities from Arctic Ocean - Fram Strait ARC3M Metagenome | ecosystem: Environmental > Aquatic > Marine > Oceanic | place: Fram Strait | collected...
AAGATACAAAAAACTTCAAAAATCTGGAAAAAAAGGCGCTCTTCCTTGATTTCAATACTTCTTTTGAACAATTTTTGTCGCTAACTCTCGTTGGGGATCAACATTTTTTGTAAGTTTTTGAGTCAATCCTCGTTAAAAAAGTGCGAAATCAAAAAACGCTCAAAAGCGTCGCGAAAACGCTCAAAATTTAAAAAATTCATTCTGAGGCCACAATTCAGGAATTTCAAAAAATTCAGGAATTTCGGAAAATTCAGGAATTTTAGAAAATTCGGGAATTTCAAAAAATTCAGGAATTTCTTCAAAATTGTACCTTAGCGATTGTTTCAAGCTGATTTATCCAATTTTCAAGATGAAAATCAGGAAACATTTTCTGAATCGTTTCTCCCAATTCAAGCGGTCCAATTTGGGACGAAAACTGGTTTCCAAATTTGACGGTTCTCTGTCGTCTCTTTTGGAAGGTTTTGTTGTCGCGATAAGTAAACGCATCGAAGCAGGTGAAGCCGATAACGCGCAATTCTGGATAAAAAGACGAAAAATATTTTTTCCAGGCCGCATACAATTCTGGCGCTACTAAATCCACTTTCGAAAGAATCAACAAGACTTTTGTCTTTTGCGACACCAGATGGTGGTAGAGAGCGGGAGGGAAGTGTAGCACTGGGTGGCGCACGTCGGCGACGATGCAAATGACGTCGCAAAGTTCCATAATTCGCCACAATTGTCGCCACGTTTCCAAATTATGTTCAAAAAAGCTCAAATTTCGACCTTCAAATTCATCGTGAACTTTTTCAACGTATTTTTCAAACGCTGCTTTTTCGATTTCGTCAATCTTTTTTGCGTCTGTTTCGCCATTCCAGTCTGGCCGTTTCGGAAAGTCGATTATTTCGCTGTAAATATCGGCCACAGAAAGATCACGCGCCGTCTTGCCGAGCTCGATCGTTTCGTTTTGCGCTTTTCGCTTCGCTTCGTCGAGCTCGCTGCGACTTTCATTTTGAAAAAGAAGCTTGTATTTTTCACTTTTCGACGCTTTTATTTTGTCATTCTTGATTTCTGGTTTTTGGTGAACTACAGGAACGCCAGTTTGAGACAGAAGAAATTCTAAAACAGTTGAAAAATAAAATGCTGTGGCGCTAAGACAGCCACGGAAGTAAAGAAGTAATTTCAACTGTCCTGCATGAGACGGAACTGACGATTTAGAAACTTTTCTTTTTTGTTGAAGCTGTTCTTTCTTCTTTTTTCCCGAAAATGCTTGAGCTCTTCTTTTTGGAGGCATTATCGCGCTAATTTTAACATTCTATTAAAATTATTTTTATAAGATTTATAGTTTTTTTTATAAAAGTCGGTTTTCTTCTGTGCTTCTGATAAAATTAACTCTTTCTGGAATGATGTTGCGGAGTTTATCCGCGTGGGAATATTTTCGAGAAGTCCTGCAAGCTGGAAAACTTTTTTTGGTGGAAGAAGAAACGAAAAAATAATAATTATCTTTTGCTGTTGTTTCTGAGTTTATTTTTTCGTTTTGAGATGATTCTAGATCTCAAAAAAAGTACTCTATTTTTTGGATAAAAATTTTTAAGAATCACGATACATTTGCCTTCTTTATTCTCGTTTGGACAAATAAAATTTATTCGCGGTTAAATGTTCGAATGGATCAAGAGGGATGAGTGATCCAGCTTTCAGCACGTAAAAACCTCCTTCGTTCTGTATGTAAGTCACTGTATTAATATTTTATCGAAGACAATGACTGCAGAAATTGTTCTGTTAATTTTTCACGAGAGAAAATGTTGAAAATTTTGAAAAAAACTGGAAGAAAACAAGCACGGGATTCTCAAATATGTGACGAAATAGCCTTCTTGGTGCAACGTCAGAACCCTTGTGACGTCTCACCTGCGCCATGACGTCACGGTGGTGGTGTACGACTGTTGCGAAAAAATAATGCATAAACACTTCAAATTTGGTGACGTCACAAGAGCGGTGCACGATAAAATTCGATTCTTTGGAACTGCGCCACCAAACAGCACCACCAAATGTGACGTCAAGGCGCTTATACGACGTCAGAGGCCCTGTGACGTTTCAACCCACATCAAAATGAAGAATAAAGCATTTGAGCAGAGCTAGAGAGATTTTGTACTCACGGGTGGCCTTGCTCAAGAATATTTCATCATATTTCTTACCCGTGCCTGAATGATCCAGGCTGGATCTCTGCTTCGTAGACGTTGAGAAGAGACAATACGAGCATCTGTGCTTTATAGTAAACGCACCTACAGAAGGTCAAAAAGATGACAAAGCTTTTAACTGATTCAGGGCTCCATTATTGCGAAAAAGAGAATTTATTGCGAATTCGCAATCCAAAAAATTGCGAAAGCGAAATCGAAGCGAAGCTATATTCAATTCACTTCGCTTCGCCATTTTTCGCAATCGTTCGAACTCACAATGCGAATCTGGAGCCCTGGCTGATTGATATAAACAGCAGCACTAAAATAGTGAAACACGAGTTTTTTAATATATATTTTAAGAGTTAAATTTTCTTTATACAAAATGAATTTCGAAATAATAGCAGGGCACTAGACTGCGAATTCTTTGACCGGGAGCACCAGACTTAGAATTCTTCGTAACAACGTCTTGAGATCGCGCCCTGGCGTTGCATCTCGCTCCATATCGCCCTCTAGTTCGTTCGCATTTATACTTGCGTTTCTATCGTAATGTTCATTATTCTATCTTGATCAGAAAGAAATATCCAAAAAATGAAGCTTTTCACCGGTTTTACTCTTTTCGTTGCTGCTACTTCTGCTTTCAAGTTTGGAGGGCAAAGAGAAGAAGGTTAGATCGATTTTATTATTCCGCGCTAAAACTAAAAGATCCGCGATTTTTTCATATTTTTGACATTTTTTCTAGGAAGCAAGGTTCAGAAGTTCCAAGCCATCAAGGACAAAATTCAAGGTCTTTCTGAAGAAGAACGACAGGAGAAAAAGAACAAGTTCCAGGCGATCATGGATAAAGTCAAGGGCCAAGCTGGACAGGGAAAACCCTTTCAAGCACTGAAAGAAAAACTCGAGGGACTTTCTGAAGAAGAGCGAGAAGCTGCTAAGCAAAAATTTATGGCTGGCAAAAAGGACAAGATTGAGGCGATGCGAGAGAAGTTCCAGAAACTCTCTGACGAGGACAAGGAAGAACTGATTGGCGCAGACATGCTCGAGAAGATCAAAGAAATCAAGGAAAGCATGAAAGATATGAGCGAAGAAGAACGAGCTGCGAAAAGAGAAGAAATTCGAGAAAAAATCAAGGCCAAATTCGAGTCTCTTACTGACGAAGAAAAGAAGGCGAAATTCACGCAATTCTTTGCCGCTAAAAAAGACCGATTCCAGGCGATGAAGCAAAAACGAGAGCAGAAAAGGGGAAGTAAGTCGGCATGGGGAAAACTTCAAGCAATGAAAGAGAAGCTTGCTGGACTCGATGGTGATCAAAAAGAAGCCTTGCAGGCGAAAATCGAAGCTATGCAGAAAAAGCGAGAGCAAAAACGAGCCAACCGAGCTTAGATGGTAAGATGATAATAAATCGACTAAAACGACAACACGAAAAATCCCCAAGAAACAATTCGACAAGCGTAGGGAAAACTAAAAAAAGCCAGTTCCTGTATCAACCGTTTTATTTTCTTATTTTTGCATTCAAACAAATAAATTTTGGTGTCCAAATGAGCTCGAATTATTTTTAATTGGTTCTTGTAAAAAGAATAGTTTGAATAATTGCAATTTACAAAATATTTTCGACAGTCTTGGATTCGTCGCGTAAATAGAACTGCCTTTTATCTTGGTAAGCTCTTTTCTTTCACGTGGCGGGAGATTTTTGAGGATTTTAGTTCGATGTTTATCAAGATTTTTATTTTGGTTCGATTTTTCGTTATAAAAGCCGAAAACAGCTCACTTGATCAATTTTCCATGTTGAGAAAATATTTTTTTTAAAAAATGTAACTGTAGTACATGTATTCGTTTCAAATTTATCTTTAATAAATCATTTTTTGTTAATATTCAATCCTTTCCTCTTCTGTTAATATCAAAAGTAAATTAATTATCCGTGACAGAAAATGCTGAGAAATTTTTATAAAATTTGCAGGAGACAAGGAGGAAATTCTCGTGACTTAACAACTTTCTCGGCGCAACGTCAGAACCCATGTGACGTTTTACCTGTGCCATGACGTCATGGTGGTGGTGTATGACTGTTGCCAAAAAATAATGCATAAATATTTGTGACGTCACAAGAGCAAAGTTCGATAAAAATCGATTCTTTGCAACTGCGCCACCAAACAGCACCACAAAATATGACGTCACGGCGTAAATGCGACGTCAGAGGCCCTGTGACGTCTAAACCCTCACCTTAATGAAGGATAAAGTATATGAGCAGAGCTGGAGAGAGTTTTACTTATTGGTGTTTTTGCAAACGACATTTCTAATTTTGACCTCGATTTCTGTACGTCAGAGAGTCACTTTCGGGCTTCGGTGAAGTTAAGAAGAGACAATAAGAGCATCTGTGCTTTATAATAAACGAAACAAGAAGGTACAGAAGATCTTCGATCAGCAGAATTCGTAATTTGACGGCGACAGCCTTTCTCGTTTATATAGTTCAAAAATCTGGTTGGCCCGAAATTTCATTGTTTTGTCAATTTCAGAATCACCCCAAAATGTCCCAAGAATTTTCAGTCGTTATTACTATTTTTACTAAAATCATTTTAGCGTAAAAAATTTTTAAAGATAAAATGAATTTTGAAAATGATGACAGAGCATAAGACTGCGAATTCTTCGTCATGGCGCACTAGACTTCAATATCTCGCACTAGCCTTCCAAGTCCCTGGTGGTGTACATCGCCCTCTAGCTCCCATTTATACTCGCGTTTCTACCGTAATTTTCATTTTTCTCTCTTGACCAGAAAGAAATATCCAAAATGAAGCTTTTCACCGGTTTAACTCTTTTCGTTGCTGCTACTTCTGCATTCAACATGTTCCAGAAGATGAGAGCGAAGTTCCCGGGGCCCTCTGACGAAGACAAGGAAAACCTGATTGGCGCAGACATGCTCGAGAAGCTCAATAATGTCGAGGCAAGCATGAAAGATATGAGCGAAGAAGAACGAGCTGCGAAAAAAGAGGAAATTATTGAAGCTATCAAGGCCAAATTCGAGTCTTTTACCGACGAAGAGAAGATGGCGAAATTCGCACAATTCTTTTAGATTGACAACAACAAGGACAAATCCACAAAAAACAACTCCAGTAGCGTAGGGAAAACAAATCAAAACCAGTTTCTGTATTATCCTTTCTCCTCTTATTTATCTTTCCTTTTCACAAAAATAATAATAAATTCTGTTGCCCAAATAATCTATCCGACAGAATTATCTTTTTATCGTAAAATGTGTCTTGTAAAAAGAGAGGATCTTAAAATTACAAAATATCATTCGACAAGCATCGGTTTATAAGATCGTTCACTTCTTCCGGATGACTTGCAGTGAGATGATGAGAAGCGCCTTAATAAAACTAGCATGATTTTTTTTCCACTTCCCGATTGCTTACCTTCAACTTTATGAACAGTAACATTCTTATCCGTCGTTTCTTGCGCTTTCTGTTGTAAAATCTCAGCAGGCTCGGAGCTCAACCAGCTTTCAGCTCCGAAAATGAAATGTGTATTTTGAGGAAGGGAATCGATTGATTCCGACAATCTTGGCAGCATTGGATTCGTCGCGTAAATAGAACTGCCTTTTATTTTTGAAAAGGCTTTTTCTCCCGTGGCGGGAGCTTTTTTAGGATTTTAGGTCGATTCTTATCGAGGTCAAGATTTTTTAAGTTGGTTCGGTCTTTCGCTATAAAAGGCGAGACGAGACCAGTTGAAAATATTCCATTTTCGGAAAATGAAAATTTTAAAAATGTGACTTTTTACATTCGACCCCCTCTTAAGACCGTTTCAATTTTATGAGAAAAAAATCCTTTCCTGTACTGTTAATATCAAAAGTATATTCAAAAAATTCGTCTCCATAAATCGCTCTCAATTCCGGTCTCGCTTTTTTAATCAACGGCATGCTGATGCTTTTTCGAAAAGCTCTGAAGACTTCGAGTCCGCTTTCCCATTTCAATAATTTGAAAAGAGAAAATGCTGTTTTGATTGTTGTTCGTCGAATCCAAGGAAGAGAATCAAACTTTTTCTGCAACGCTCCATCGTCAACTGCGAAACCCTGATTTTTGATGAATAAATTTGTTCTTTTTTTAGGTTGAAATTTACCCATGGATCGAGAAGAATAAGTCCATGTGGTTTCAAAACACCATCCATGCAAAGTTTCGCGGACAAATAGCAGCCAAAAGAGTGTCCAGCCAGCCAGAAATCTTCCTTTACTTCTTTTTGAATAACTTCGACGAGTGAGTTGGCCCAAATTGCTTCGATTTCAAACGGGTTTTCCGTTCCAAAATCTTTTCTTTCCGAATGACCAAAACCTGGAAGATCAACGAGCATCACTGGAGCGTTTATGTGAGCCACGTTTTTGAAAAAACAGCCAGAACCAGTTCCCCAACCGTGAAGCATCACAAGCGGCGGCGATTCAAGATCTCTGTTCGCCCAGTAAACACGTGTTTTTCCGTGAGACGAATCTAAAAATAGAATTTCAAGAAAACAACCGTTTTTTACCGATATCTTTCTGCTCGATTTTCGTCTCTGGAATCAGCTGCTGAAGCCATTCTTTTTGGTTTTCTACTTTCTCTGTTTTTTTCTCGCAAGACTTCATTTTCTGAAAATTATCGATCTTTTGAAAACGGCTCTAGTTGATTGTCAAATCCGAAGATTATTCTGGAAGGAGTTTGACCTCTTTTAACCCGCATGAGTCATTATCTTTGATGACTCATGAGCGTGGGTGGGAATGTTCCATGTTACGACTTCACGTGACGACCCTAAGAGAATAGGGTTACCGCGGATAATCGAGGAGTTCTCTTCCTTGATTTCATTGTTTCCTGCCGGGCGACAAATTTCGCCGAGAGCGGCCATGACCGGCCAGGACCAAGAAAGACCGACTAAGACCGACTAAAACCGGTCGAGACCGGTCCGAAATAGAACATGAAGATTTCAAGAATTTATACATTTTTTGTTTATTAACACAATTCCTAAAAAAGAGAACTCTATTTTTTGACACCGATTCTGCCGATTCGCTTCGTCTTTTCTTTCGACGCGGCGCCAGAAAGCATGTTGACTCGAAGTCGCAGAGTCGACGTTTCATACTTTTTCTCTTCGTTGTCAGTTTCAAAATCGGCGCGTTCGTTTTCCAGCGTCTATAAAATGGGTTGACGTGTAAAGCCATAAATCAACGCGCTGGAGGGCTCAATCTGATGACTCTTCTAGAGCAACTTAGCGCTGTTTCAGCCTTTTTTATTTACGAGTTCTAAGCTCACTCGTTGAACGAAAGCGTGCTAATTTTTTAGGCGCTAATAAAATACGGGCTTCGACAATACAAAAATAGCGACTTACAGAAAGATAGTCATAAAGCTCGGTGACTTTCTGCTTGAGCTTGTCGAGATCCATGTGGTCGATATTGAGCGGCTTTCGGCGGTCGGCTAAGATCTTCTTTTTGACGTCGCGAGCGGTTCCTTTGCCCTTGCGCTGGCGAGGCTGGCCGCTGAAATCAACGATGAGAATATTTTATAAAATATTTTTTTTAAATATTTTCTAAAAGATCCAAAGAATAAAAAGGAATGTCAAAATACGTGTTAGATGGTCAATTAGTTGTAAACTTAAATTTCGCTATAAATGGCTGAGCGAAGCTAAAAGCGCGAAGCGGAGCTTCGCGTCAATAAATAAAAATTGTGATTTTTTTTATATCTAAAATTTCTATTATTGAGGCGAAGCTTCGCTTTAAGCTTCGCTTCGCTCAGCCATTCATCCCGCAAATTGTCTTATAAACTGGTGTGAGAATATAAAAAACATGAGTTGTCATTTTTTTCTTTTTCGCGACAATTATCGCATCCGAGGTGTTTTAAAAGTGAGTGATGGAAATGCATTTTTTCACCTGTTGAGTTTGTTGAGCTTGTCCATTGCTTCTTTCTTCTTTCGCGCTTCTTCTTCCAGACGACGTGCTTCTTCCGCTTCTTTTTGAAGGGCTCAATTTTTAACTACTTGTTTATTTTGCCAAATAAACAAATTTAAATTTGATAAAAAATAAAAATTCCGCAGCCCAAGCTTTAGCCTCTTTTTCACGCTGCTCACGCTCACGACGTTCCTGATTCTTTCGAGCTCGCTCAGCGTTTTGTTGCTCACGCATCTGAAAAGGTTTATTCGGTTTATGAAATCGCTTGGTGGTAAGAACCTCTTTTCGTTCGGCGATTTTCTGCTCAAGCGTGGCGAGTTCTTCCTCATCCTTTTCTCGCTGAACTAGAAAAGAATAAATTGACTGTAAAATTTTCAATCTCGGACTCAAAACCAAGCTTATTCATTTTTATAAAAAAATTATTTCTTGTTTGTATATTTTTGAAGGTTTAGATCTGAGAATATAATTCTTTTTTCTTCGATATCAGACTTCTGAAATTTACCAAAATGAGAATCAATCATTTTCTTGAGCTCCGCCAAGTCCTTCTCGAGGCGTTTCTTGAAGAAATCATCACCGCCCTCCATCGTTTTTTCTCGTTTTTTGTTGTTTTGTGATTCGACTTCCTAAGTGACAGATTTATGGTTTTGTTCGCAGGAAGAAATTTGTGATTTTACTCTCTTTGAGGACCGCAAACGAGGAGCAAATGGAGAGCCAGAGAGAGACAAGCGAAGATGCAGGGCCCGTGAGAGACACTCGATGCGCAAATGAGATGTGATAAACTGCGGCAAAGATGTGATGAAGCTCAAGAACTCTCCGCGTCTTCGCTTTTGGAAGCCAGACTTAAAATCCAAGCATTTATCTTTATTTTTACTAATTTGGTTGTTCAAAGAAAATTTTTACAAATTGACGCAATTCCACCGTTAAACCCAGATTCTCGCAAAATTGACCCCTTTTGAACTCCTTCCAAAGCACACTAGACTGATTACGCCAAATTACTCTTGAGAACAGCGCATCTGCCGAGTTCAATAAAATCTGCTCCGCCTTGCATAAATCATTCAACAACTTGAAATCAACAATGAAAACTGCTCTTTTATTTTCCGCGGCAAACGCTCAGCTTATTTCTTTCGGCAAAAGCTGCACCAGCCCTCCTCTCATCGCTGATTTTGACTTGGACAGAGTAAGATTTAATTAATTTTAATTAAAATAACGCTCGAATTTAAGTACTACGGCAAATGGTGGGAAAACGCGCGAACACCAGTTTCATTCTCGGACGACAACGACAAATGCGGCGGCGCCGAGTACGGCCCAGTTGACGCCAGCACAATCAGTGTCAACAACTCGCACATCATCCCATACAGCGACAACTCCGGCAGCGGGCTTGAGCTTCAAGAGATTCTCGGCAACGCGAAAATCCTCGACGCCAACTTTCCCAACAAGCTGCTTGTCTATTTTGATTACGGCTACCAGCTCAGCGCCAGCCGAGACGAGCGGTCAAATTATTGGGTACAATGGGCGATTTTGAAGGCATTTTTTTAATTCGGTATTTTAAGATCATGGACACAAATTACGATGAATACGCAATCATCATGAACTGTGAAGATTTCGGGTGAGTCACATAAATTCTTTGGTCTAATAATCGAATTATAACTGGTAAATAAGTACTGCTTAGGTGCAAGAACACGATAATTTTACTTGTTTTTATTTGGTTTGACGAATATTTCTAGCTCTTTCTCGCTTGAATGGGGCTGGCTTTTAACTCGTGACCAGAATATTCGAGAGAACAACCCCCAACGATGGGCTGAGCTTATGGATATCGCCATTGGCTTCTCTGACGTTTGGGAACGAGAGGAAATCCTGATGATCCCACAAGATCCAAATGACTGCACATACGACAAAGAAAGCTACTGGCCAAACTAATCTTTTTGTAAATTTCTGTATTTTTTCATGAAAATGCAATAAATCCTTCTGACTTGTAGCTTTTTTCTACATGTTTTTATGAGACTTTTAATTATGAGGTAGGAGAATGCAGGGCGAGAAAGAAAATGACGGACATAAGAATTATTCTAGAGCTCTTCAGATCCGAGCAGTTTTCTGGCACTTCAATTATTGGAGCTTCTGGGCGAGGTCCTCTCAAATCTTCTTCAGCTTTTTCCGGCTTCTCATCTTGATCCAGTTCTTGTTCTGATTTTAGTTAGCTAATGGAGCTGAATTAAACGTATTTTTATTCTGCCGTGGTCAGCTTTTCGGTTTTTGGTTTTTGCGGGTGCCCCCCAAATGCGTCATTGTGTTTTATTTTTCGTGAAAAAGTTGCTGGCTTATCAGATTTTAAAAATTCACTGTTTTTTGCTAACTAATCCTGAAGACTCGTCTTGAACTTCACTCTCAGGAGAGGTTGAATTTTCTCGTGGCGAGTCAACATCGTTCGTTTCCGGCCGCGGGCCTCTCAGACTCGAATCTTCCTCTTCCGGAGAAGCAGGGAAACTAGGAAGGACTTCGTTTTCCACTTCACTGGACATTCTCGAGCTGGGAGGAGAGCTTTCTGAAACGTACACGTTCGATATGTTGAGAGTTCAAGGGATGGAAGACAACCTGGCTGATCGTAGGCTGCTTTCGTTTCGTCTTCAGAGCTAGAAACGGACGAAAGAGATGACGAGCTGGAAAAGCTTGAACGTGGACTTGGAGCATTTTCATAGAAATCCTAAAATATGATATGATCAGAAGCAAAACAAGAACCATAATATGGAAAAAATGAATAAAAATATGGATTTTTTTTTATAAATAGCGATGAATTATAGGCTCTTTTTGCTAGCTTTAAAATCGGAATTGAAAAAAAATTTAAATTGATCACTTTTTCTAAAAATGTTCAATTGGTAGCCTGAATTATGAGCGAAAACGTAATGGTCTTATAGGCGCCTTTTAGTTAACTTTCTAACCTTAAGCATCATCAAAAGCGCAACATTCTGCGTTTCAAATCCTCCAAAAAGCGCATCTGGTGTCGTCAGCAAGCCAAGTTCGTGTCTTTCTGAAAATTTTACAGTTATTTCTTCTCTGTTGATCGTTAGACGAACCTTGCGCTCCAAGCGCGTCCAAATGCGAGCTGATAATGTCGAATGGAACGGTCGCGTTTTTGTCGACCTCGATCTTCCGGTGCTGCTCTAATTCGAGTGCTAAAGTCATTTCTGTGAAAGTTCCGCGCTTGACGAGCGCCAGCTCTTCTTACACGTTTTCATGTTTTTTAGAATTGAACAGAGAATTTCAGGATTTTTGAAACTTTCGCCAAAATCGAAGACTGTCTGTCCAGCGTCCAAAAATCGATTAATCTTTTCAGGATTTTTCGGTTTGGTCATTTTTTGAAAATAAAATTTGACATTTTTTTCTATTTTTTTTTCGAAGTCGGAAGAGGCCACCTCCCGCATACGATTTAGCGATTTTATCAATAAGTGATAAGAGGATTAATCTATAATGGCTCGCTTCAAGGAAAAAATCGTTGACGGGATTACCGTTTTCTAGTAACTATTCAGTTTCAAAATCCGTGTCCAAATAAGAAGTGCTTCTTCGTCGATCGATTTGCTTAGCTCAACTTTCTCAACTTCTATTTTTTCAATTTCATCTTCCACATCGCTTTCCATGTGAGCATCCATTTCTTGAATGCAGAAATTATATACTCAGTTACGCATTCCAGAAATGTTAAATTTCCGAAACGAGCGGTTTGCGGATTTGATTTATGAAATGGAAAAACGAAAATTGCACTTTATCATTTTTTCGTTACCTGAATTATCATCAGAGCTCCTTTCAGAGTCGCTGTACTTTCCGAAGCCCTTGCCAAACTGCTTTTCGTACTCCGATTCAAAATTGAAAGGGTTAGAGCCGGGATTGACACGTGGTGTTTCTGGTTCTTCTACCTTAAAAAACCACTTGAATAAACGATAAGAAGTCCAATTTTAAGTTCATTTCTAAACTCCCGTTCTAATTTTTTCGCGGTTTTAATCATCTTATTTTTCCCGCTACTTGTTTATACAAAATCTTAGATCAAGTAAGAGCCGCGCTGCGGTTCCATTCGCTTTTTATCTTCGAATACCTCGTCCGGCACCACTGTATCCTGCCGTGTCAGGTTTTTGAAGTCTCTGTACTGTTCTGGGTTCAGAGATTGAGCTCGATTTCGCTGGTCATCTGGTTCTGAAGCCGGAATGCTTTCTTCATCGGATGAAAGCTGCATTGGTTCTTCTTTTGTTTGACTTTCAAGAGGTTCAACGCCAAGCTGGTCGAGCTGATCTTCCTCGACTTTGACGATCTTGTGGTAGACTTCCATTCCGTGCGTTTTCTGAAACTAAAAAAAGCTAAAATTACTAAAACTCACCTTTGTAAAATCGACTAGTTCCTTATCAGTTTCAACTTCAAAGCCGTTCGACTCACCAAGAGCTAAAGCAGAAGATAAAGGATTAATTCAAGATGCGAGAGGAGCTTCTTTTTTCAGCCACGTAAGACAAACCCAGAATGAGATAAAAAAAAATTATGAAAATTTTTGTTTTCTAAACTCAAAAAATTCTGATTAACCAAAAATTTTACTTTTCAAAAAAAAAAGTTAACCTGAATAAAATTCAGCCACTTTTTTTTGCGCTAAAACAATAATGTTTGCTCTTTCTTACAAGCTCAGAGCTAGAAAATTATGCAAATAAAAATATTAAAACAGCTTGATTTTTATATAAACAAGATTAGCCGTCAGTAAATCTCATTTGCAGCATTTTGTTATTTTATATTTCGACCACAAACTAAAACTTGTACGTTCGCCAATGAGCTCCCGTAATTTATATTATAAGAACGGTATGTAAATTAAACAAACGTGACGAGATAAAAACGTTTATTTTTTGTAACTTGCTCCCGCTGTGACGAAAGTCAAATATATAGTCGTCAATAATTACCGAGTCCATCTTGTATTTCCGCTGCGGCGACGTCTTCCATTTGTTCCCGCCAAGCTGGGCTCTCTTTTGACGTTCCAAAATGAGCGCAAGAATTTCTTTTTGACTTTTCAGAATTTTCAAAATCAGTTTTAAAACGCTTTCTTTGAGATCTGCTGAGCTGGCAAGAGGAAAATCCATGAATTGGTCCACTTTTTTACAGTTTTGAAATTGCCTGTAGCATGACTGTACACTATCAGAGGATTTTAAACTGTTTCTGGAACGACCAACAAGTATCTTCCGGAACCGGGCATCGCGAACTTTATTATTTCTCTAAAGCTGATTCACAGAAGGAAATTATTTTCGAACAGTTGAAAGCTCAAAGGGCAGCTGGAAGCGTTCCAGATGATCAGAAGACTTAGCACGACTCAGCATGACACCAATTTTGCAAATTTAGAAAAGGTTGTGTTTCGCCTTTTGTCTGCAAGAAAATGCTGAAATTTTGTGCATTATCCAGTATATTCTAACCTTCGCTTAACCGATACATAAAAACAGTCTGTTGCCAACTGTTATAAAAACAACGCGCGTTTCGTTCCGCGGCGCTCAGATGGCGCAAGCGAGCAGCGGCGCAATAAGCGCGCAAGATGGCGAAGAAAAGAATCGATTATGCTGATGATCAAGGAATTTTTTTGAGTAAGCCTTGCTTTTTGTAAAAATTGTTTTGAAATAACGACGTGTTTTTTTGAACGAAAACTTAGACTTGAACAAAAGTCAGAGAAAAAAAACGAAGATTTCCAGAAGAGAAATTCCAGCTCATCAATTGGTAAATTATTATAGGCACCTTTTCTTAAAAAAAGAAAAGATTAAAAAATAGGAATTATTCTTTAAAATAAACAGTATTACTTGATAAAGTGATTTATTGGTTAGATATTTTAGTAATTTTTTTAAAAATTATCATTTCATTATTGTGTTTGTCTCAAAATTCTAGAAAGGATTACTTTTTAAATGCGTTAAAACAGTCATAATATTCATTGACTGGAATAGTTTTAGAGGAAAAAAGAACCAACCATAATTTGATCACCATTCATGAGCTTTTTAAAACACTTTGGCAACGATTTTCTTCCTGGAATGGCTAATTATAATTTTTGACTGGTCCTGGAATTTATTTCTACCTTCAAAAAACAATTTTTGAGGCACTAATTTGTAACTGATAGTTATTAACTGTTCGTTTCCGTTTGATTTGGGTGTATAAAATACCACCGAGATTCTTGAGTGCGGTTTTTCGTTCTCTTCTCGCTGTTTAGTTCAAGAAAAGAACTTTAATTGTTATCGCAAATTCGAATGCCATTTTTCCCCAGAAGTAAGCTTCGCATTTTGCGATAAAGTTTGTACGTGGAACAGATATAAAAAATACAGATACGCCGCTCCGACGTACACGGTGTATCTTGAGTTTCGATACAAAGCGCTTTATCTTTAAAAAAGATTTATGTACGCCCGAAAAACAGTGATTACGAGCCATTGATAAACCCTTGAAAAAGCCAAAAGAAGAGAGTTTAGTCTTGATTTTGGAGAACGTTTTCGCGTTGAAATTTCTTGCACGCTTTTCAATTGGAATGTACTTGCAAATACCGCACGAAATAAAATATTTGGAAAAGATTTTCTTTAAACATTTTTTAGCTAACTTAGAATACCATTTTTATTCATGCTCTTGAAACAGGTGTTATATTTTTTTTATTTATAATGCAAGTGCGCGCGTCACAAAGAATAAAATTTTAATGCAACATTTTGAAATAAAAGACATTTATATAATTGACGAGTCATTTTAAAATACGAAAATTTTTCCGTTTTATACGTCAGCAAGCCAGCAAGATCTTTATCTAAAACTCAGATCGACCTAAAAACCTAAAACTTTTGGTTCGATTTAACCCCAGCGCTTCAGACTGAACCATTTCGGCTCAGCATGGGCTTCAAATGGATTTAATGAGGCCACAGGTTAAATTTAGAATATAATTTTACGCCTGATCAGCTGGGCTTTTAAAGTCTGAGAAATACAGTTATTTTAATACAACAAGCGACTCCCTTTTCATTGAATCCAATTGCAGTTATTTTGATAACAAATTCAATTTTTCTTTGTAAAAAAACCTACCTGATAATTAAATTAGCAGACTGAAAAGAAACATTTATAATCGACCTGTTTTGTGATTAAGCACAATATTTCAATACTTCCGTCTTTTATAATTTGTTTTCGAAAAAACGCTTCGAGGGTCCGCTCAAATTTCAAATTTTTTAAAAAAGTTAAAATCAGTCAAATTTACAATAAAAGACAAAAAATCTTTTTTTTTGCACTTTATATGCATGTTCAATCACAATCAGGCGATCTCAACCCTTTTTAGAACAATTTGTTAGAAGTTATGAACCGAATACGCTTCGTTGAAAATCGGAAGTCCCATTAACTCGCCAGATTAGTTTGCGCTGTCTTCGTCCCTCGTGTTTTCTGACGCGTAATCGAGCTCAGCTAAAATCCAGCGCGATCAATTTTCCCGTTCTAATGATTAGTGCATCTTCATAATTATCTGATCCGTGAAATCTCTCTCATTTATTTGATGAATACATTACTGCGTTTATTTAATGTTTATTCTTATCACTTGCCACTTTTGATTGAATTAAATTTAATATTCTGTTTGTAGCAAGCGAAAGCATTCACTGTTTCGTTCGTTATTTCGAGATAATCAAAATTCAATTATCGTCTAACAATTCTTCAATTTCTAAAAAAAAGCGGCAAAAATTTAAGAATTAATATTTTGCCTACACATTCAACTAAAACCGGTAAAATAATAGGCGTAGGCGTCAAAACTGTCATTTTGCCTACGTAAATAATTTTTAGCGGTCCAGAAATGTTCACAGGACAAAATGTAGCAGTGATTTTATTTAAAAAAAATAATTAATTTATGGCAAAATTTTGGTTAGTTGCGTTTTGACCATGAAAAAGAATAAAGCTTTGAAATTGGGTCAGTATCAGACACTAAAATAATATTTTGACATCCACGTGCTGGAATCAGGAAGCAAGTTTCTTGCGCAAGCTTCCGCTTTTCATTCAACCGCGAATTTCCAGCTAAATAAACGATATTTACTCACTGCAAAAGCGAAAGCCGAGCTGATTGAACCTGAGCTGGGAAACTCTTCTTTCTTGGAATTCTAGTAGACTTGACCACTGATTAAAATCACCGCAACAAGGTTCAACTGTGGCTGGAAAGTGCGGCGAAGGAATCTCGATCAAGAATTGCTAAAATATTCTAAATGACGTTTGTCAGAATCTCCCTCGAAGAGCGAGATTAACTGGCGCGAGAATTTAACAATTCACATATCTTTTTTAAAAAGAGTCATTTTATCAGAATTAATAGAACGGCAGCCTTAGTTTTTAGGGGCTAAGAAAATTCCGTTCAATTTCAGAAATCGAACCAAACTGAAAAAAATAGATTTGGGTCAGTTCTGCAAAAGTGACCCAAATCGGGGTTGGGCGTCAATATTCACCGACCATAAAATTGAACCTGATAAAAAGAGACAAATTTTGAAATCCAACAGAAAAAGAACATTTTTTTTTGAAATGAGTCTGAAATACATTTATTGTGGAATTAATGATTACAGGAAAAACTTCTGAAATAAATTATTATGAAAGATTTTTAAAGTTGATTTCTTGAGATAAGCAAGCAGATGATTACTCAAAGCATTTTATATTTTTTTTGGGCTCGCAAGCCCGCTCTCGCCCGCAAAATTTTAAAAATTTAATCCCCGCGCCCGAAAATTTTTTTGCTAAGACTCGCTCGTGCCCGTAGTATAAATGCGGCATTTAAAATGCCCCAATTTTTCATAGACTTATTTATTTTCTTTTATCAGTCTATTTAGTCTTTTGAACACGAAGCTACATCATCGCGAGATTCTGACGACAATTCTGCAAATAAGCTGACACATCACGAAAAACATTGTAAATAATTCTTTTTTTTAACATGTTCAGGTGGCACCAGCACTGGCTCCAGATAGCCATTTTTCTTATTTCAATACAAGTTTCTTTTGCAAAAGTAAATATCACGGTCGCGGTTTGCTCGGCAAAAAACAGCGATTTTCTCCCTGGCGGTGGTGGTGAAAAAGGCGCGCTTTTTGTGCGTCTATCGCCAAATGGATATTTCAAGTTGAAGAACAGTTTGTCTGCAGGAATCGTTTCTAACTGAATTCGCTCGAAATAGCCAGAAATGTTGTCGTTGAAGGCAACGCTGGATCATCTAATTTTGCGCACAACAATTTTAGCGTTTGAAATTTCTAGCGGCCAATTTTTTTAATTAATCGACATGTTTTTTCAAAAAAAAGGAATATTAAAATTTAGTTAAATTGAATTTTGATTTTAGTGACGCTTTCGTTTATTAATAGAACGAATCTAAAGCGGCCATAAATTAAGTAAATTTCCTTTTTTTAAATTCGGAGATTTGATTTTTTAGGATTTAGAAGCTCGCACATCCTAATCGAGTTTCTAATATTTGGCCAGCCAGTTTGAAAGGAACAGATTTGGGATTATGAGAACTCGAATTATTACGATTTTTGAAAGCTTGCTCTTTAGTTTTTGGGGCTCAACTTATTATGTATTCTCATGAACTTTTTTACGGTTAAGCTGAGGTGTCTCCTCAAGGGCTCTTAGGAGAGCAATAAAGGAAGAAAATACAGCATTTTTAATCCCTTATTTTTTACAAATGCGAATTCATAAAAAATCGTAATTTTTCTAAGATTTTCGCATTTTTTCGGTATCGAATTATAACGATTTTTGAAAGATTGCTCTTTAGTTTTCAATTTGTATTGAAAGAGATTTTGCTTTCGCATTCAAATTTTGGCGAAAATTAAGACACCTTCTTAGTTACGGAAGAATAATCAAAATTTTATCATTTCTGCCATTTAGAGCATTTTTCTTTTGACGTGAATATGCAAAAGGTAGACTGTAAAGAATATAATCAAGTAATGCTCGAGCGTTGTTTTCAGCAATAATTTTTGCACGTGGGCTCATTATGAAACGTGAAAAAAGAGCAAAATTTGCAGCCGAACACAGTTGAATATCCAGGAAGTTTACTGCGCGCGACGCAAATTGAAGTTCATTACAGAAGTCGAGATATACTTTGTCTCGAGCAACTGACGATTCAAGAAGGAACTTACAGAATCGACTTGATCCAAGATTGGGATCGAAACGCGTTTGTGCCAAAGCACGGTTGGAGCTCAAAAACGTAAGTTAACCGATTGCGAAAATCAGGCGGTTTAAGAAAATTCAATTCAGCGGGCGAAAAGCGTCGTTGTGGAGCAATTCATGCTCGCCAGAAGCCAGAAAATGGTTAACCAGAAATCAACACTTCAAAGAAAACTGCCACAGCCATCTTTTCATGCAGCACAGAAGGCGCGATTGTAAGTTCAAATCAGACAATTTAATTTTTATAATTTTAACAATTTTTATGATATTTCATGATTTTCATAATCTTATAATTTTTCATAATTTCACAATTTTTATTATTTTTCATAATTATTATTAATTTTTATAAATTTCGTAAATTTTTATAATTTTGTGATTTTTTAAAAAAATTTATTACTTTTATACTTTTTCATAATTCTCATAATTTTTAGATCAGCGGTGCACAAACAATTACATCCGAAGTCGTTGCGGGTTAAACTCCGACTGCGCTGACACCATAAAAGGACCGAAATGTCTCTGCCACGCTGGTTACAAATGGAGTGATCGAAGCCAAAGCTGCGAGGACGTCGACGAGTGCGCACCGCCGATTTCGCCGTGCAAAGGTAATAGTAAATGTCACAACACAAAAGGGAGCTTCTTCTGCGAATGCCCGGCTGGACTTGAAGGAGAATACTGCCATTTGGACATCAATGAATGCCGAAGAGGAAATCAGGTGAGAAATTTTTTAGACAAAAATAGAAACCATAATTTTTTTCAAAAATTTTTAGAATTTCTTTCAAAAATTTTTAGAATTTTTTTTTGAAAATTCAAATATGAAAATTAGCAGCATATGCTTAAAAATTGACTCCAGGTTAAATTCTTCTGAACTCTTCCCAGCTCGTCATTTTTGGACAGACTTTAAGTAATTTGTCAAAACAGCGCATGTCAGCCTGTCTAAACGCGTTTTGCACGTAATCTGTCGATGAAAGTGCTCTCAAAAACGTGAACTAATTCGTGATA
>Ga0115008_10001451_pt1 | contig 19147 bp, 17 predicted proteins | sample FraStrMetagenome_FD_87164 | JGI IMG/M metagenome (GOLD analysis project Ga0115008, IMG submission 87164) | Marine eukaryotic phytoplankton communities from Arctic Ocean - Fram Strait ARC3M Metagenome | ecosystem: Environmental > Aquatic > Marine > Oceanic | place: Fram Strait | collected...
CTAAAGCAAAACCTACTAAAAATTGATGTTTTTTTATCTTTCCTAATGATGCTAAAATATCTTTTGTTTTTGTTAATTCTAAAATTAACAAAGTATCTTTCTTTTTTATTTTTTGATCCGATATAAAAGAAGGTTTGTAATCTGAAACTGCAGCAGAAAGAATGGCAATATCTACATCTTTAAAATATTTGTGTGCTTCAACATACATTTCGTCGGCAGATTTCACATCAACTCTATGTACAGAAGAATGTTTTATTTTTTGGTGACTTGGTCCAGAAATTAAATACACTTGCGCTCCTAAATCTGCAGCTGTTTTAGCCAAGGCAAATCCCATTTTTCCCGATGAGTGATTTCCTATAAATCTTACAGGATCAATAGCTTCATATGTGGGGCCAGCTGTTATTAAAACTTTTTTACCTCGAAGTGGTAATTTAGAACGTATATCACTCTCTATAAACGATATAATATCTTCAGGTTCAGCCATTCTTCCCTCACCAACTAAGCCACTAGCCAATTCACCAGAAGTTGCAGGAATTAGAACATTACCAAAATTTTGTAATTTCTCTAAACTTATTTTTGTTGATGGATGAATATGCATATCCAAATCCATAGCTGGAGCAAAATATACTGGACATTTTGCTGATAAATAGGTGGCTAATAATAAATTATTACAGGCTCCATTTGACATTTTAGACAGCGTATTTGCTGTTGCTGGAGCAATTAACATATAATCTGCCCAGAGACCTAAATCTACATGATTATTCCATAATTCATTTTCATCTTCTTTATCATAAAAAGTAGAATGAACAGGGTTTTTAGAAAGTGTAGAAAGTGTAAGAGGTGTTATAAAATCTTTAGACGCAGGAGTCATAATAACTTTGACTTCTGCGCCTAATTTTATAAATAAACGAACTAAACTAGCCGTTTTATAAGCGGCGATCCCGGCTGTAATACCAAGAAGAACTTTTTTACCGCTTAAAACAGACATTATTCTGTTTCTGGAGTTCTATGATAAACTTTATTATTCAACCATTCCTCAACTGCCATTGCTGTTGGTTTGGGTAATTTTTCGTAAAATTTAGAAACCTCTATTTGCTCTTTATTTTCAAAAACTTCTTCTAAACTATCATTGTAAGTTGCGAATTCGTCTAATTTATCAACCAACTCCTTTTTTAAATCTCCGTTAATTTGAGTTGCTCTTTTAGCAATGATAGAAATAGCTTCATAAATATTTTGAGTTGGAGCTTCAATTTCATTCTTATCATAAGTAATAGTACTTGCAGCTGCATTTGTATCTTTATAGTCCATCATAATTTGTTATTTCGTTGTTGTTTCTTCTATTGCACTAATTTCAGTAATAATCGCTTTGATTCGTTTATCTTCTTCTTGTAAAGTTACTAACATTTTATCAGAATCTTCCATAAATTTAGATTCAGGAAAGTTTCTTTTTAACTTTTGATACGCTTCAATCGCATCTTTAATACGTTCTGGTTTTCTTCTGTCGTAACTTTTTAAAACAAAATCATGAGCAGCTTTTAATCTATAAAATAACGCTTCTTCTTTGAATTCAGAACCCAAATAGTCCGACAGTAAGTTATCAAAAGCTTGAATTGATGCTTTGTAATTTCTTAAATCATAATCAGCCGTTCTATAATACGTTTTGGCAATTTCGAAATGTTTTTTTTCTAGTTTGTAACGCAACTCTTTATAGTGTTTGTTTGCTTCTTCAATTTTTGTAGAGTTAGGATAGGTATCTATAAAACTTTGAAAAGATTCTAATGCTTTATTTGTGTCTGTTGGATCTAAACTAAACTTTGGTGAGGATAATTTGTAACTGTAAGCAGATAGAAAAGCCGCTTCTTCTCTTTTAGAACTTTTGGGATAATTTTTTGAAAAACGATCAAAGTAATACCCAGAAGTAGTATAGTTTTTTTCGTTAAAATTAGACTGTGCAACCATAAATTGAATACGTTCCATTTGTGGTTTACCTCTGTATGAAGGTGTAATTTTTTCAAACAGACGTAAAGCTTTGCTGTATTTTTTTAATTCATACATCTTAACAGCCATTTTATATTGCTCTTCCGATGTCCCATCGTTTAATACTTTTTGATATTCGCCGCATGAAAATAACAATAGGCTTAACATCAATAAATACGCTAAATTTTTAATTTTTTGCATTTGGCAAAATTAGTGATTAATAATGAATTAATAAAACGAATTTGTACACTATAAATTGTACGCTACAATAATCCAATAAAAAGACAAGATGGCAATGCTTTATCTTACTAAATGTTTGTTAATCTTAAGGCTGTATTGGTGCAGCACTAATGAGTTGTTTCATATCATTATCAAACAAATAGAAACCACTTTTATCATCACCAATTAAGTTTATTTTATCTAAAATATTCCTAGCCAACGCTTCTTCTTCTATCTGTTCTGAAACATACCATTGAAGAAAGTTATGGGTCGCATAATCTTTTTCCTCTAAAGTAATATGAACTAGGTCATTGATTGATTTAGACACAAATACCTCATGATTAAAAAGTGTTTGAAATACTTCTTTAAACGAACCAAACTCTATGGGAGGTGCAGACAATTGAGAAACCTTTGCATGCCCGCCACGTTCATTAATAAATTTCACCATTTTTAACATGTGCTGACGTTCTTCATCTGAATGAGCGTACATAAATTGTGAAACCCCTTCAAATCCTTGATTTTCTGCCCATGAAGCCATGGCTAAATAGACCTGTGAAGATTCTGCTTCTACCGTTACTTGTTTATTTAATGCGTCTTCTATCCTTTTTGATAACATGTTTTAAATTTTAAATTAGAAATTGGTTACAAAATTAGCGATTTTTGATTGAAGTTCCTCAGAAGTTTTCACTAAAGGTAGACGAACTTTATTTAAACAGATATTTAATTCTTGTAAAACTGTTTTTATTCCTGCAGGATTATTCTCTATAAAAATATAATCCACAACATCCATCATTTTAAAATGAATATCAAAAGCATCTTTATTTTCTCCAAGTAAACCTAATTGAATCATCTTAGAAAACTCCTTTGGGTATGCTTGACCAATGACAGAAATAACACCAGATCCTCCAGCTAAAGTAATCCCTAGAGCTAAATCATCATCTCCAGAAATAATTAAAAAATCTGCTGGTTTATTTTTTATCAACTCATAATATTGCTGTTGATTGTTACCTGCTTCTTTAACTGCTACGATATTTTCAAAATCATTTGCCAATCGTATTGTTGTTGCTGGCTCCATATTTTTTGCAGTTCTACCGGGAACATTGTACAAAATAATTGGCTTTTCTGTAGCTTCTGAAATAGCTTTAAAATGCTGATAAAACCCTTCTTGTGTTGGCTTGCTATAATAAGGCGCAACGGATAAAATTCCATCGATATTAGAAAAATCTCTAGTTTGCAGTTCTTTTACAACATTCGCTGTATTGTTGCCTCCAACACCTAAAACCAAAGGCAAACGCCCTTTATTTTCTGCCACAATAACTGCAATAATTTCTTGCTTTTCTTCATCAGTTATTGTGCCACTTTCTCCTGTAGTACCATTTATTACTAGATAATTTGTTCCATTATCTATGTTATGATTTACCAACTTTTTCAGAGCAATAAAATCGACACTTAAATCTTCTTTAAAGGGGGTCACTAAAGCAACTCCTGTTCCAATAAATTTTTGCATTTTTAATTATTTAGATGTGTAAAATTACAATTTTAAGATTTATTATAACGTAAAAAAGTCAATCTTAAAAAGAATAAACAACATTGATGATAAAGTTTAATTTTTTAGTTTTTTTAAAACCACTAAATATTTTTTCAACTCTTTACAAAATGCATTAATGTTATCTGTGTCCCCTGATATTTCTATCTCATATAGGGAAGGATTTACATTTGAAAAACCTACTTTAAATGTAGATTTCGATTGTAAAATGGCATTTTCTAAATAAAGATTACTATTCTTATAAAAACCTATTAATAAGTCAAAAGGTTGTTCTAAAAAACTTTGAAAACTTGGCTCTACAAACTGACCATTCCAATTAATATCATTTTCAGAAAAATGCTTGTAAGAAAGTTCATCTAATTTATTAAAATTTCTAAAGCTATACATTTTAGAGTTTCTAACCCCTAAAATAGTTTCAATCTGCTTTTGAACATTAATCTTTGAAGTTATTTTTTCTGTAGTTATTATACCAACAGATTGGATTTCTTTTTGCGAAACAATTCTATTTTTAATATTCTCAGATAAAGATTTATCAAATCTTTTTTTTAAGATTGTTTGTTTTAGTTTCGTAAACTTCATTAATTCTTAGTAAATTTATTCCTGTAAAAATAAGAATTATTTACTTGTTATTTCTAACAAAATAAGCTGATTTAACTGCTTTCCATACACCTGAAAATTATCATCAGAAACCAATAGTAAAGATTTATTTCCATTAGAAAGTTTTGGTCCGAAAGTAATTCCTTCAATATTATCTATAATTTCTTCTGTTAAATTGTATTTAATATCAGAAAAATCTAAAATTAACTTCTTTTCTAATGGAATAAAAGCTGTCTCCTTAAGAGACTCAGTAGTTATAATATTGGTAGTTTTTTCACTTATAGAAGCATCAAAAATTCGTATACTATTTCCATTAAAGCCATAACCATTTTGATAGGTTCTTTCTATAATAAAAAAATTATTTTCTTTGTATTCTAATATTGCAGTAACTCCATTGAGATTTATATTTCCCTTTGCAGGCTTATAAATAGGTTCTAATTCGTAAGCAAATTGCTTTGTTGCTGAATTGGTTTTTTTATCAAAATAAGTAATTCTAATGGGTGATGATGTGCTACTAAAACTTGGTGCTGCTCCATCTGATTTTAAGACTCCTTCCATTGCTACCCAAAACCCTTCTTTATCAAAACTTTTTGTTGACGCTTCAAAAACAGCATTATGCTCAATATTGTAAATATTTTTGAAACTTACTGGTAGTTTATAGTCCGTTATAAAGTTTCCACTTAAATCCGTTTTAAAAACTGTAGGTTTACGTCCATTTCTAATGGAACCTTCACTTGTAAAATGAATTTCATTTGTGCTTTCATCAACAAATATAGATTCTAAATCTAAAGAATTTTCGCTATAAAAAAGTTCTGTAGAATCTTTTAAATGGATTACATCTTTAAAGTTAACTGAATAAAAGGTGTCTTCTTTAATTAAAATACTAGCAATTAAAAACCGTGGATCTCTGGCATCGTCAATCACAAAATAATATTTTCCGTTTGTATAACATACTCCAGAAAGCCCTCCTATTAAGGTATTCTTAAATTGAATTGAATCTGTTAAAACATATTCATCTAAAAATTTTAATTTTATTTTAGAATCTTTCTTACAACCAACTAGCATACAAAGTAAAAATGCACCAAAAATAAAATTTTTCATTTAATATAATTTTCGACAAAGTTATCTTTTTTATTCTTTTTGAAAGTTGAAAAAAAAGTTTCCTATAAAATTAATCTACATATAAATACGTTTTTATTCAATCTGTGTTGGTTATAGCTATTCTATTTAAATTAAAAACTTTATGAGTTAAATGTTGTCTCGGAGAAGAACAAAACATTAATGTATTTAAAACAATACCTATGCTATTATGAATTCCTGAAATATTAGTTTCTATTTATGTCAAATAGTAGGTGAAATTATATCCTATTTAACTAATTTAAATATTGATTTAAGTTATAATGATAGTACTTTTTTTATACTGCAACTAGTATCGCACTCATATCTGTGCAAGTATCCTTTGAAGCACTAGATAAAGAGTTCTAATGTTTAGGGTTTTTAACAATTATTGCCTTACAAATTAAATATTGTGCAACAATATAGGTGATCATAATTGATATTGAATAGATTTCTTGAGGTTCATAAAATCTATGAATCGCTATCATTCCATCTGAAGCAATAAAAAAAACAGCTCCTAAAAAAAGCCACAAATTTTCTGTAGTTTTTTTATTGATATAATTTAATAACGCTACAGCACCAAAAGACGAGATTGTAATTCCATATACCACAACTGGAATTAACATTACTCCAAGATTATCTTTAATTAGATAGAGCAATCCAAAAAGGAAAATCACAAACGGAAATGAACTTACTACAACTTGCTTTAGTGATATCTTCTGTAAAAAACCTAATGTTACTTTTATGAAGAATAGATGAGCTAGCAAAAAGGACGCTAAACCATATACAAATAAAGATTCTTTAAAAAGTAATAAAACATCTCCCCAGAAGGAAAAAAATAACGCAGATACATACCAAAAGCTAGGAGATCTAGTTGACGTTAAATAGACAATAACGAGCGAAATCATTAAAAAAGGCTTGGTATAAAAAGCAATCGTAGTATTTGAAACAAGCCCATAAAGATGAAGAATAACAACTGTTAAAAAGAAAATTGAAGGCATTGTTATTTTAGTTTGTTTAATCATAATTTATGGTATCATATGAATAAAATCTTGTTCAGAAATTATAGTAATTCCTAGTTCTTTTGCTTTCACTAATTTACTTGGCCCCATGTTATCTCCAGCAATAATAAAATTTGTCTTTTTAGAAATTGATGAACTTACTTTTCCGCCATTATTCTCAATTGCTTTCTTTAGTTCATTTCTACTCATTTGATAAAAAACACCAGAAACTACAAATATTTGTCCTTGTAACAACTCTGTTAGATTTTCTAAACTTTCGGCAGAGACTTCTAATTGAACCCCATAATATTGTAAACGATTCATTAACTGAATATTTCCTAAATCATTAGAAAAATCAATAATACTTTGGGCAATCCTATCGCCAATTTCATCTACAGATATTAAAGTTTCTAAATCTGCAGTCATCAACTTATCAATAGATTTAAAGTGTTTTGCTAATTTCTTAGCTACTGTTTCTCCAACAAATCGAATTCCTAAAGCAAATAGTACTTTTTCAAACGGAATTTCTTTTGATTTTTCAATTCCCGCCACTATATTTTGTGCAGATTTTTCTGCCATTCTTTCTAAAGGAATTAGCTGCTCTGTTGTTAAATCATACAAATCTGCATAATTAGAAATCAAATTTTCTTTGCGTAATAAATCTACAGTTTCTCCTCCTAAACCATCAATATCCATGGCTTTTCGACTAATAAAATGCTGAATTCTTCCCGTTATTTGTGGAGCACAACCAAATTCATTTGGACAATAATGTTTTGCATCACCTTTAGTTCTAATCAATTCAGTATTACATTCAGGACAATTTGTTGCATAAACTGTTGGATCTGAATTGAGTGGTCGTTTTGTAAAATCTACTGCAATAATTTTAGGAATAATTTCTCCGCCTTTTTCCACAAAAACAGTATCATTTATTCTAATATCTAACTTAGCAATTTGATCTGCATTGTGCAAAGAAGCTCTTTTTACGGTAGTTCCAGCCAATTGAACAGGATCTAAATTAGCAACTGGCGTAATTGCACCAGTTCTACCAACCTGATAGGTAATTTTGTGTAAAAGTGTTGAAACCTGTTCTGCTTTAAATTTATATGCAATTGCCCATCTTGGTGCTTTTGCAGTATAACCTAATTCTTCTTGTTGCTGCAAATTATTTACTTTAATTACAACTCCATCGGTCTCATAAGGTAAATTATGACGTTTAAAATCCCAATAATTTACAAAGTTAAAAACCTCATCAATTGTTTTTGCTAATGTGATTGTTTTTGGAACTTTGAATCCTATATTTCTTGCATTTTCTAAACTCTCAAAATGTGTTTTATATTTACGTTCTTCAGTAACAACTTGATATAACAAACAATCTAAAGGACGCTTAGCTACCTCAGTACTATCTTGTAATTTTAAACTTCCGCTTGCGGTATTCCTTGGGTTTTTATATTCTTCCTCTTTATTTTCTCTCCGTTCTTCGTTCATTTTATGAAAACCTTCTAAAGGCAAAACAATTTCTCCACGCATTTCAAAATTGCGAACAAAATCTGTTTTTAAACTTAGTGGAATTGACCGAATTGTTTTAATATTTTTACTAACATCATCTCCCTGAAAACCGTCTCCACGAGTGACCGCTTTAATAAACTGACCATTTTCAAAAGTTAAATTAATGGAAGCACCATCATATTTCAATTCACAAGTATATTCAATTTCATCTACACCCAACATTTTTTGAATTCGTTTTTCCCAATCCAATAAATCTTCTTTTGAATATGAATTGTCCAAAGAATACATTCTATTTTTGTGTGTAACCGTTTCGAAGTTTTTAGTGATGCTTCCCCCAACTCTTTGTGTTGGTGAATTTTCATCAAAAAAATCTGGATTTTCAATTTCTAATTTTTCTAGTTCTTTGAGTTTTATATCAAAGTCAAAATCAGAAATTGTTGCGTTATCTAATACGTAGTAATTATGATTGTGAGCTCTTAACTCGTCTCGAAGTTGTTCTATTTCTTGTTGAACTGTCATTATTGCTTTTTCACTTTTCCAGTCAAAACATTTACGTCTTTTGAAAATGGATTTCCGGAAGATCTTCTAAAAGAAACTACCTGTCCTGTATGCCAAAGTGCATCTGCAATCGGACCATTTATAACATTCCAAAAGGGAAATTCATTGTTACCCAAAATCATCTTATACTGTGAAATATCTTTAGTAACTCGTAAAATATCGCTCGCTTTTTTAAAATTTTCTAATGTTTTTCTTCGTTTCTCAGCAAAAGTCATATCTACATTTAACGTTTTGGTTACTTTGTTTAAAACAGCATTTAAGGTAATTTGAGATAATCCTAAAATGTGGTCTATCGTTTGCAAAACTGTTCTTGCTACCTTGTTTGGTTTAAAAGCCAAGTCTTTTTCCGTTAGCCCCTCTGAAGCCCAATAGTAACGAAATCCCAAACCATCTATCATTCTACTTGCAACCCTACCAGCACTATATTCTGTAGCTTCCTCTTCTAATTCATAATAAGGCAATTCATTCTTTTCTTGTGCTTGCGTTGTCATAAATACGAAGCATAAAATTGAAAAAAGTATATATTTCATATCATATAGTTATCGGGCTAATTTAAGGAAAGTTTTAAAAGTTTATGCTACAATTTCTTTTCATTTTTTTCATAAATACATCCGTTTTAGTACCCCTATTAACTATATAAATAAACTGAAACTAAGGAAATAAAAGTTTGTCTTCTCTATTATTCGAAAGGAAATACAAAATTCTACTTTCACTATTTTTTAAAAAAATAAATTAAGATTACTCATTTTACTAGTAATGAATTCATTTTGCACCCTTTTAGATACTTTTCTGCCGAAAGCAGTTAACTATGTTAATTTTTTTATTAAAAAGAAGTATTTAAATTTAATGTAATACCTGTATTCTTATTTACAGGCCTACAAACCCCACCAACACAAATTAAACCACCGCGTTGTCTACCATAGTTAAGTCCGATTCGAGTAGCTCCTTTAGTGAAACTTCCCCCAACATTAAAAAAGTGAATCTTTCTGTTTTCTTCGACAGGACTATCTTCATAATTATAGGAATCATTAAAGTATAGGCCAAAATTTGAATTAAAGAAAAACTCTAAAGTTCCACCAACCCAATTTCTTGCATCATCATTAGTTGCAAGGTGCTGTGCTTCAAGACGAATAGATTTTCCTTTTCCAAACTTATAAGTGCTTTCTGCTACACCTATCCATGCACTTATGTTTGTTCCGTTAGCTTCAACTAAATAATCTGTGTTGTAGTATAGATCAATAAACGTAAAAATAGAACTAAATTTACGCGACCATTTTTTCTTAATTTCTATATTAAAATCTGTAAATAATTTATTTTTGAAATTAAAAAAATCACTCTTATAAGTTAAATTGTCACTACTAAAAAATGGCATACCATCAGGATCACTAACCTCTACATTTAAAGCAGCCCAATATGAAAAGTTAGCCGATATTTTAGTCCCATACTTTCCACCTAACGCAGATCCTTTTTTGATTTTGTAAAAAACATCAATTTGATTTCCAATTTCGCCTGCTTTAACTCTTGGAGATTCATAGTTTTCAACAGACAAACCAGGTTGCGTTTGATACAAATAAATGTTGGCTAAAGTATAATCATGTTGCTTTGTTAATGCTGGAAGATAATTAAGTGTAGCTCTATTGGTAGGATTATTAATTAAATTACCATCTTCACGTTGCGAGTAAAAACTCATATTTTCTAGACGTCTAAACGTGTAATTAATACCGAAGCCTTTTGCAGAATATCCCAAATTGAAAAGCAGAGCATTTCCATCAAATAATTTGTTTTCTGAAAAAGAAACTACATTTGGAATAATATTATTTAATCGGGTATCCTTGCCTTTATATACATACTCAATATTTGTGTAAATATCTTTAAATGAAACACCTAATCTAGCAGAGAATGATCCAACATTTTTTGGAATATGAACCATATCTTGATTTTCTTGGTCATTTGTACTAATATATTTTTGGTTACGATTTAAGTAACTTAGCCCAAGGGAAAGTTCGTCAAAAAAATCAGATTTCAATAAATTATCAATGTTCAATTCGGTGTTAAACGCCATAATATCTGAATCTGAAACATCTAACCCACGTCTTTGACTTCCATATAGTCCGGTAATTTCAAGAAAATCAAAAGGAGAATAAATTACTTTTCCACCTCGTATTGAATTATTAAGACCTAGTGCAGTGTCTTCCCAAGCCCGTAAAATTAAACCACTACCAAACTGCGTATAAAAATATCCTGCTGTCGCATCAACATTGGTAGTCTTGTAATTTATAAAATATTGTGCTAAACTTAGTTCCTTGTCAAACTCTCTGTCATAATTTAATAGCGGTTTAGGGGCATAACTTTCTACTTGTATACCAACTGTAAAATTCTTTAGAAAAAAACCATTAATTCTTAAGTAATTATTGGCTCTAATATTTTCTTCCTCCTCAAAATCGCCCGTTTTTGGGTCATCTAAATACCATTGAGCATTACTCTCCAAAGCTCCTGAAAAATTATTTATTAGTTCACTAAAAGATGATTTATTAGTTGATTTTGTTTCGGTATTTTGACTAAAAGTAACACTATAGCAACATGCTGCCATAAGTACTAGAAAGTACTTTTTTTTCATTTGGTCGTTTAGTTTTTGGATGGTTTAGTATGCTAAATATGCTTTTTTAGCTCTTCATATAAAGCGTTTTCTGCTCCTGGAGTGTAACCAGAATGTCTGAATACAATTTCTCCATTTTTAATGATAAGCGTTAACGGAACTGTAGTTGTGTTTAACGCTCTTTTTAAATCATTATTTGTATCTAAAAGTATCTTAAATCCCCAATCTCTTCCATTTACTAAAGGTCTAACCCTGTTAACTGTTCGTGAATCGTCAACAGAAACAGCTATAAGTTCAACATTGGTCTCATCTTGCCAATCTTCATAAACATCAGTAATAGCGTCTAGTTCATTTATACATGGAACACACCAGGTAGCCCACAAGGACAAAATAATAAGGTCGTTTTGAGAAATAATCTTTTTTAGAGAGGTTGTTTCTCCTTTCAGAGTTTTGACTGAAGTTTCTAACACTTGATCTTGGGAAAATGAAGAAAAAGTTATTAATAATGCGCAAAACAAAATTAATTTTTTCATGATATGGGGTTTGTTTTTAAAAAGAATATAGGTAACATTTTTTTTAAACAAAATATATTACCTTCGTAAAATTAACCAAATTTAATAACAAAATGAAAAATAAAAGTATTTTTATTAATTTAACATTGACGTTGTTCATGGTAACTAGTTTATTCATGTCATGCAGCTCTAGTGAAAGTGCGGAAAGCCAAATAACTTCAATTAATTTATCAGCCAGTGCCAATGGAGGAATCGTTAATGACGAAATTACTTTTATGGTAGAAGACAATGGAGGAAATAATATTACCTCTGAAGCATCAATTACTATCGATGGTTCTGCATTGACTTCAAACCCATATACTTTTTCACAAAAAGGAGTTTACAGAATTGTTGCAACCTATTCTGATTTAACTTCAAATACCTTAAACATTATCATTGATCAAGAAGAATCCATTACGTTAACCTACAGTCCTAATCCACCAGTAGAAAATAAGATGGCGTACTTTGTTGTTACCAATAATCTTGGTAATAATGTAACTAGTTCTACTACGCTTTCTGTTGGCTCTTCTGAAATTTCTAATCCCTACATGTTTACTGCAACTGGCGATTATGAGGTTGAAGCAGCATACAACGGATTTACTGACTCCCAAACAATTACGGTTGCAAGAGGCTTCACTAAAAAAGCTTTGTTAGAAGATTTTACAGGAACATGGTGTCCTAATTGTCCTCCTGCCGCTGCTGCAGTTTTAAATGCTGTAGCTGGTGATCCAAATGTTTTTGGTGTTGGTTACCACTACAATGATCCAATGGAGATTACTGAAACCTTAGATTGGACCAGTCATTATAATGTAACTGGATTCCCTACTGTTTATGTAAATGGTCCAGATACTCGTTGGAATTATAATTCACCAGCTGAGGTAACTGCCGAGTTAAATGAAGATGCAACCTTAGGATTAGCTTTGAGTGCTGAAATTGTGGGTGGTTTGTTAAATGTTGAAATTAATGTCGCATTTAACAAAATCCCTTCAGAGGAATTACAATTAATGCTTTACCTAGTTGAAAACAATGTGACATCAAATTCTGCTCAAGCTGGTTCTAGCCAAGGGGTTAATTATGTTCATAAAGATGTTTTACGTGAAGTATATACTGATAAATATGGAGATGACATTCCCGCAGGAAGTATTTCAATAGCATCTAATTACACTAGAACATTTACAGGATTAACTTTACCGAGTAATATTGACGATATGAGCCAATTAAAAGTTATTGCATTCGTAAGAAACACATACACAAAAACATTTACTGATTATTTTGGAACAGATCATGTAAATTCTCCTCATTATGATATTTACAATGTACAAGAAGTGCATATGGGAGAAACTGCTGACTTTGACTAATTCATATAAACATTACAGAATAAAAAAAACCGAAGCAAGTTGCTTCGGTTTTTTTTATAGATTAAACGGAACAAAATACTGTCTTAATCATGGGTGTCTAAAATATCTGTAGGTTGATTAAAGTATTTTTTAGAATGGCAATAATATGCTATTTAAAATAATGATGGCTATCTGAAGTTTATTAAGTTAACATATAAACATTGCTTAGTTCGGTTTAAAATTTAATTCTGATGTATTAAAAAACTAATCTGTAAATAAAATCAAACGATGATTAAAACGAGACCCTTTTTTGAGGACTCAAATAAAGATATCATGAAAAACATAGAAAATAGCGATTAAAAAACAAAACCCGAGACAAAAAATTGCTCCGGGTTTAAATCTTAAAATAAGTGTATGTAATACTTTATTAATAGTATGTAAATCTTCTAACTTTTGCAATGTGTTTTGCTAAACGCATTACTTGATGAGAATATCCATATTCATTATCATACCATACATAAATTACAATTGTTTCTTTGTCTACAATAGTCGCTTTGCTATCAAAAATTGATGGTGCTGTTGACCCAATAATATCTGTAGATACTAACTCATTATCTATAGAGTATTGAATCTGCTCTACCAAACTTCCTTCTAACGCGTACTGTTTAATAATTGCATTAATAGACTCTACCGTAGTTTCTGATCGTAATTGTAAATTTAAAATAGCTAAAGAACCGTTTGGAACAGGAACTCTAATTGCATTAGAAGTTAATTTGTTTGCTAATGCTGGTAATGCTTTTGCAACAGCTTTCCCAGCTCCTGTTTCTGTAATTACCATATTTAAAGCGGCGGCTCTTCCTCTTCTGTATTTACTATGCATATTGTCTACCAAGTTTTGGTCATTTGTATATGCATGTATTGTTTCTAAATGTCCTTTTACAATTCCAAAATTATCTTCTAAAACTTTTAAAACAGGTGTAATCGCGTTGGTTGTACAAGATGCAGCAGAAAAGATATCTACTGTATCTGGGTTGTGTTCTAAATGATTTACTCCATGAACAATATTTGGAACTCCAGCTCCTGGCGCAGTTAACAAAACTTTACTTGCTCCATTGGGAACTAAATGTCTACTTAACGCCTCTTTATCTCTAAAGGCTCCTGTATTATCAATAATTAATGCATCATTGATACCATATTTTGTATAATCTATATCTTCTGGTTTATTTGCAGAAATCATATAAACCGTTGTTCCATTAATAATTAAAGCATCATTATCTTCATCTGTTTGAACAGTTCCTAAAAAGTCTCCATGAACAGAATCTACACTTAATAATGAAGCTCTCTTTTCTAAAACAGTTGCATTAATTGCACCTCGTGTTACTACTGCCCGTAAACGCAATTGAGAACCTTTCCCCATTTTTGTCATTAACTCTCTGGCTAATAAACGACCTATTCTACCAAAACCGTATAAAACAACATCTTTTGGCTGAACATTTTTAGCCTCCTTTACATCTCTTAATTGATGCTTTACAAAGGCTACTTTATCTTCACACTTGCCAGGACTTAAATAACATTCATAAGCTAATTTACCAATATCCAATTTAGATGCTGGTAAATCTAATTGTTGAATTGCTTTGGCAATTTCTAAAGCATCATTAATTGTAATTGGTTTTGCTACAAATTCTTTAGCATAGTTAATTAGGTTTAAAACTTCGCTTGCGCGTTTGTCTACTAAAGGATTTCTAAATAATACTAACTCAATAGATTTATCATACCACAAATTATTAACAATGTTAATAAACTCTACAGTTACTCTTCTATTTTGAGCTTGTGATAAAACTTCTTTTTCGTAATTTACTAATGTTGACATGATTGTATAGAACTAAAGTTAAAAATTTCGCTGCAAAAGTATTTCTTTTTTTGAGATAACGAAATCGATATCGTAAATATTTTATGATAATTATATTTGTTGGTTGATTATTAGATTTTATTTAATTCTAAACCGCTCTCTTTCTCCTTTTGTGTTTAATAGGTCTATTAAAAAAGCATAGTTTCCTCTAGAATATCTTTCTATTAATAGTAATGCTTCCTCTGCATTAAAAACATTTTGTCCATTTACCTTTGTTATTATATAATTGTCAAGAGTATTTTGAGAATTTCTTTCATTAGACCTTAAAATTAAAACTCCATTAGATATATTTCTCTTCTTTAACTCTTTCTGCGTTAGATTTTTTAATTCCCAGCCCAAAGATTCAGAAAAAAATCTTTTTACTCTCTTTCCAAGCGTTACTTTCTTTGTTAATAAACTCCCATTTCTATCAACTGTAACAAGAACAAAATCACCAGGTCTTTTCGCTGTTAATTGTCCTCTTAATTCAGAAAATTTAGTAATATTTACATCGTTAACTTTAACAATTACATCATCTTTTTCGAGACCAGCATTTGACGCTCCTCCTGCATCTTCAACACCTACAATTTTTACTCCAGAAATCTTATCATCTTCTCTAGAATTATAACGAATACCAATAACAGCCTCTTGAACTGAACCAAACTCTAATAAATCATCTATGATTTTTTTGGCAATATTAGAAGGTACAGCAAAAGAATACCCAATAAAGGAACCTGTGCCAGAGGATATTGCTGTATTAATACCAACTAGTTCTCCCCTTGTATTTACAAGAGCACCACCGCTATTACCAGGGTTTACAGCAGCATCTGTTTGAATGAATGATTCTACATTTACATTTCCCTTTAAATCCCTTCCTTTTGCACTAACAATTCCTGCAGTTACAGTAGAGGTTAAATTATAAGGATTACCAACTGCTAAAACCCATTCACCTATTTTTAAATTGTCTGAATTTGAAAAGGGTATTGTAGGTAAATCAAAATCTACCTCTATTTTTAATAGAGCAATGTCATTCACTTTATCTTTACCTATTAATTCAGCCTTGTATTTTTTCTTATTGTTTAGGGTAATTTCTAACTCACTCGCTCCTTCAATTACGTGGTTATTAGTTACTATATAACCGTCAGAAGAGATAATAACACCACTTCCAGTTCCAACTTGTTCATATTTTCTTGACCCATTTCCGTTACCAAAAAATAAATCCAATCGGTTTTGTTGTGTTCTTATAGCTGTGTTCTTAACATGAACAACAGCATGAACAGACCTTTCAGCTGCCACTGTAAAATCTGTAGAAATAGCACTTGTAATGTCTGTATTTAATGAAGAAGCAAAATGAGTATTAACTCTTTGCACAGGTTGCTCGACTATAGTTTCTAAAACCACGTGTTCATTAAATAACATTTTATATCCTCCAAGCGTTAATACCCCTCCTAAGATTGCAATTCCTAATAGACCAAAAAATTTCTTCATAATATTATCTTTTTAATAACTCAAATATACAATTTTAACATTTCTACTAAATCTGTTTAACTTGACTTTAACGGACTTTAACCACTTTTTAACAATCATATTTTCTTTATGAAAATAGTTATCTTTGTGCTTCATGAATTTAATTTTTTATAAATATCAAGGAACAGGAAATGATTTTGTTATGGTAGATAACAGAACAAAAACCTTTCCAAAAGAGAATACTAATATTATTTCACAGATTTGTGATAGGCATTTTGGAATTGGTGCAGACGGAATTATTTTAATAGAAAATGATACTGAAACCGATTTTAGAATGATTTATTTTAATGCAGATGGAAGCGAAACAATGTGTGGTAATGGTGGTAGATGCGCTGTTGCTTTTGCAGAAAAACTAGAACTTATAAATACAAAAACTACATTTATTGCTTTTGATGGATTGCATCATGCCGAAATTGTAAATGATATTGTTTCTCTGAAGATGATCGATGTTGAAGAGGTAATTGTGAGTGAAAAGTCAATTTTTGCAAATACAGGAACTCAACATCATATAGAGATGGTTGATTGTTTAGATAATTTTCCTGTAATTGAGAGAGGCAAAAAAATAAGGTACTCATACCCTGAACCTGGAAGTAATGTGAATTTTGTTGAACAAATTAATACAAACACATTTCGAGTTAGAACTTATGAAAAAGGAGTTGAAAACGAAACGTTAGCATGCGGAACTGGAGTTACAGCAGTTGCTATAGCGATGCATAAAATTAACAAAACAACATCAAACTTTGTAAATTTACCTGTAGAGGGAGGTGTTTTAGAAGTAAGATTTAGAGAAGATAATGGAATTTATAAAGATGTGTGGTTAAAAGGACCTGCCAAATATGTTTATGAAGGAAGCTTTGAAGTATTATGAAAACTCTAAAAGGAACACATATTAACTTAAGAGCTCTAGAACCAGAAGATTTAGACTTTCTATATCAAATAGAAAACAATGAATCTTTTTGGCAAGTAAGTCATACAAATACACCTTTTTCAAAATATATTTTGAAACAATATATAGAGAACGCACATTTAGATATTTTTGAAGCAAAACAGTTACGTTTACTAATTGAAGAAAAATTAACAAGAAAACAAATAGGAATGATTGACTTGTTTGATTTTAACCCCATTCATAAGAGAGCAGGAATTGGTATTTTAATTCATCCTAAATTTCAAAAAAATGGTTTTGCATCTGAGGCTTTATCTAATTTAATTAGCTATTGTTTTTCTCATTTAAATTTACATCAGTTGTATGCAAATATATCCTCAGATAACATTAAAAGCATTTCACTTTTTACAAAACGTCACTTCAAAGAAGCTGGAATAAAAAAAGATTGGAATTTATTGAATGGAAAATTTACAGATGAAGTTTTGTTTCAATTGATAAAAGACTAATTTTACAGTTGTTAAAAACCGAAATAAATTGAGTAAAAAATTTATATACACTGCTATAATAATAGTCGTTTTAATTGGGGGAATTGTAGGATACAACTATTATCAAAAAATATTTGGTGAAGCCATTATAAAAAAAACCATTCTTTTCGTAAACTCAACGGATACTTTAAATGATATTGAAAACAATTTAGTTGGTGTTTCTAAAAACCAGAGTTTTTTGTTTGTTGCGGCAAAAAAAAACTTCTTAAAACCAAAGGTTGGTAGGTATATTCTTAAGGAAGGAATGTCTAACAATGATATTGTAAATCTATTAAGAAGCGGGAATCAAACACCAATAAAGGTAACTTTTAATAATCAAGATACTCTAGAAAAGTTAGCCAATAGAATTGCTCAACAATTAGAAACAGATACAACTTCGCTTTTAAATTCATTTAAAGACAAATCTTTTTTATCAAAAAACAACTTAACAGAAAAGTCAATTTTACAAATCTTTATACCCAATAGTTATGAATTTTATTGGGATACTTCTGCTGAAAAGTTTAGAAATAAAATGCTTCTCGAATACCATCGTTTTTGGAACAAAAGTCGCTTGGATAAAGCAAAAAAAATAAACCTATCTATAGATGAAGTAGTTACCTTAGCTTCTATTGTTCAAAAAGAAACTGCTCAAAAAAAGGAACGTCCAACAGTTGCTGGTTTGTATTTAAATAGGTTAAAAAAAGGATGGCCCTTACAAGCAGATCCAACAATTATATATAGTATTAGGGAGCTTAAAGGTCAGAATTACGTTGTAAGAAGAGTATTGACTGCAGATTTAGAAATTAACTCACCATATAATACCTATAAAAACATAGGCTTACCTCCTACGCTTATTGCCATGCCAGATATTTCATCTGTTGATGCCGTTTTAAATTCAGAAAAACACAATTACATGTACATGTGTGTGAATGTTGATAAATTAGGGTATCATGCATTTGCAAAAACTCTGAGGCAACACAATAGAAATGCCGCTAAATATCATAGATGGTTAAACAGACAAGGAGTAAACAGGTAATGAAAAATCTTATTTTATATATTGGTTTTCTCTTAGTAATCATACCTTCAATTGCACAAACATCCAACTTTTATAAAAAATCCGATACCTTACATAAGAAAAGAAGAAATGCTATAATTATTTCTGAAAGTGCCCTAGCTACAGGGGCATTAGTTGCATTGAATGAACTTTGGTACAAAGACCAGAAACGCTCGGGATTTCATTTTATAAATGACAACAACCAATGGAAGCAAATGGACAAAGTGGGTCATTTTATGACTTCTTATTATTTAGGAAAAGTGGGTA
>Ga0115008_10001455_pt1 | contig 19125 bp, 21 predicted proteins | sample FraStrMetagenome_FD_87164 | JGI IMG/M metagenome (GOLD analysis project Ga0115008, IMG submission 87164) | Marine eukaryotic phytoplankton communities from Arctic Ocean - Fram Strait ARC3M Metagenome | ecosystem: Environmental > Aquatic > Marine > Oceanic | place: Fram Strait | collected...
AAAACATAACATACCTTTACTTTACTTTACGTACGTTCTATCTATGATCTACGTATTTCTTCTTATACTTTTCCCATGGCGTAAGTTTTCTTTTCATTTACTGGCTTTCCAAATTTATCAACGCCATCGCTCAAACTCTTTTGATGCATTTCATCATTTGTTTTATATATCTCAACATGCTCCTTGCATTGCATATTTGGTAAGATACCGTTATTATTCTTATTTGCGAAACGCACCATTTTCTCAACCTTTCCCTCTTCCCTTTTGCAATATACAGTTTATGCTCCAGCTAAATTAGTCTACTTTTAGATGTGATCACCTAATTAAAAGCCAAGCTGTAACTTTAATAGTTAAAATAAAGAAATAGCTTTGAATTTAATATTTAGATATTAGTACGCATGTAGCACTCATAGATGACATTAAATTAAATGAAAACAAAATCATCAAAGCCTTCCTCCTCACAAGGAAGCCAGCTGCTAAAGCAAAGCTTGCATCTGATTCATATACATTGAGTAGCTTCCAAAAGATGCCTGTCATCTGTGAATGACAGCCCTGTTGGACATATAAAAGAAGAGACCATCTGTCATCTGTCTGGCCCACAGATGCCAGCTGCCCTTGCTGTGGAAAATGTGTGGTTTCCAATATGTGTTTACTATGTTCTGTATGTTAACTTATGAAACTAAACTAGTCAATTAAAATAAGCTCATAATTATCATCCTTTCAACTATTGTATTAGTTTATCTAATCCATTATCCGTGCATAAGACACTTTCAATCTCTTTAACCTCATGCGATTTAGAGCTCAGACCTACATTCAATTTGCTCTGGGGCTGTAGGCCATGAACCACATCCCTCATCCGCCTGAACAAGCCTCCTAGTAACGGCTTTGTAAAAAAATCAGCCACCATCTAGTGTGTTGGACGGTATTCAACTGTGAAACCATGATCCTCCTGCGTGATGCGGTCCACTATCCAAAAATAACGGATATTTATATGACATGACTGTCCTCCACAAGATGCTCTTCCATTCCTCAACATTTTGATCGTGAATTGGTTGTCCTGATGAAGTTTCCTCACACGAATCTTGTATCCCTGGTGCTCATAGAAATACAGAATTTATAGGGCAAAGAGAAGGTAATCGCTATTACCAACGAGCTCTGTTTCGGTGGAGCTCTTGGTGTTTGGCTTTTGCTTATTACTTTTTCCGCGAAGCACACCGTCTCCCATCATAATACAACCCCCAGTTTGTCCTTTCATGTCATGATATGTGGTGAATCTATGTACGCATCCATCCGCAATGAACTTTCTAACGAATCTACTGTCTTTAAATCGATCATGCCACGTATGTACTGCAACATTCGTCGCAACTTCATCCAATCCAGTTGCCGCAGGTCCTTAATCTAGGTACACAGATATCCGATGCCGACCTGAAGATCAAGACGTCCCCGTTTGTATACATGTAGAAGTTTTGCCACGATGTGAACAAATATCTTTGCCCTCATTTCCTCAAGTTGTACAGATTCACGGTAAACACAAACAATCCTTTGTTTGCTGGCGTTGTTGCGTTTGTGTTAATGGCTTCGCCATACGCATCAATACATTCCTGTAGGTAAGTTTTCATCAAAATCTCATCCTTACCATCGTTAATTTTGAATTCGATGCCAAGATATGTGTGGCTGGAACCCATGCTCACATCCATCTTTAAGAATTTGCTCTCAATCAATTGTACCATTTTCGTGACTTCATTGGCATCAATGTGGGAGATCTTCAGATCATCCACATACCAGCATATGTTGAGTTTACTATTATGAATTATTTTATTTGCCACACAAATGTCATTCTCATTCAAAATAAACCCATTTTCAACTAGGTACTACTCAACAAATAATTGATACCACAGGAGAGCTGCGGTCAATGTTCCATACATTGCCTTCAACAGCTGTAGGTATAGTAGTACTCTTGTGCCTTTTTCTTGTGTGATGAATGGTCTGTATTTTCTTTGATTTGCTTTCACAATTGCATCAACCGCAGACCCCTTGACACATAATAGCACAAAGTTGGACTGGTCAGCCTTTAGGAAGGCCTCAGCTACGTCACACACCGAAGCATATCATGCCTCGACGGCGTCAATAACCAGTGTGGCGATAAAACTTTCTATGGTGAGTGCTGGCGATGATGTGTCTAATTTATCGTACATTTTTCACTGTTCCCTTCCGTCTACCACCGTTCTACCTTTGATTTCTCCACACCTTTTCTGTTTTATTAGGTCGATAATATTTAATGCATTGCTTCTCTGTCCATAATTCAATTCATCTGCATTTCGAGGCGTAAAGACGGTAAGTTCGTCCAATTGAGAATATTCTTTTGCCATTGCCTCAAGAGCCTTCTCACCAAACATACGTATGCCTTGCTTCTTACTCATTTGGGTCATGCATCACCCACTAAAATCCCTGTTTAGTGCAGATGCATCATACTGCCCATTGTTCTGGATCCTCATGAGGGCATTGTGCCCCCCTATCATAGTCCTGGTAAGCTCATGCGCATTTACTACACCTCATTGTTTTGTTCTTATACATATTTAAGAAATTGTGGTGGTTCTTATTAAACGTCCGATCCCTTGCATGCTTTATCTTCTTCCGCAGGTTGTATCTCACGCATTCTTTTCAACATCATCCATTTTGTTCTTTGCTCCAATTTTATTTTCGTTTTCAATCTCGTTTGCACTCTTTTTTATTTGAGGATCAAATTCCTCTTCAGGCACACTATTCTCGAACATTTCATGGTTTGTTTGATCGCTTGTCTCCAAGCTTTCATTGTCATCTTCTTTGTTGATGATGGAGTCGAATAACAATTGGAATTCGCTCCTTTGATCTTCTTTTAAGTGTTTACTGTATCAATGTCAACTTTTTCATTGCCTTTTTCATCATTGGTTTCTTCTCCATTGTTGCTCTCGTCATTGGTAACAATGACATTATTATTATTTAAAACATCATTAACAATAAAATTATTAACATTGTCATCACTTTGATTTTCAACATTATTGTCTTGATTTTCTTCATCATTTTTTTGGAATTTCTCTATTTTCTTCAATTTTAGCATTTTTCTCATTTTCTCCATTATTTGAAGTAGTTTCACTCGCTAGGTTTACCAGACATCCATGTTAAATGTGAGTCAACATCTAAACAGGAATCATTATTATTCAAAACAAGCTCATGCACACGGGATAAAAAAATACGAGGTTCATTGTGTGGATAGTTACATTCTTCCACACATAGACACCTTGCATCTTATACTTCTTTCGTTTTGTGTATCGGATCGATTGAAAGACCCGATGTCCGCTTTACTCATTCTTTCAAACTCTTCGGGAGAAAGTGTACTACAGGGATTGTTCTTTAGGTAATTAGAATACTTTTCACCTAAAGAACAGGGTCCATCATATCTGTTCGAAGAAACATCATAAGAACGATGCTTCTTCGCAAAGTTAAAGCTACCTCTAGAAGAAGACCATGTGCTTGACCTATGATCAATAAATTGATTCATAGGCAGGTCGAGTATGATTACTCTGAGTAGATGCCCTCTTCGTTTGGTAACCACGAGGAGGAAAATGAGCATTCAGCTGTGACGTACTTCTTGCGACTTCAGTAGTAGTGTTGATGTTTGTTGAAACACCAACACCACGATTATCAGTACCACCGTTTCTACTAGTGTTGACACCTTCGTTAGTAGAACGGTCTCCACTAGCTTTGGATGATGAGTTCGAAATCAGAGATTGATTACTCGATTTCGAACTCCCCGATGCGGATTTCTTATGTTTGTCAGGCACTCTTATGGTCTTAGACTACGGAGGAAGTAAATATCTTTCGTCGTCAACTGCTGCTGTTGTCAATTAAATGAATCGTGGCCAAACAAAAAACTTTCAGAAATATTTTATTCGTAGAGATTATACTATACTGTTGGATAAATCTTTTTGGTCGTCGAAGGATCTCTTTTTCATTTTCAACCACTTTGGAGTATGGTAATAGTAAGTATATCCTTCAAAATCGTCCAATAATGCTGCAAAATTGATCTGTTTCGTCCTCAATTTACTCGCTATGCCTTCTCCTGCTGATTGAATGAACATCTGACAGCGCCGATGGATGTGCTCTAGAACGCTGCTGAAGAAGGCCCATTCTCCTTCACCATGATCGCGATAGGTCCTTTCATTGTCCAGGGAGTGATCAACTACCTCCTTCACTGCCGTGGCTAGGATACTAGAGGGGCCAGCTATTAGTTCAAGAAGGAGCTGGGAGTTCTTTGCGAAATACACATAGGAACTGAAATGTGTGGACAGATAATGCTGAGCTTGGTGATTTGCTTTATATCTGCTGCGCTCACTTTGCCTAATTCTAACTGTTCACTCATATATAATAGAGTGGCATGATCCATCCGGTCCTCCTTATTCTAGTTGGAAGTACAACAAGGAGACAGACCGTTGATGTCGGTGCACAAAGGTTGACTGGCAAGGTTTCCCTGTTCGATTTATGTGCACATTCCAGAAGACAGGGAGCAAATGTACCTCCTGCATGAGTATTCATGCTGCAGTTATTGCGTTTGCACCTTGATACTTGTGCCTTGCTCGAGAGGGATTCGCATGGTGTTAGTGGCTTCAAGATCATTGATATCATCATCTTTCTGCTGACCAGATTTGATGGTGATGATGTTTATTGTAGTCTTTTGCACTTCTGACAAATTCTGAAAATTGTTGTCTGCCTTCTTATGCTCTTTTTCCTTTTTATTTTGCAGTTCCTGAGCATGATCATTTTTTAGGGTATGGGACAAGTTGACAATGAATGTCTGCATGTTCTGATAATCACTGAGCTGCCGTTTCGGTGAGAAAATTGTATCTTGTGGTATTTTCTGCTACGCTGAGATTTACTTGGAATTCACTTCCTCCTCCGCGGTTCTTGGAATGCTACTCTCCTTGTTGTTGTAGTTGTTGATTATTATCTTGATTGTTGTATCGGACATACAACTTTGGAAAGCGAAACGTAACACGGAGATGAAGCAACTCGTCGGCGGTAACAAATCTAATATTGAAAATTATGAAACATTTGTAATGCTACCTTCGAAGACTACAATCCTATGATCTAGTCTAATTTCAAATTGTTGAATGCATTTTGTGATTGTATTCATATTTATATTTATAGTGGGTTAGTAATGAATGTAAAATTAAATGTTATTTTTGTGGTAATTTTAATTCATTAATTTTGTTGATCAAATATGCTTTATGAATTGTGATCATCATTTTATTGTTTTAAGTGATGATGTCCACATTGATATTATGACGTAGGCAGGATGTGTTCTCAGGAAGCAGATAGGGCTGTACCTTCGTTGTAGTTGTACTCCATGAAACCTCAAGAATAAGTGAGGAAATTAAAAATAATTAGAAAAGTATAAAAATTCAAACACTGTTCCTTACTTTTTTTGGAGAAAAGCAAGGCAAGCACAACGACGAACTGGAAATAATAAGGGAAGATTTGGGTAGTATTGGATTTACTATTCTTTATTATTCTTGTATATCTACATCAAGCAGGCGAAAGAAATTGTCACCAACGTTTCTTTGAGAAAGAATGAGTTCATTTGGTCACATACGTAAAGCAATTCGTAAAGTAAGAACACCTGTTTTAGGTCTTACTGGGTTGTATTTTTTTGGGCCTCGACTATACAAATCTTATCAAGAATGGGAAGAAGAGCAGAAATCTCCATCAAAATCAGTCCTCATTATACCCTTTCATCGCATGCGAATTGTGGAACGTAAGAGCTCGAATTTTGACGACGTCGGCGCTCTACTGAACAACGACAAGAATAAATCATTTCAAGTATGTAAAATTACTGAATCATATTTCATGTTTTTCGATTGAAGGAGTTTATCACTTATTCATTATTTTTCTTTTTGCAGGTCGAGGTGAAAAAGTTGGTAGAGACAATTCACAAAGCAGCAAATGACCCAAGAATCACTGCTCTATATGGCGACTTCGGACTAGGGCAAGAAAGCCAATTTTCTGTAGAAGGACTTGCACAAGTGGAAGAAATTAGAAATGCAATTCGAGTATTTAATGAAAGTCATCGAGTTCATACAGAACCCAATTATGATTACGACCAAAATCTTAAAAAACCAACGAAAGGCATCGAGAAACAAAGTATCGCATACGCAGTAAGTCCAATATGAGATACTGGAGTATTCACAAATCGATTCCTCTCATATTTGTTCAAATTTTGTTACTATAGGAATCATTTGATTCAGAAGGTACAAATCCACAGTATTTGTTATCCTCTCAGTTCTCAAAGATTGCAATGAAAGACCGCGGCAATGTAAATCTTTATGGAATGGGGGTTTCAACACCATTTCTAAAAAAGGCTTTGCAAAAATATGGAATCAAAGTTCATGTATTCAAACATGGTGAATTCAAAAGTAAGTGACATTTTTTTCATAAGTTCTGGTAATCTCCTCTTTACGCTCACACGCTTCGATATTGGTACAAATAAAATTGATAATTCATGAACATAGATGCACCCAACACCTTTACCGAATCCACCTACACTAAAGAGCATTTACAAAACACGACCTCATTATTGAATGCAATTGACGAATCCTTAAAGTCATTGCTAGCTGCGACAAGGAGTGCAAATGAGCAATATGATCAGACTATGTTGAAAGCTATCAGGGACTACGGTACACTTACTTCTGAAAATGCAAAAGAAGTTGGATTAATCGATATTATCGCAAAAATAAATCCTTTGCATGACTTAATTGCAGCGAATAAAAATCCCGAAAAAAAAGGAATTTTGGAAAAGAAATGGAAAGGGCAACTTGATTTTGACGGTTTTAGAGCGACGAAAGAAATTTCTTATGAAGAGTATTCGTCAAATTCCACGTTTAGTATTGAGAATCTAAATGAAAAGATTGGTTCCATGAACTTTGGACAAATGAAGAAAAGTCATGAAGATGTAAGTGACCTTCAATTGATAACTTCAAAATTTTCTTTGTCTTATTCAATAAGTGAAACAATTTGTTACAGGATATAAAGAAAGAAAAGATAGCTCTTATTTATGCTAATGGCGCAATTGATTCCAAAATGGCTGGAAAAATAATAAATGATCTTAAGAAAGTAAAAGAAGATGATGCAATAAAGTGCGTTATTTTACGTGTGAACAGTCCTGGAGGATCTGCAATGGCATCTGAAGCGATCCACGCTCATTGTAAAGATTTGTCAAAAGTAAGTTACAATAGCTTACAAATGGTTAGATGTTATTCATCGATGCAAGCAAGTTTTATGAATTTTACAATTTGATTTGAAATACTCACTTGCATTTCTCATGCAGCCAGTTATCTGTTCGATGGGAAATTATGCAGCAAGTGGAGGATATTATATTGCATCGGCATCGGAAAGAATTTTTGCCATGCCTACGACAATAACAGGTTCAATCGGTGTTTTCGGGGTTAAATTAGATTTTTCCAACTTTTTTTCCAGATATGGCGTAAACTTTGGCCAGTTGAATCTAGGCCCTCATTCCAATTCTCTTTCCCTAGTTTCTCCAATGACGAGAAAAGTTGAACAAAATATGAATCGTAATGTTGATAACATCTACAAAGTTTTCAAAACTATCGTTAGTGAAGGCCGTGACATGACTATGGAAGAAGTAGAAGATATCGCGAAAGGAAAGGTCTGGACAGGTGATCAAGCGAAGCATGTAGGGCTCATTGATGAAATTGGAGGGCTGGAGAGAGCAATCGGATACGCTAAGAGAAAATATACCAAACAGGATGATACAGATTTAATTGAATTTCGTCGCCAAGGTAGCTTCCTTGACGTCGTATCGAAGTTTCTTTCCCAAGCTTCTTTTGACGAACTCAATCATTCAAATATTTCAAATGATCCTGTCATCAATTACATTACGAATCACGTTATTTCCAGCAAAAGCTATATTCCTTTGAATCCTAAAAGTTGTGGATTTGTGTTAAGTGTTAGTGAAGAAGATGCAGTTGAGCATATGATCAGAAATATTTTTGATAGTGACAAATAGAATCTATTTCTGAATCATGAAAACCACACATAAAAATTTTGTATTATGATATTCAATTGTGATAGAATGAGAATCTATAGTTATAACTTAATATTTGTGCCCAATCTCCCGAATACTCAAAGATGATTATATATGGTATAAATTACTTTAATAAAGTTTGTACCGAAGAGATGTATTTTCGAACTCAATAACATAATTTTCAATATCATTATTTGAATATGAGGTATATTTCTTATAGGGCTAGTATGGTTCGAGTCCTCGATCTATATTGAATAGATCAAAATAAGCCAGAAGTGATACCATGTCATATTGGTATTTGCAAAATAATTTTCGTTACGAATCACTTCCTGATTTTTCTTTCATTAGATAAGAATCTGATATCTTGGTATGACTAATAATAAAATCGGAAGAGATTCGTTCATGTGCTTCGAAAATCTTCATGAATCATGTTAAAAAATCTCGCATTCGTTCAAAGTGGCTGGTAAGGTAATGAGATAAATAGAATTTCTATGTTCAATATTTGCTTGCTTCGAGTACGAGTAAAGAAAAACCCTATTCGAGAAAGTGGGAGATTCTCAATCCGTCAAATTTGAATCAAGGCTATGATGGGAAGTTTCTAGTTTAGTACCTCCTAGTCCAGTTAATCCACCGCCAATGCGGCTTGATCCCCAAGCATCCACCTCTTGGTTAACTGGCAGAGCAGAAAGCGAGAGAAAGGTAGACGCAGAATTGATCTGTTTCTTGCCTAGGTTACCAATTGATTGGTCTTTTGAAGATGGGTCTAAGCCCCAGTTTAAAGAGCCAATTGGTAAACTTCTGATTGGGTCAGTGCCTGGACTTCTTGACAAAGACCCTCCAGTACCCCATGGAGATGACCCCAAAAACCGAGTTGGGGTTCCAATGGGAGCAAAGGGGTTAGTACTTGGATTTGAATCAGAAGGTTCAAGCGACAAATTCACAATATTAGAAATCTTGCCATTCATATTTGTTGGATCATCTGAGGGAGACATCATCATGGAATCCATATTCTCTGTAGGGTCAAAACCCAGTCCAATGTATGACTGAAAAAACGTTAAGAAGTACAAAATAAAAATGAGAAAAAGATTTTTTTTGACATTTCGTAAAAATTGGAAAGACTTACAGCTTTGCTGTCGCTATCATTATCAACAATATCTTCGTCTGGCTCATCGATAATTCTCATCATTTCTACAGTTACGTTATGACTAGTTTCACTTTCATCACTTTCCCCTCTCTTCATACCACCCATCTGTATTGAAGAATTCGCAGCAGCAGCTGCCAGGGCGGCCTCATTTGGTGCCCAAGGATTTGCTGTGGCTTGTAACTCAGGTGACTCTGGAACGCCTGAGAAAATTGAAAGTGTCTCATTCGCTTTTACTCGTAGCTGAGGAGGTAATTCGTATCCTCCGTTCTGCACCTTTCCTTTCACACTTGGATTTTGTTGTTTCATTTTGTAGTGAGAAGGTTCATATTGATTATGACTGTATTCTCCTGAGAAAACATTTTGATTCTTTAGGACCGATCGTCTTTTCAATTGACCTTCAGTTCCAATAAACTTTGTAAAATTATTTTGGCTTAAATGTCGCTCTCCAATGTTACTGTGGTCGTAATCATTTGTACTTGATGTTACTTCTAGTAATGGTTGCTGCATATTATGGCAACGCATTAGATATTCAGCATGTGCATTTGGATTCCTTATGCGTCCTCCAGGAACACTGTGTGCACCATAACCTTGGTCAGCTTCGCAACCATCCACACAGATATAGTTACCGGAATCATCCAATCTATACAAAACTCCTCGAGTTCTTGGTAACTTGGCCATGCCATTTGATCCTGATCGTCTTCTTTGAACCGAACGATTTCCATAGCGTCTCCTAATACCATTATCATCGAACATATACCCTTGCCTTAAAAAAGTATCATCTAATTGATTCAAATTATCATTTTTGTATCTAGTATCTCTATCAACCCGTTTATTTTCCTTCCGATAATCATTGATTTCTTCTTTTTTGCGCTGTCTTCGAAGTGCCTTTGTGTCATTTGATTCATCTGTTTCTCCATATTGAGAACGCTTTTTATTTTGATCATCTATTGACACTGCATTAAATACATCTGATCGTTTCGAGTGACTGTGCCCAAGACCACTATCAATTTTGTTGTCTCGTTCACGATTTCTTGACTTTAGCTTTACCCTATCTTTCCTTCCTTTTCCACTTTGAGTACTATCATCGATATATTGATTCACATTTCTCTTGTCAAAAGATGGTGCTTGAATCATTGATCCACTTTTTGGATCAAAGAGCATTCGTGGGCCAGAAGACATGTTTCTTTGTCCACGATCTCGATCTTCATAATTGTTAAGCTGGATCATCGCGATAGGTGGTTGGGTACAACCAACTTCTTCCTCGTTTTGATAGTCGAAACTTTCATCTTTGCATGCAGCATTTAGAGAAATTTGTAGCACAGGAGGAGGCAATAATTCTGAATGTTTGTGAAAGCTTGTTTGGTGTACTTTAGATGGAGTTGCTCCACCAAGAAGGGAACTATAAGTCCGATTTGGATCATACAATTTTCTAGTGCTTGAACTAGATGTTGAAGCGTTCTTCACATAGTTATTCGTTTCACCAAGTAATTTCTTTTTCTCGTTGGGGCGCCCCAATCGTTCTAAGATTATTTCTGAATTTTTGTTGCTGTTCCTAAAGTCTATTCCAGGTTGAACTAAATTTATATTTTGTCCTCTCCAGTTTTTCTTTTCATATTTGGAATCATTCGAACTATTATGACTATAGTGCATTTTATCTTCAAGTTCTTTCAGTCGTCTAGCAGCACGTTCTTTCTGCTCGTTCATTCGGGCTTCTTCTTCGGCTTTACGTTCTTCTGCCCTTTCTCTTGCTCTACGTTTCATGTATTCAACTTGTTCATCGACGTCATTGGATGCGTGTTTAGCTTCGATGGTTGTTGGTGGCGGTTCATTTTCACTCACTATAGATACCGGATTTGATTGAACACTCAAGTCTTCTTTATTTGAAATATAAACATTCGGAGTTTTTGTATCGTTAGAATCATTATATTTGACATCTGAGTCAGATTCTTTCGCATCGGTTGGCTGACTTGTCTCATCTTTTTGGGAAACCTGATTAGATATTTTACTGCTGATGAAATTTGTTGGCTGAAATGCAGTTTTTTCATTTTCACTATTACTGTGTATAATTGAGACAGAATTCTGAGATTTATTGTCAGTTAAAATTGTCTTGTCATTCGTATCAAGAGCCTTTGAATTGTGATCTAAATCATGTATAGCACTGGAAAATCGGCTATTTACTGTCTTTTCTACACTCGAACTTGAAAAAGAAGAAGTTTGATGTGATGAAGATGAAGGATGCGTACGATAACCTGAAGATAATCTAGGTTTTGGGGGAATACTTTTATTTCTTTCATTTGATTGTGATGACGATTTTTCCCCAAGACCCCAAGCTGTTTGCAATGGAACTGTTGTGCTTATTGAACTAGATGAAAGCTGCGATACATCATTTGAAGCCTCACTCCTAAGACTTGGAGTGTTAAAAGGTCTTGGTGCAACTTTGGTATTTGTAGATTGCGCAAATGATGATGAAGTAAGTTTTGTCTTTACTCCAAGAAGGCCTCCACTTCCTCCACTAGATGTTAATGAAGTTGACCTTTTTGTAGAAAGAAGATGGAGGCTGTTGCGAGATGTTAACGATGAACCTGTACTACCACCCCGAGAAGATACTGCTGGTGCTGTTGAAAGTGATGTGGGAGGTGGTTTCGCGTACTTATTCAAGTTTTTTCCGAACTTTTTCTTCGGCTCGGATGAGGAGGAGGATGACGGGTGCGATGAGTTCATGTGAATCCAAGATTTGATTTCTTGTGCGACAGAGGCGGAAGCAACAGTTCAAATATTGTTGCTGGATTTTTTCTGTTCACACGATTTATTCCGTGTTCAAAAAGGAAAACGATTCTGAAAGGTAAGAGGAAGAATATTCTTAAAGGAAATCACATGTTTTGAAAGAGATAACATCAATGCAGCTCTCCTTCACTTTGCTTAATTGTCTTTCGCCAACGAAATGAAGGAGAAAAAAAAAGAATGTCTGTTTTGGCGCGACATACGTAGACTCACGTAGAAAAAATATTGAAACGAACCGTCGCGCGGCCGTTTTGGAGGCTTCAAGCCCCCCTCAAACAATAAATCTCAACTTTAGCCCAAACCGTTTCTCTTGTACCACTTTCGTGAAACAAATTGGATGAGCAACTTTCCCAATCGATTAAATGATTTTCACTTTTGAAAATAAACCTGCGATAAAAATGAATTGAATTGCGGTTCGATTTTTGATGAAGGTAACCGGCAGAGTTTAAACGTTCTCTGGGTTTCTCTCCTAGTTAGATTGGTCCTTGGCTAAATAATCCTGTTCAGAGTGACCGAGCCATGTACCGTGTTGAATTGAATGTGTTGTTTGAATATATCAAAAAGAAAAAGAACAAAGATGCTGTTGGTATACTTTTACATACAGTAATTTCTATCTAAGAAAAAATTGAGGGCTTTATGAATTTAAATGCCTAAAGTGGAAATAATTAGAAAGACATCCTCCATAACATCTACTTTTCCAAGAATATGTTTATGCTATTAGGGGCAATATATAGTCAGTAAATAGTTGGAAGGCGGGTAACAAAGTCCACCTATATAAATATTTTATTTAAAAGTACGCCACCCTACTTCCTTAGAATTAGTGCTTCATCAAACAAGATTATTATAACATATTCATATCCAATTTAATTCTGTTGTCTCTTTTGTTTGCAGTGAAATCAAAATAAATTGAATGAAATAAACATTGAGGGTCATGAACGAATAAAAATTATTATCACTGAACACATACTGAACACAGGAATGATTTTATGTTAAAAGTCAATAGAATTAAGTGTTCCGAAGCATAAGTAAGGTTTGCAAGTCCAACGGGAAGACAGATGTGACAGCTAATTGTTTTCTGGCGTTTATCCTTTGTCTTGTAGAGGGATTGCTTAAGGTGAATGAAACTAAATTATTTTACTTGATATTTTCAAAGTTACTCAAACATAATCCAACGCTGGGAATATCTTTTCAAAAGTGATAACAATTATGTATTGAACATGCTTTCTGCAAGACACCAAAATTCTATAATAAAATGTTTTTTTCTTCATCAAAGACGACAAACAATGCTAAGTGTTCCTCAAAAGCTCTACTATTAAGTAGTTGATAGTAAAATAAAATGAGCCTAATGGATTCCTTTTCCATCTTTAATTGTAATACCTGGGTGAATGCAGCAATAAACGTACGAAATGAAAATGTCAGTGAAGAGATTCAAATAAACAAGAGTGGTTATCGTCTCCAAAGTTTGAGAATATGCGGAATAATAGACGTTGAACTTACAACTCCAGGTTCATTCCATCATGAATCTCATAATCGTCTAAAGTAATATGATCCTTGTATATGGTATACCATTTTTGAATCTTGAGTTTTTCGGGTCTGGTCCCCAATTGAGCTGCGGCAAGTTTTTTCAAATCTCCAACTGTATCATCTTCATTGCATTTCACACGAACTTTTTTTCCAAGCCGATCGTTTAAGATAATTTCTATCATGATGACACTGCTGCGTGGATCTAAGAGTGATGTAAGGGTAAGGTTTTTGTGTGTCTAGTTCCACTTGTTCGAATAGGATTGGAAGGGAAAAAAAGATTGGAAGATGTGTGACCAATTATGGAAGAGCCAATGCCTTCCTTGCGACTAATGAGTATGTTACACAAGAGTAGCAAAGTAGAAATGGATTTGTGATGAGGGTACGACGACAGGTCTCCGAAAGATTGTACCTTCTTTTAAGGTTGAAAACTCTGCTGTGAAAATCATACGATGAAATGAAACAGATATATTCACGTACATAAATTACGTAATTAATATCTGGACATTCATCTTAATTTTGAAACCATCATTTCAAAACAAACCAATTTAGTAATATAAGATATAATAAAACAACAACATGGATTTTGGTTCTATGCTTTCCCAATTCAAACAAAATGCCGCCGCCGCAGCTGAAATAGGCGATCGTGGACCTCAACAGTCCAGTGCACCCAATAAACGCCAACGCGTAGCTTCTCCTCCTCCTGAAACTACTCTACCCACTGTCCCAGTCCGTACAATCTATATCGTATGCCCGCCCCGCCAACAAAGTGGCGGACCAGAAGCAATGCACCAACTTTGCGATCGTCTCAATACTCATCCTACCATCAACAATGTTTTCATGTTATATATTCAGGAACATAAAAACTCAGCCTCGAAAGTCATTACTAGTGCGAATCATTACCAATCCCCTCTAGCGACTCCTACAACTTATTCGTCACTGTATAATTGCCCCGTGGCGCCATCATTGCCGATGAATATATCCACAGAACTCATTATTTATCCGGAATGCTGGACCCATTTGATTGATTCATTTCCCCAGGCCCAAATTGCCATATGGTGGCTTTCTGTGGATAACAACCATTCTCAATTTCAACAATTTCATCGAAAAGATGTTCTTCACCTTTATCAATCTCACTATGCAAAACATTACCTCTTATCTCATATGACACCACCTGAAAATATTCTCGAAATGACGGAATATATCGCTCCCTCTCGTATACCGCCAGTTGGAGCCGTAGATAGTGGATTTCGTGATCTAGATGTATTGTATAACCCCGCGAAGGGTGTTCATTACACAGACGCTATTCGCAGTCGCAGTGAGGAAGGATACAAACTTCAAAAAGGGGGAATGAATAATTCTAGTAGATCTAGTCATGATGGTGGAACTTCCTCCACAACCATTTCTTCTAAAATGCGGTTCCGCCCCATTGGAGAGGGTTTAGGTGGAAGAAAACGGATTAGTCCTGAAGAAGTCACTTCTCTACTCTTACGCTCTAAAGTTTATATTGATTTTGGACCGCATCCTGGTATGGATCGGCTTCCCCGTGAGGCAGCTTTGTGTGGTTGCATCATTGTTACAAATGGTGAAGGATCGGCAGGTTTTCCCAAAGATTATCCTATACCGGAAGAGTACCGTATACGAACCTTTGATGTTGATACAGTTCATAAGATTTTAAGAAAAAGTATAGATGAATTTGAAGAACGCCGTGGATCCTTTGAAGATTATCGTGAATGGATTATGGGACAATTTGATAGGATGGAAGAATGTGTCAAAGTGTTCTTGGACAAGGTTGTGGAGGAGAGGAGAATATCAAGTGAGATTGTGACTGGAATCGCCTTGGATGGAGTTAGAGGATCGACACATGGAAAAGATATTGAAGACGAGGATGAAGTGCGAAGTTATGGAAATGCTAAGAAGGGTGACGATTCTTCCCTCGGATCTGGAAACGATGATACAGGAATATTCTAGTGCAGAATAATAGATTCTTCGTCTTAGTAATATCAATGCATTTTATTAGGTTATTTTAACACCCTGTGGATCTTCTCAAAATTCTCACAAGAACTGAAAACATTTTGAGGTGGGATCATTTGAACAAACTATTTTGCAAAGTATTTAATAATATAATAGCGAATGTAAGAGATGGTAAATATCTAATTCCATTACTAATCATGAAATGATATGAATGAATCAACTACTTGGCAGTTCCTCACAGCTCTTAGATATGAGCAATAAAGAGAGGACCGGCAACTAAAATAGTAGTTGAAAGAAGTTTGATAACAACATGAAGAGATGGTCCAGCTGTATCTTTCTGTAAAATTTAGTTTAGATTGGTAAGTCATTTTGTGCACAAAGCAAGATATACAAAAGAAATCATAAGGGACTTACGAATGGATCACCCACGGTATCCCCAGTAATAGAAGCTTTATGAGCTTCTGAATTTTTCCCACCAAAATTCCCAAGCTCAACATATTTCTTTGCATTGTCCCAAGCGCCTCCTGTAGTATCAAGAAATAATGCCATTAGGATTCCGGTAACTGTGCCAAACATCAGGTAGGCTGCCAGTACTTCGGCTCCAAGCAAGGGACGATTGGTTGCTTCACCGACGAAGCGGAAAATCAATCCAACACCTATTGGGGTTCCTACACATATGATTGCAGGAAATTGCATTTCACGAAGAGCAGCTTTTGTCACCAAGGCGACACATCTATCGTAATCTGGTTTTTGTGCATATGTCATGATATCTGGATTTTCTTGAAATTGTCTTCGGACTTCAAGGACAACCTATTTTGGGAGAGAAGATAATCCGTTAGAATAATAATGTCATTATGTGGAAATTCTTTAGATTTGTTCCTAACTTACATCGTGCGCGGTTTTTCCAACGGCAGCGATGGATAAACCAGTAAAGTAAAAAATAATCATTGATCCAATGAGACCGCCAACAAGTACCTCTGGAGTTGCAATATCTACCGTAGTGAAAGGCAACCCAGAGAACTCTGAAAATTCGTCCATGAAAGCTCCAAATAATAGGAAACATGCCATAGATGCCGAGCCAATAGAATATCCCTGTGTATAGAATAGTTTCATGGATTAGTATTCGGAAGTAAAATGAAAGAAAATTCAGTCCAAAGTACATACTTTAGTAACAGCTTTTGTAACATTTCCTGCAGCATCAAGACGATCTGTAACCTCCCTAACATGTTCTGGCTGCATGGACATTTCAGCGATGCCACCAGCATTGTCTGCAATGGGACCATAATTGTTCATTGACAAAATGTACACAGCATTACTCAACATTCCCATGGTCGCAACAGCTGTACCAAACAATCCTGCATTATGACCATCTCCAATGCCTGTACTTGAACCTATATGAAAGGCAGCCAAAACTGCAATTGCAACTGTTATAGTAGGTATCAATGTGGCTTTCATACCGATACTGATACCAACAATTATGTTAGTACCATGCCCGGTCGTACTCGCCTCTGCAATGCTCTGTACAGGTTTGTATTCATAATCAGTGTAGTATTGAGTAGATAATACGATGACATAAGCACAGACCATTCCAACGATACCGCATAAGAAAAATTTAAATGCTGATCCAGGGTTTGATGGATCCTCCAGTAGCCATCTTGTGATGATGTAAAACCCTACTACAGATAATGCAAGGGCTACTCTGTATCCTTTTTGTAGCTGAATCATTGGATTTCCGTCAGCACGGCCAGAGCCACTATCATTTCCGACAAATGCGATTCCAATACTACTAACGATTATATCCATTGCATGAACAACTAGTGGAAAGAATAAAAAGCGAATAGCAACTTCATAGTCAAACTCGGCTTCAGCACTTAGTGTAGAACCCAATATCATTGCCCCGATAATTTCAGCTGCCACACTTTCAAATACATCAGCACTACTTCCTACACAATCTCCAACCATATCTCCGACTAAATCAGCGATGGTTGCTGGATTGCGTGGATCGTCCTCAGGAATATTTTGTTCTATTTTTCCAACTAAATCGGCTCCCACATCTGCTGCTTTCGTGTATATGCCTCCGCCAAGCTGCATAAAAAGCGCCACAAATGAAGCTCCAAATCCGTATCCTACAAGCAGCATTGGAATTTCAGTGGACGTCAATGAAGAATTTTTTGTTGATGCAAATACTAAATGAAGAATCGTATATAATGAAGTTACTCCTTTGGGTTTTCCGACACGAATGGGTTAGGTTCAACGTATTTTTTTAATTCTGTGCCAATTCTTTGCAAAAAAAGACTTACCTGTAATACACAACGTTAAGTTTAGTACAGCACTGAAAGCGCCACCTCTGAAACACACCATAAGTGCCTCAGGATAGCTCCTTCTCGCTGCACTTGCTACTCGAATATTACTTTGTGCAGCTACCCACATTGAAATATATCCAGATATCGCAGAGCATATAGCTCCGAAAACAAAGCCAAAAGCTGAAACAATCCCAAGAACACCATTTCCCAGAACTGAGACTCCTTTTGTATCTTCCGTGACTTCGGGACGAAATTGATAAGAAAAAATTATCATCAAAGTTAAAGGTCCAGCAAATTTTGCGATAGCCTATATTTGAATTGAAGATTAGTTCAACATTTGAAGCAAGAGATTTGACGCTTAGAAATGGTATACAAAGGAAATAAAATTCAAAGAAATGAAACTCGTTTGCAAAGACAATATATTCTTACCGAATATTGTACCCTCAAAAAGCCATCAGCACCTTCTCGAATCGGATCGCTAACGCTCCTCATCTCTGGTGTTCCATCATCGCAACTAAGAACATTTTGACTTAGCCATAAACTAGCAATTGCACCGAAGCCACAACTTCCAAAGACAAGAAGCAGAATTCGATATTCAAGAGATAATATCATACTAAAGATAAAAATAACTGCGAAGAGAATACCAACGTACTTCTTCAAAGAATCCTCAGACGATAATGAAGAAGAAAATTGAAACAAGGAAGATAGAGTGGATTTAGATTTCCTATTACCCTTATCTCCTGAATATGCTCCTGATCCCATGAATTCAGATGGGGAGGACATATTCATTGCTGAAGTTGATGGAGACATGGAGCCGGTACTGTGGTTAGACGAAGAAACGCCTCCAGATTCCATATCTTCTATGGAAAGGGACATTCCCCCCGAGGAGTTGCTTCTTGCACCCCGCCTCATGATGAAATATAGGAATCAGTTTTATCTGATTTTTGGAATCTTTTCAATGTAATAATATATAATCTAAAAAAATTGGACACTGCAGAGCTGATCGTGTTTGAGTTTGGGAAAATCTTTTTGCAAAATGATGTTGCATCTAAGTAATTTCACTCTCAAAATATGAAAATGAATCTACGGCATTCTACGCTACAATACAATACCTATGTAATTTTTCTAACAAGCATATTCATGACACGAATCTTTCGAGATATCATCATTATCATTTTAATTCTCGATCGTTGCGGGGTTTATTGGTGAGTAAATTGTGCGTTACTAATATTTAATGAGGGAAGGTGTACGTACGTATGTACGTACAATACCCCCCTTTCGTTCATGATGTTAGTTAAATACGATTTATGATCCGTTGCTGT
>Ga0115008_10001456_pt1 | contig 19117 bp, 14 predicted proteins | sample FraStrMetagenome_FD_87164 | JGI IMG/M metagenome (GOLD analysis project Ga0115008, IMG submission 87164) | Marine eukaryotic phytoplankton communities from Arctic Ocean - Fram Strait ARC3M Metagenome | ecosystem: Environmental > Aquatic > Marine > Oceanic | place: Fram Strait | collected...
CCGAGCTGACCCAGCAGATGTTCGACGCCAAGAACATGATGGCTGCCTGTGATCCTCGACACGGCCGGTAAGTCAAATAATTATCTAAACTTTAGAATCGAAGGATCATTTTTTATTGAAAAACTTCTAACACTTTCATTTAGATACCTCACCGTCGCCACCATGTTCCGAGGACGAATGTCCATGAAGGAGGTCGATGAGCAGATGCTCAACACCCAGAACAAGAACTCCTCTTACTTCGTTGAGTGGATCCCCAACAACGTCAAGACCGCCGTCTGTGACATCCCCCCACGAGGACTCAAGATGTCCGCCACCTTCGTCGGTAACTCCACCGCCATCCAGGAGCTCTTCAAGCGAGTGTCCGAGCAGTTCACCGCTATGTTCCGACGAAAGGCTTTCCTTCACTGGTACACTGGTAAGTTTATAAAAATTTTTATTTATTCAAATTTATCTAGATTTTAAATCGAGCTTAAAATTAACTTTATTTTTCTAGGTGAGGGTATGGACGAGATGGAGTTCACTGAGGCCGAGTCCAACATGAACGATCTCGTTTCCGAGTACCAGCAGTACCAGGATGCTACCGCTGAGGAAGAAGGCGAGTTCGACGAGGAGGAAGGCGAAGACGCATAAATCCAGAGCGACGACACCTAAAGTCCCCTAGTGGGGGGTAACCTTCCCACTAGGGGCAAAAACCTTCAAGGCGCCTGGGTACCTGCCAAGTGCCCTGTTTAAACCACCACCACCTCAAATCTGCAACAGTTCAGCTGCAGTTTTATTCTCTCCTCCTAACTCTTCGGGGCTAGGGGGTGCTAATAAATTAACTTGAATTTATCTCTCTTGTCTCATTCTTTCCGGTCTTGTAGGTAGAGCAGGCAGCATAGTTTAGAACGATATGTAGTACATGACTTATCGCAACCGCAAGAACACCACTGTCCGTGATAGCTTTTATCTTTCCGCCCGCGGAATTGTTAAATCTACAGCGTCGTTATCGCAGTCGGTCTGTTGCTGTAGCATCCTATAAAGGAATAACAGTTAGTCAAGGTCAGTCGCATGCGGCGTGCATCTGATCAGAATGATAATTAATCTGTTTGGATCCCCGTGGCAGGTTCATAACAAACTTAGAGGATTAAGTCCCTGACAGGCCGAGGACAGGTTAGCAAGTGCGTGCGACTTTTTGAGGTCATCTCCGGAGTCCGGATGGCCTTTTGATCATTGAGAAAAAGTCACAAATTTCGCTGAAAAATAAGGATGCTTAGTTAAATCAAAGTCAAGTTTATTTCAGTATTCTGAGCAAGTCGTTAACTCAGAAAAATAAATGCAATTATGGCATTACAAAATATTGTAAAAAGAACAATATGATGGCAAAAAACGAGAAAATGAAAAATAACTCTTATTTATTGAGTAATACGTTTGATCGCCCGTTCTAAAAGGTCTTGAGGCCGCGCGAACCGCAGCGCATTTCTGGGGGTTAAATTGAGCCGAGCGTAAATAAAATTCTGCACGGGGATAAGCTCTGACTAAGAACTTAATGCAGCCGAGTACTGTAGAGTGCTTAAGGTTGTTTGAAAGGAGCTTTGTGTGATATAGCTAGACTCTGTTGGTTTAGCTTTATCCCCGCTTGTGGGCATGTCCTCCCTACTCCGCTAGTTTTCAGTTGAGAAAAATTCTCAGTCGGAGAAATCTCTGGCCGACTCAGAAATTCTCTATTTTTTGTGAGAGAATTGAGAAGATGAAATATGCTCAAAAAAGCGAAGAGAATTTTTGTCAGTAGAGACAAAATGCGGAAGCCAGTGGAACGGCGCAAGATAAGAATAGAGCTGGAAGCGACGATCGAAGGAAGTAGAACAGCCACTCTGACTGTAGATGTAAGAAACTGGCAATCATTGACCAAAGAAAACTTATTTTTTCCAAATAATATTCAACTAAGATGTTTTGATGGGTTTAAAACAAAATGCACCAATCCATAACAATTTATAAAACAGGCTTGCTGGGCTAATGCTTTTTCGGCAGCTTTCAAAAAACCTTGTTGAATTAGCATAAAATTGATTGAAATCCGAACAAGCGGCGAGAAACTCTCATAATTGCGCTTCGAAATTCACACGTACTTATTCCCCGCCTTTGAGCAGCTTGGCGAGCAAATACCATGTTCGTAAATTTCCTGAATTCAGCCTCGATGGTCTGTGAAAACTGTGCTCCTCGAAATTTGCCGCGTTCCTGATCTGGAGATCCGCCAGAATTACATTTTCGGTCTGGCAAAAGAGAAAGGTAAATCTCCATGACAAATGCATTTCCAACTGTCCTTCTGATCTTTTGATTTTCCGCATCATACGAGATTAGCCGCTGTTGCCCTTGCTTAACAGATCAATCGCTGACTTGGAACTCTCCATGCAACATGGACCATGCTGTTGAATTTTAAAAGGCTCAGCCTGGCTTCTGGTAGATTAAATGCACATGCTTCTGAGTTATCAGAAACTCTTGTGCCTATCGGCTTATCTTATCAAAATCTGCTTGGCAACATTTAGGAGTGTTTAAAGCGATAAGATACACTTGGAATTAGCAAGATATGGTAATGATGTTTTAGATGGAGAACTCTACTTCCTCCAGAAAGACAAGGCCATTGCAGACGAAGCTCCAAAAGGATGGAAAGATGGAAAAGACCCGAAACCATTCGACCTCCATTTAAAGGTAGAACAGAAGTGAGAAAATTCAATGAAAGGAAGTTTTCCGCCTTAGGTGCAATTTTTCGTGGTGCATCCAGAAATGCAGCTGCTTGACGCTGGAAGCCGCAGATACTATTATCTCTCCATAAAGAATAAACTTTCCAAGACACGGTTCGTTCCATCATTTCAAGAGCGAAAATACCAACTTATCCCGGTAACAAGTAGTTTCGTCCTTGGGAGGTTGAAAAACAAATGAGTGAACCGGGCACGAGTCAAGCGTTATCTGGCCATTAGAACAAATTATGGAGACTGTTGCATTCGCGCTACAGGTTTGTTGAATGCCGTCTCATTAGCTCTGGAATGTTGAAATTATAGTCGGAGTATGGCGACCAGGATCCCAGCAAGTTCCAGGCAGCGGCTCGCGGATCGATTTAGTCGCCGGAAATGCGCGACGCATATTTAACGCTAAACAAAACGGAACAAGTTCCGGAAATTATTCTTGAGAAGTGAGCTTCTTAAAAATTCCAGTTGTTGTTTTTAAAACACTGCTGAGCCCTATCAAAAGCGCCCGGGGAGTGCCTATTTTCGCCTCGCGCACTTCCTGCCACCATGGGTCTTCTTAGATAGAAAAGTTCTTGAACTCGGACGAGAGAAATTTCTGCGCAAGTGTCTCGGCCATCTGCACAGGAGTCTACGCGGGACGAGCAAGTTCCAAGCACAATTAGACTTTATAGAAAATGCAACAAAAATAGAAGATGCAACTGGACATAGCTACCTCTTATATAAGCAGAAATTGGGCAAAGTCCCTGCGGCAAGAATTGACATCGCGTTAGGCGGGATCCGATTCTTCAAGCCTGTACTGCAGAATTCCAACCCAACAAAAGTAATTTGTTTTTAAAAAAATTTTACTCATTTTCAGCTTTTCGACTTCAAATGGTCTTCAATTTGCTCCTTTCGAATCTCAAACAAGAAATTCGTGCTTCGCCAAGAAGGTCAACCTGCCTGCCGAAAACTTGTGTTTTCATGCCTCTCACACAAACGCGCTCGTTATCTGGTAAGAATTACCGCAGTGTCAAGAATATTTATCGAAAGAAAGATGTATTTTTTTCGGATCGCTCTGATTTCAGACACGCCCAAATCATTTCGTTCCTGTTTTTTATGAAATCTATTTTCAGCTTATGTTTATAACGCAAACACACATCTTCGACTATCGCCAGCAGAAGATGTACAAGCCGCCTCAGAACATTCTGAAAAATAATCAAATAACTGCCTCAGACAATAAACCAGCTGTAGAAAACTCTGTCGACGAATGGTCTCCAAAACGCATGATCATCCTCGAAGATTACGCGAGAAACAACTCGAAAGCGGACAAGGAAGAAGATGAAGTGTTCTTCGTAGACGTGAGCAGTACAACTCTAAAGACGAATAATCCTGCCAGCAGGGCACTCTCAGTGTCCACTCCGAAACGACCGGAAGTCGTTGATCGGCTACAAGGTTTCTTGTTCTGTCAATTATCTTTTCTGACGTTTTTAGTGAAAATACCGAGACATACGTCGATGTCATCTGCGGATCAATCTGAAAAGCATAACGGAGGTCTTAGGTAAGAGAAAATTATTAACAGAAATTTTGTATTTTATCTTCACAGAATCGCACCGTTATCTTTGCCAGCGATACCTCAACGCCCTCCAGTGGCAAAAAACTTCAAAATGCCGCCTAAAATTCAACTCTCCGTTCTTTGTGAATAAACACCAAGTCTAAATATTTGACATATTCGATATATTGAATTATCATGTTCTCGTTTACAAAGTGATAGTCAATATTATATGTTGATTTACGCAGTTTCAGCTTTTCACACATTTGTAAGACAACTCATATTGTTTACGTTTTGCAGACATTTGAAGGTTTCTGTCTCGCGGAAGTCTTCTTTTTCTGATTTGGAAAGTCAATGATTGAACGCATGTGCAGATTTGTTGACTTACTTGTTAGTTTTGCTTCCTCGATAATCAAAAGCACAATTCCAGGCGCAGCTGTCATAATAATCAAACTTATCAATAAAATCGCTAGTTTCAAACAGTGGTTTTCCCTATCTATTGAACGGCCCATCCAGTGGCGTGGGTCTTCCATGTCTTCACTATGACTGAACATATTCATTCACGTCTCTATCAAATTATGCTCTGTTTTGCAGAGAGTGGTTTTTAAAGATATGGTGCCTTTATTTTCTAATTTACTGCCTTCTTACTTACCTACTTCAAAGTAGGCTCGGAATATTTTATGAAGACAAATTGGAATCGATAGCAACAAAATTCATAAAATGGCTTTTCAATACGAGATAAGACAAAAAACCTTTGACAGATATAAATGATATATTTTTAGTATTGATAAACTAGTAGTATTGAATAACTTACCCAAGGCTTAGCTTCATGCTCTTTTTGAAATTGATCTGCTGAGTCAAGCAACTAACTAACGCGAGTTAATGGTCATCTATCATTCACAAACCTTATGCTCGCTTACCTGCATGTCAAACAATACTTTATTTAGTTACGATACAGTACGGTATAGTAGTACCGTGTGCTTCAAAAAGGATAGCATAAGCGAATTAAATATTCCGAAAAAAATCAAACTTTCGTTTTCAAACCACATGATGATGGAACTCGCTTTAGAAAATAAGATAAAAAAACTGATCATGTTCTCTATCATTTAGAATGGAGAAAACCTTATGCTCCCACCTGCTGGACACATCTCGATAAGAGCTCATTTTAGTCACAATTTATTGTTTTCAGTTTATTTATTCCGACTAGAAGAGAGTCATTTATTCGAAAGATGAAGCTGGTAGTTTTATTGAGATTCTTTTAAGACAGAAAATTTAAAAAATTCAGAGTTTTGCGATCGCAAGCTTGGCTGCTGCTGGAAAAAATAAACGCAAGAATAAAGAATTTCAAGCAGCTTTCGGAGTGGTCAAAAATACTTTCAGAAATGAATTGAGAAGATTTATTTCCAATTTTATTTACTCTTGACCACAAAAAAGCTGCGGCGATTGAAAGTCCTCTCAAAGCAACTTGGGATATTGAAAACGAGAGCTTGACGGCGGAAGGAGAGGATTCTGTTAGAGATAGAGGATGGCTCGAGCCAGGATACTGGTGCGACGACCAGACTCTCGACAAGACATCTTTCCGTCGTGATGTTGAAATCAATGAGCAGCAAAGTCGAATTATCGGTGGTGAGAATGCTAAAGAAAATTCATGGCGCTGGATCGCATACTTCTACGGTTGCGGATCGACACTCATCGCTTCCGACTGGGCTTTGACAGCTGCTCATTGTTGTACAATTCCGGTCGAGTATTTCGAAGGCAAGGAGCTCTGCTTTGGACGGGATGTCAAGAACATGGACACGGATTTCGAGCAATGTTCCGAAATTGCGGAAATAATCACTCATCCAGGCTACGATCGTTCCGAGACTGTTCTCAATGATATTTGTCTCTTGCGACTCAAGAAGAAGCTTGAATACGGAGAAACTGTTCAGCCAGCTTGCCTTCCTAAACAAGGAGAATCGCTGGAATCTCTTTACCCCGATTTCGTCGGGAATGAAAGAGGTGACAACAATGATTGCTTCGTCGCCGGCTGGGGTTATCGCCAGGAGGGATGGTACATGAGCTTGCCAACTATTTTGCAAGACGCAAAGGTCAATGCGTTCCATAATTCAACATGTCAAGAGGCGTACACCAGAATGGTGCACGGAGAACTCAATGAATATTACAGGCAAGATGTGATGAGCTGTTTCGGCCACTTAGGAGGAGGAATCGACGCGTGTCAGGGTGATTCTGGAGGACCACTCATCTGTTTGGAGCCGTCAACAACTGTTCAAGGCCATACCAATCCAGGAAATGGTTAAAATTAACAAAAATGTCTCAAGAAAATAAATCTTAACCTTTGACAGTCCTTAGGGGAGTCGTTTCGTGGGGAGAAGGCTGTGGACGAGATGGAAGGCCAGGAGTATACGCAAGGAACTTTGATTAATTTTAACCGCGGCATATTTTGATTGTTATAGAATTTCAAATCAAATCGCTAAAAAGAACGAGTGCTTTCGTGGACTGGATACAACAAACGATCAAAGATAAATCGACAATTGTGAATCCAAAATGTCCGGATCCAGAAAATTACTTTTTTGTGCAGGGTAAATTTTAAATTCCATGCAAGAAATAAAATTCCTCTAGGTGGCGCTGTTCTTGACTGCAGTTGGGAGAAATGCACTGTCCATTGCCAAGAATTCGATCAAGTTCCATCTGTAAGCGAAGTCAATTGTGATATCTCCCGGCGAAACTGGTATCCTCTCCATAGCGGAACTGTTATTACTTGTGCGAAAGATTCTGGTATTATGCTCAACTGTGGAGCATTAACAGACTTTTACGACGAGGTCGACACCGATAATATCGACTTTAATTGCTCAGGAAACGTCTGTGAGCCAGTAGCAAAAGATCCTTCTAAGCATGACGTCTATCCACCACGCCTCTGGTGTCAAAACAACGCGCCAAGTTATGAAGGAACCAAGCTTATCACGTATCCCAAGGGATCAAACGTTAATTGTGGTAACTTTTTCGAGGCGTGGCCGAGTGCATTGAACGCTGGTATCAAAGCTGACTGTCACCAATGGAAATGCGAACTAAGCCCAGCTGACGGTGATGCTGTTGTCTTTCCATTTCATATTCCAAAATGTCACAAAGGAAAGTGGTCGTTTGGCAAAGTTGAAATCCCAGAAGATACTATTTTTACATCCGTTTCTTGGAGCAATTACAGGCATCAAAGAAATGTCAAATTTAGATATAAATAAATTTTAAGGGAGGAATTCAATCCTTATCTCAACTGTGGAAGATCAGAAAGATCGATGAGCAGCTTCAGAACTTACATAGGCGACAAAAACCGATTTGCAGATAATAGTGATGCGATTGCTTTCTGCTATCCTGACAATTGGTACAATCTTCGTCTCTGTAATTTTTACTGTCCAACAGCTGATCCAGAGAAGCCGAAAAAAATTAATACCCTTTTCAAATGCGCAAAGGGTAACTGGAAGCCCAAAGTAACGAGAAAACGAGAATCGTCTCTAAAATGCTGAAAATAAAATAATAATAGAAAGCTATTTTTCGTTTCATTATTTATAAATGAGCAGTACAAAAAGGCCAAATAAGATTGTTTACTCCAAGTAGATGAGGAAACAGCTACCGTGCAAAATAAGATTACCATGTTTGACTTCCACTATGGAAATTTATTGTTAGTCCATGTCAGGCTTATCGTTTTTACCTGAGACATAATGATCATATTTCGGATTCCACAAGAAATTTGAGGCACTTCGGAACGATTGCCCTTCATCGCGTACAGCCACAACCTACGGCGAAACCAAATTATTGAAACGTCACACGACTGTATTTTAATTAGCAAAGTTACCTGAACAATAAGTCGATATCGTGTCGGTAAGATATTTTTAATTTGGGTGTGAAGCTCCTCGTTTGTTCGCAAAGTTGTTGGATTTGTCCAGCTCATGCTTGTACATTTTTCTTTGCGATAATTATTCATGTGAGGTCATATTTTTGAAAACTTACTTTTTAGGATTCGGCTCATCATAAATTTTATGGCTTTCATGTCTGGCTTTTCGCCTGGATCCATCTTGTAAGTTGGTTCAACCCTCTCCTTCTCCTTTTTAATACCTACTCTAATATCGAAAGGAATTTGTGACTGTCTCCGCTGTCTGAAAATGGAAAAGTTTTAACGCTGAGAACACGGTAATCTTTGACAATTGTCAACGGATTTAGGAGATGGAAGTCGACGTTATCGCTATTTGTATTTAGGACCTACCTGTACTCGGCAAACTTGGTGTCCATGGCGAATTCTTTTTGGTACTCAGTAAGCCTTTTTTGCGATTTTAACGTTTAAATTATTAAGTTATCTAAGTCTTAGATTCTAAGAGTATCACTGTATTAAGAAAATCGTGCCTGACAGTAATTCTCTTTCTCTGATTGATTTCATCTCTAAAATATTCATTATTTTCTACAAATTCCCCCATTCTTGCGATTTTTCACAAGTGTTAAACCAACTCCACTCTCGCAGAAATAAATATGTGTATGCTGAGAACACAGGTGGTACTCGAGTGGTACTTACTGCATGATCAACGAAAGTCTACGCAGAGAGAGTCTGCCCTGTCCATCTCGATAAATGCTCTTTCGCCGCTCGGTTTTGATTTCCGGCAAATCGTCATTCTTTTCCTCGAATTCTGACTTTTCTTCTTTTGCTTTTGATATACTAAATTTTTTTAATTAAGATTTGATTCAGTGCATATAAGGTTTCATTGCTTTCTGATAAGTTATCAAATGGTCCCAAATAGACCCTAATTTATCAGAAGGATTTTGGAACTTACTCTGTGCCCATGGTAGCCCTTCTTTTATTTGCCGGTTTATAGTCCGATTTCTCAGATGCGCCATCTTTCACATTTATATCGGGTAGTTTAGCTTCTCCTTTATTTTGCGCCCGAAGTCTGAAACGTAGACTGGCCCCACAAAAAGCAACACGCTCACAAAAAGGCTTGAGTTGAGGTTTTTCGGAACACTTCGGATGCTGGGTGATAGAAAAATAAATGTTCATGGTTTTTTAAAAAAAGAAAATAAATCAAATTTTGATAATTTTAATTTTATAAATTCTTTCCATCAGATAAAAAAGGGGCCTTATTTTATCAACTCTTACTTTAGCCATCTATTAAACCATCTCAGCTCTCAAAGACGAACTTTAGGAACGTACCTCTCATCCAAAAATCGAAGTCGCATATTTCGCGGTAAAACACGTCAATAAAATTTTTTTCCGTTCTGGGTTTTTTCAAAGGTATTTCTTGCGAAAAAGTGTTCTGAAGAAAAGTAGCTGTAGAGATCAATTAAATAACGTCAAAGCAGACAGATTGACGAATAAACATGCACAGCGTTATCACGGCTCGTCACAGTTACAGTTTGGCCAGCTAGAACGAAAAGAACTCCGAGCAAATTTGGTCCATTCGAGATAAGAATTGAAATATTTGGGAGCTACTGTGTTCTCTGCTCGCAATGTCTTCCTGTCAGTAACGATTGCTGCAGATTTTGTTTAGACAATATCGACACGCAGCTAGATCTCGTATTTTGAGAGATTAGCCAGTTTACTGTGTTTGTACGGTTTTTGCAGAGCCAGTCGAAAATTTTAAATTTGAAAAGTCAACTTGTTACTTCACCACTCCTGATTTGGATTGAATAGAAGCTGACGTTGTGCATTGCATTATTCAGTTCAGTGCTTGTAGAACAGCGTCTTTGGTCGAAATCAACCAACATTTATTCTAGCGAGCTAGAACTTTTTTGTTGCGATTAATCTAATCAAATTTTTCTTACCAAAACCGCCGCTTACTCGATTTTCTGAATCCTCCCAGTTTTCCACATGATATTTTTCATGATTTTAAACTTCTAAATTGTTCTCTGCAAATCCAATGTTGTTGCCTGGGAATTCTGAAAATTATTGACTGAAATTATTAGCCGCCAAGCTTCAACTTTGAAACTCTTTGATCAGTTCCGGTTTTGACTGTTTTCGCTCTTGTCACCTTTTGGCACCATCTCTCTCTGATTATGGACTTGGCGCATGCTTTTCACATACGTCCGCAGCAAATTTGAACTATCTGCATTTTAGCGTGCGAAGAAGAGGCACCTGAAATTAAGGGTACCCTGTCTGTAAACGATATTGACTTGAATCTCCAAATTTCATATTTGTCCTAACGCCTGAACTGACGGCGGGATTATAAAAAGCAAATTTGTGTGTCACCGAGTTGATAAAGAATCTCCATCATAAATCAGCGCGATTCTCAGCCATCGAAGGACTTCCAGCACGACACAATAAAAATCTGAATAAAACCGCATACTTCATGATTTTGCTTTTTTGATTGACGAAAAATTACAATCGTCTGGGAAAAGATTATTGAAGTCAGATCGGATCAATTTAAGCTCCTTCAAAATTTCTGTTCAAATAAAAAAATGTTCTAAATTTGCGGAGTGTCCTTTCTTCAAATTAAAAATTAGTTGAAAACGTTCACGGGAGGAAAAGCGAAGATGTTTGCGTTTTAGAAATGAGAACTTCGCGGCGTTGTTGAACCCAAATCCGCGTGTTTTTGGTCTCGCCCTGGTGTAAGTGGTACGTAATGATCCAGTGGTATGGAAATGGCTCTGATTATAATTAAAATTTTTGAAAACCTTGCTCAAATTTGAACTGTGACTTTGAACTGTGATTGAAGCAGGAGGCCTTCAGCTGAGATCATGATTTACGGTCAATAAATTAGACACACGGACTAGTGAGCTGCACAAATTTTCGTTGTTATTAGTTTGCTGTCAGCGGAGATTTTTACGCCGTGTTCACGACAACTAAGAGCACGTTCAGGCGATAAGTGCTTACGTAGGACTAACTAGCACTTTTTCTATCAAACTGAAGTTTATTCTTGAACTTTTTCCTTCATTTAGAAAATTGATAAATTATATCAATCAAAAAAAAATTATAATTTTCAAGCTCTACCCTTAACATTGAGCTGATAAAAACCTTTCATGAATAAATGTGAGTTTAAATCTGCTCTAACCTAGAAATATGCAATTATTCAGACCAAAAAGCGAAAACAAAAATGATTTGCACATATTGTGAGAATTTTTATGAGCTGCACGTGAATACCGATGTAAGTCTACCGAGGTTGAATTGAATATTTACAAATAATTCATAATCAACTGCGACGTGAGTGATTTCTACATGAATAAAAATGAACAAAAACTCAAGATGGTAAATGAAAAAATCGAATTGAAGTCTTAGTATTTTATGTCAACTTATCTTTTTTAACGTTTGGTCGAAAAAAATAATCGTGGGAAGATTCGTGAAAACATTTTTCGCCCAGGTATGTCTTTGAAGATATTGAAGTTTTGCACGGTGAGTAAACATCCATTGTCAAAACACGGTATTTTAAGCGTGAAACGAGCAATTTTATAAAATTTATCCTGGCCGGTTCACAAAAATATGTATAAATTGTCAAAAATTTGCGTGTGCTCTGGCCCTAGCCAAGACATTAGTCTTTTATAATAGGCTATATCATAATTATCTGAGAATATAATTACATGAGAAATTGCTGTGCCAGACTTGATTTCATGAGCACTAGTGTTGTAAAAAAATCTGAGAACAGAGCAGCGAGCGAGTTGTCAAACACTGGCCAGTGAATGCTCTCAGTATCAAAAGCTTTGCGATTTCTCGTCAAAATCTGCGCTAGAAACATTTCACGCTTGCGAAGAGCGCCCTCTGAGCGCTCTCGATAAACAGCGCGCGCCTATAAAATTCGTTCAAATCTCCGTAGAATTATAGAATTTTTGCATCAATATAAAAAAAGAGAGACAATGTTGTTAAAGTCTGCATTACTACTAACAGCAGGTGCAAGTCACTTCCGATCTGGCAGTTTTCAATTTTCGCAAAAAGATGAGACCAAGTTAATTCTGTCAAGAACACTAAATTACCGGCGAGGCTTTGCTGGCTACGATCCGGCCTGCTATCTCTGGCACGTAAGGAAGGGCAAGCAATCGTCGACGATGGAGTACGAGCACTCCATCATCACATCTACCAACACGACTGTATCGATCCAAAATGCGACTTACGTCGTCACGGACATCGAAAACAAGGGCTACATAAACTCGCAGTGGTGTTATGGAACTGTGGACGAGCCGATTCAAAAACCAGCTGAGCCGTTTGAGTATTACTTCCAAAACTGCTGCTGGGTTGACCTGAAAGACGACAAAGGAGACATTATTGCGGACGGTCAATTCAAACTTTATGCGAGATACTACGATACAGAAAACAACTCTCCTCAAGTGAAAGTGCCACCAATCTGGCGAGTAATGACCGGCTGCCCAAATCAAGCACTGGCGCTAAATCCAGAAGACAAGGACGGAGACAGAATCCGATGCAGGTGGAGCAGCGAAGCCGAGGCAAAGAGTGCGTACTACTTCAAAGGAAATTACACATCCTTGAGTCTCGACGAGGAAACATGCGTGCTCAACTACGATGGAACTATTGACACAGTCACATCCGGAGTCAAACCAATTGCCATACAGGTAAATACAATTATTTTAAATAAATAATATCTTCTTTTTAAGGTTGAAGATTACGATGAAAACGGAAATATAAAATCCTCGATTCCAGTTCAATTTCTTGCATCTGTTTGGGAACCTGAATTCACGGGCGATATGGTCGACATTACCAGTCGATCGCTGTCCGATTACGAGGAAGATGACCAGTCAGAAGCTTTTTTCTGGGGCGACGTTTTCGTCGGTCATGACAACCACGAGCACGGTAGAAAGAGACGAGAAGCGCTAATTAACGATGCAACTGGTCTTCCGTACTATTGCGATGAGCCCCCGCAGCTCATTTTCCCTTCGCCAGAAGCAGGAGTACAAATAAATGTAACAGGAACAGTGAAGATCGACGTCGGTGCATTTTACTACCTAGATCTTGAGCCCAAGTACGATTTGAGTCGCTTTCAGTTCAATTCGCCTCAAGGGATGATATGCACAGATTTGGACAAGACAAACGGCCGAGCTTCCTGCATTTGGACACCGACACTGGAGCAAAGAGAACAAAAGCTCCATGGGTTCTGCTTCTTGGCGATTGATAAGCTTGGGAGACAGACTGAAAGAAGATGCATTTCGTTGAAAATATCCGATTTTGTCGACGATGTTTTCAGGTAAACAAGAGAGTTCTAGAAATATTAATAAAATTATTATTTAAGCATGCTTAATTTGAATGCTCCGGAATTTGGCCATCGAGAGCTGACAGACTACGGATGCGCTGGGCGAAATCTGCTCGATCCCTTCCACAGCAACATCGGAATACCTGTTGATCTGACAGATAAAGCTCTCTCGAGATGGAAAACATGCATTCGATGTGCCAAGGAACGGTTCATTAGTGACAAGTGTAGCAACCGACGACATATCTGATATTCCTAGTGATCTAATTTTGAGATAACCTATCAATGAACTTTCTCAGGACGTGGAACTCGCAAGTATCTCTGAAGTTGGGGAACTTGAATTGCCCAAATATTTCTTCAACGTTGACACACAGAACTGCGGTAATCTAAAAATAACAACCTTATCCCGACTATTTTAACGCTTATTTAGAAAATGACATCGGCACACTGGAGCGCTCCATTTGCGAATGCGATAAGAAGCTCGCCGACACTTTGAAAAATTTTACACTAAGATCGAAATACCAAAATTATAAAGACACAAAGTGTATCAGGCGAAATGCTACAGAGCTGGTAGCTGAAGACCCACGCTGCTGCGGGGATGACTACGGATTCTACAAGATGTATTTTGCATCGAAAAACTGCTGCGAGGAAGATGGACAAATTCGGGCAATCGGAGAGTGCTTTGCTGATGTTGGGATTCCATATACTGCTAAGGTTCACGCAATTTTTCAGTCGGAAAACTTATATTCGCTTTAGATCACTATTTATCGCCCCGAATACAAACAGACTGATAACAGCGATGGTAAAGACACAACAAGCTCTTCCTCATCCGACTCTGGCTCATCAGAAGACAACAAAGACACATCAAATGGAACTGGCGCAGGCTCTGGGAGCTCAAAGCCGAATAAGTGGGAAGAAGAGACAAACGAATTAGAGGGCAATTTGTAGAGAAAATGGGCCAATCTATAACTGTACAAATTGTAAATAAATCTTGAGAAATAATAGAATGTCCAATACTAAAAAATTATTAGTAATAATTATCACTAATAATGCAAGAAATTATTTTCATGAATTTATTCAAAAACAGGTAATTATCCAAAGAACTTGTTCTTCTTTTTCTTATTAGCACCTTCGGCAGCACAAGAGAAATTTTTAAGATCTCCCTTCGCTCGTCGAACGAGGCCGTTTTGACCGCATTTGACGCGGCCTACAGCATTCGACTCGCCGTCATCGAATACGCCGTCACCGTCCGCATCGCAAAAGATTCGGTAAGAAGAGTGCTTTCGCCCATCGTCAGTGCACACAAAGTCTGCTGTGGCACCAACATCAGTCATGAACTCGGTCATACCAGCATTGCACTTGCAATCTTCGGTGATGTCTCCGCATGTTGTAGGCCAGGGGGAGGCAAGAGGTTTCTTTTTCAGTTTTTTGCAACGTTCTTAAAAAGATGAAATAAATAAAGACATTATTCTATCAGTTACGATTAAAGAGAACGTGGATATCTTCGTCACCCGAATGTTCGCTAGCGGGGCATGTCCACCAAATTTTGACTCGTGATTTTTGGCGCATTTGCTTGTTAGATGGAAGGTTGCCGAGCTCAGTCGCTGTCATGTTGCAGTTACCGAATGCTGCCGGAGAGTTTCGAGGAACATTTTCGCATCCGCACGGATCAGTCACTCCCGAAGTAAACCCGTCTTTATTCTTTCGCTTTTTCTTGTTACCGAAATCATCATACTCGTACTCCTAAAATATATGAGAAAACAAGAAGGAAGATAATTTTACCTGAGCAGCGATAGCTCCGAGCAAGAATAGTGGAAGTTTCATCTCGTCTTATCTTTCAATTCAAAAATTAAAGACGATTTTACGAAGATAATGCACTCTCTTTTTATAGTTATCAACCAGTGCTTTTTTGGCAAGTACTTTTGGCAGACGCACTTTGCTAAACAGTTTGAAAATTTGTGGCTAAATTCCGCTGACAACCTGAAAAATTTCAGAAACATTTGGCTTGTTTGTTTAGCCTGCGCATTATCATTATCAACAAGAGAAATATTATATGTTGCAATTTCAAATGATTAGAATACGTTTTTACTTTTAATAAATTCTATACAATAATTTTAATGATAATCGTTTACGGCGGGAAATAATTCTCATACAGGTCGCAGTAAATTAAACTATCTTTCTCTCTGGTCTCCAGTCTGAAGTTTCCTTCTAAGATTTCAAGATTGTTTGGTCCGAAGAAGCTCCCATCAACAAGTGCGCCATCATCTTCCTCAAGAACACATCCGAATTGAGCATTTAGCAACCAAACCCAAGGAGCTCTGAAATGAGTTTTCTTGGTTATTTATTCAGATTTACCTGTTGTGCGAACATGTGTTTTCGAATTTGCCACAACCTGGCTGTCTAACACCTCCGTTTACTATCAAATTCGTGCTTCCAAGTTGTAGCGAGCTGACCATTCCATTTTTAAATAAATATCCAGAGTTGGTTATCACAGTGAGGACATGATCTGCGTCCGAAACTGATAATCGATGTTGGTCACCGCAAGTTTGGAAAAGAGGTCCAGCAGGATCGACCCCAGTGATCTTAGAAATTTTAGTTCCTGTTGCGGAAAAGTATTCTTTTCCCGCAAATCCTGCGATGTGAGCTCCAAGAGAATGTCCAACAATTTGAAGAGAAGACGAGTCGAAAACTTTAGGATTCTCCTGGATTGTCTTCGATAGCCAGTATCCAAGAGAGCGCACTTCTTTTGCGGAAGAGATGTAGCTATACTTTGCTATATCGTCCCAATCCATGGAAAATAAGCACCAGCCTTCATTCTCCGTGGCATTGAAAAGTAAAGTGGAGGAAAAAGCTAGCCAGTCTGTATCGTAACTGTCTCCATATCCATGAATACCAATAACAGTGCCGATAGAACAGTTAAAAGAATCGTTAAACTCGTCAGGGAAATCAAGCAAAGTTTGGTTCCGAGGATCGTAAAATTTCAATGAGGCAATAACATTTTCGTCGTGGGCTTCTAGGTTAAGGCAGTGGTAGTTGAGGAATGAAATGACTGAAATTAAATAAATTATTAAAACATTATGTTTCAGTATTCATATTTTTACTTACAGAAAATTGCAAGAAAAGCTCCAATAAAGAGCAATAAAGATAAAGAAATAACGATGATCCTTTTATGTTTCATTAAAAATTTTCGAATGCTAAGAAGTTTTTTTTTCATTTTATCTTCTTCCATTGTTTCATCATCAGTTGAACTTTTCACGTTAAAAAAACAGTTTTTCATTTAAAATTAATATCGCTTTAAAAATAACGTTCCTTGAGCTTAAAAGCGGCATATTGATTTCATCGTCCATTTATCTCTACTTCTATATATTTTTTCTGGCGTGTGCTCTCTAAACAATCCTGCAATTTTCAAGGGCTCGCATGTTTCTTTTAAGAAAGTCTTGTCTTTTGACTTCTCTTTTTGAATTGTCAATAAGGAAAAGGTTTTCTCTCTACGCGAGCAGAGGCGTCACAAAACGGGCCAGTGGCAAATTTAATACCCCCGAGGCTCGAGGTCAAAGAAAATTCAATCCAAAGTATTAAATTTTGTAAGATAAGTTTTGAATGATTTAAGAATCAATAAAAAATTTATTTTCAAAAAGCATCTTTCCGACCAAAATATTTAACATGTCTGTTAATTCAAAATTTCTATGTTTTCGTGAGAGCCGAGAAGAATAATTACCTCAGAATATTCTCACGTCAAGCAAGAATAAAGAGCTTATCGTCTGCTAAAGAAGATATAGCCACCGCAAATTATTTTAATGGCGCCCTTTATCTAGAATTATTTTACCGTGAACACCCCAGACTGGTTACAAAGCTTGATTTTTGAGGTATTTTATTACCAATTGCATTGAAAGTTAGAGAAAGAAAATAAAGAAAGTCAAGCTGTCAGGATATCTATCGAGATTCCAGTGACAGGTTTTGAAAGTATACAGGTTTCCGTTGTCAGTATCATATCAGTCCATTTTGTTGGCATTTTGAAATAATATTTTTTTTAGCCGTTACGTCCATTTCGTCGACCCTTCTGCTTATTTCGCGAATTTCGGAACTGAAATAAAATATGATCTGTTTTGGCGTCATTATCTTACGCATTCCGATTTGTGCATGTGCTGCCATCCATTTTTCGTGCATTGGATAGTCGGCGGTTGTTCCGGAGCGCCTCTAGGAGACAAAGCAAAGAAGCCTTTCCTGCAAAGAAAATGAATCTTTTCACCAATTCGATGGACTCTGTTATTTTTGCTGTGCTTGTTTTTGCCCTTTCCAAACATTCTGCTGTTCGGAACATCTGGAACTTCGGATGCGTGACATCCTCGCATGCATGCTTTCACGTTTTTGTTGTTCCAAAAGCCGGACTTCTCACAAGTTGCTATGAAGACGCGGTCAGGGTTTTTCATCTTGAAGCCTTCATCGCAGCGGAATACAACGACGTCCCCAGCTTTGAATCGATCGACAGAGCTATCAAGCGCAATTTCTGTTTTTCCGATCCGCTTGGTTTTTATTTATTCAATTTACAATTTTGAAAATAAAATAAACCTGATATTGATGAGCATTTTGGACGTCATTATGTCTGTGACAGACTGAAGAGCAGCTGAAATCTGCCTTTGTCCAAGTTCCGTCTTCCAGGCACGTGATTGTTGGACTTCCAACAGGTTTGATGTTAAAATTGAGACATGAGTAAGTGACTTTTGAACCAACGCCGAAATCATCACTGAGAGATAACAGAGGTCTCGCATCAGCTACAGACGGCAGTTGATCACATGCTTTTACGCATGAAAAGGTAATCGGCGAGAACTGGCCGTTCGTTTCGCAAGTAATTGCCGAACTGCCACCGACGAGGACCGTGCCTTCTGGGCATTCGAAGGTTACGCTTTCCTTGAGTGCAAACGCATGTTTATTTGCGGTCTGAGCCATTGCTCCGACTGGCCACGTATCTACTGGTGGCAATGCGCACTCGATTGCTGGGGCTTGACAAATGTAACTAAAAGTAAACCCGCAGTTCATGTTGATGATTGCGTTGTGCATCACTAAAACGCCGCAGTCGCGCTCGCCGTCGTCATGCGAAATACTTCTTGGTTGAGCCCAGCGGACGTCGTTGCTGACTGATCCATCACTCCAGGACCAATTTCCTTAAAATGATCAATATTTTATTATTAGCAACAACTACCATTTCCACGCTCGAGACCAATCCAGATTTCATTCTTGAGTCTGAGTCGATCGACAACTGTGCTGTAAATTTTGCATCCCTGGATAAGCTTGGCGCCGTATCGGTCGCATACTGTCTTGGCTTGATCGTATGTATGCTGCTTGTTGACATAAAGAAAGCATTCATCACCGATCGGCGACCAGCTGTGAGGACAGCTCACACTTATCAAATGTGATGATCTTTTCTATCATATTAATATTACCTTGAAGAAGATGATGAGCTGGTATTTTCTTCACAAATGACTTCGTGACTGAATTCTGGCTGCTCAGTACGTTGCATGCTTTCAGCCGTCTGTTCGCAAGAATAGCCATCTCCGATAAATCCCTCGGCGCGAGTGCAGGTATGATGCCCGTCATAATTCTTACATTCTGCGTCTACGTGACACGGAGACAAAGCACACTCATCAACATCCTCACAACTACCAGCGTTAAGTCTGAATCCGTCAGCGCAGTAGCATTCGTAG
>Ga0115008_10001459_pt1 | contig 19107 bp, 20 predicted proteins | sample FraStrMetagenome_FD_87164 | JGI IMG/M metagenome (GOLD analysis project Ga0115008, IMG submission 87164) | Marine eukaryotic phytoplankton communities from Arctic Ocean - Fram Strait ARC3M Metagenome | ecosystem: Environmental > Aquatic > Marine > Oceanic | place: Fram Strait | collected...
GAAGTATCCTCTTCTTTGCATGTTTTTTGGTGGACTTGCAAGTGTTTTTCCAGGAACCAGCACAGTAGAGTCGGACTTTTCAATCATTGGATTCGAAAAGGATGACTATCGTGCAGCATTGACAAATTTTTCGCTCGAAGGAATATTGCAGTGTAAACAATTCAAGCTTTTACATCAAGTAAAAGCTCTTATTCAATGAAATAACAAGCTTTATTGAAAGTTCCTCATTTAGCCTCAAATGCTCCTCAAATAAGCTATTTGAGTAATTTGAGGATAATTCCTCATATAAATAGGCCTGTATGAGTTTCATGGAGTTTCGGAATCATGGGATGCCGCGAACAACCGTTTCGGTCATTTGAGAGAGAAGTGCAAATGTGTGAACTGCGGTAAAAAGGATTTGAAATGTGGAGGTCTGTGGAGGGGAGTTCACTTTAAAGGTATGCCGAATCAGAAGCAGTTGAAAAAAAAGAAAATCCATGTTGTTGAGTCTCACTGTAAAGCAGACCTTACTTGGTTGGCAAATTATACGAAAGATCTTGATATTGCAAGTTTTCACGTCATCAGCAAATGTTCGGATTCTGTAAACGGCCTCCCACCTACGAATTCAACGATCGAAATTTTACCCAACATTGGTCGGTGTGATCACTCTTTTGCACATTATATTACGTCAGTACTCCCTCAGAAATTAAAGGGTGATACTAGTGATGCTATCGTTGCCTTCTTGAAGGACAATCTTGATCGTTATCCCTCTGGGTTCAGTCGTAGTAACTTTACATCGATGGTGAGAATAGCTTCATCTTCAAATGGATTTGCGTGCGGTTTGGTACCGGATAGTATATCTGCTTTCCACGACAAAAAAGCTCTATTTGGTTTCCAAATTGAGGAGTATCAAAACAATTCACGAGGTTACGTTTGAGAGTCCCGAGTATAAAACGCTAGGTAGTTTCTACGAGTCTCTTGGTGCTGGCCCATCTCCCGATCTTGTTCAGGTTTGTCATGGTGGAATATTTGTCGCTGCTGCGTCAAATATCTACAGCAGAAATATGAGTGTTTACAGTAAAATGGAAAAAAATACTTAGCAGAGGGAACAACATAGAAGAAGGACACTTTGCCGAAAGATCGTGGGGTCATCTTTTTGCAACTCCTCTCAAAAAGTTTGAAATTGTCGCTTTACGAAAATTCGCGAATGAAATGCATAAAGGGGTTATCCGTGGCGCATTAATACATAGAGCTAGGAAGAAGTTTGAGTTCAAGCGATGGCATACGTATATACTTTGCGTCTTTCTTGCTATAGCCATGCTTGCAGCAAAGAAAATGATTGACCGTCGCTATCCACATCGGAAAAAAATATCTTTCAATATTTAGTTTAATCTATAAATGAAGACTTTACAAATTAAAAACATACTTACTCTTACTTTATTAAAAAAAATTACGTCACTGTTACACTTTGTAGGTCTAAGTTGATGTGTATGATGCTACTTTGCAGTGCCTTTAAGCTGTTACATTTGTGACAGGACCACTGTCGACATGCCATAAACTTTTGTGGAGAAGTTGATTTTATCATGCTACGAGACCTATGAAGTACCTCTACGTGTATACCAAGAGGATAAAATCCTTGGTTTACTGTGCATGTGCAAGGGGGTTAACTAACGTGTAAAATAGCTTCAAAACCTACGAAAAGTGCAGTGCGTTTTAATCTTGATTCATTGATCATCCACTGCATTTGTGTTTAACGTAACATAATTTTTGAAACCTCCTTCCTTTCCTTTATTGTCCCAGACAGACGTAATAAAAGTTCAGCCATCTGTATTTATTAGCTCCAACTCAATTGATACGCTTCTCTTGATCCAAACTAGGAAATTAGAGTTTGTTCTTAGTTTTTGCTCTCCTGGTTTGATATCTCCTATTTTGTACAACTTCGTACTCTCTGCATACTTGTCTCTCTCTCCCTAGTTCCAGCGCTCTCTAGAGAGAGTCTCTATCACTAGTTCAAGCTCTACTAGCTCTAATTCTAGTTCAACGTACGAGAGTCCCGCGCGGCACGCCAACGGCAAAATTTAAAAACAAGAGAGTGGAATACTAACCGAATCTCAATATATTTAGCTCTCACAAAAGCTACTGCAATACTATAATAACATAACACCAAGCGCATACGAATACGAATACACGAGAGAGTATACGAGTACGAGTGCGAATACGAGTAAAAGATAACAGCCAACCACGAAAGAAGCAAGCGACAGCAAACAGCAACCGCAACCGCAACAGAGAGCAAATGAGTGACATCATACAAATCCGTTCGTGCTGGTACACCGCTCCAATGATGAACCAGAGCAACAATAATCCTCCTATCATGAATAAAGCTCAACTGCTCCATGAATCTGCCGTTGTCGAACGTCAGCGGCAGATTGCTGAGAGATTAGGAGCACAAGCACAAGCTCAAGCTCATCAGCAGAATAATACGAACAAGGTGACAGCAGCAGTAGCACCGACTCCCGTGGAAAATGATCAGCAACGGCTGTTACGGTTGGCGTTGCAAGCGCAACAGCATTCGCAGCAACAGCAAAATCGTCCAAATGCGCCAACCAGGCCCAGTAATCCTAATACCGGTAGTCAAATATCTAACAGTAGTGGGACTGCTGCTGCTGCCGCTGCTGGAGCAACTGGTAAGAAGAAAAAGAAACGTAAGAAGAAGAAAAAGCAGCAGGTTTCTACCACTACTAATTTTGCTGGTAGTGTAGTAGATCTAGGGAAAAATGCACCTGCTAGCTCCACTAGTGCAAACGTGAGTAGTGTTAGTAATCGTATTCCTGTTACGGGTGGCGCTTCTCTGGCATACAAGAATCTGGCACACAGGATGGCATTAGGAGTAGGTTTAGTCAATCATTCTCTTGACACTCCTGAGGGACAGAGTATTGTCGTAGACTTAGTTTCGCCTCAAATACACCCTAGGGAAAGCGCTGGTACTGTTAGTAGTGGTAATACTGCCGTTCCTCCTAATGGTATCGATACTGGTACGTCTTCGGTACTGAAGCGACCTGTCGTCAAGCGTAAGGCTTCTACAGACAACGATTCTGGTACGACTAGTACCGTAACATCTGTCCTCAAACGTGCAAGGATACGGAAGAAGACAGATACTGCCAATGAACCCCTGTCGATGGTTTTGAAGCAGTCCCTGAAGGTAGATGATTTTTGGCGCGCAATTCGAAGATGGGACTTTGCTCAGGATATGGTAAATGAAATAGGTACAGCCAAAACTAAGGGTAGGGGTAGAGCTATGGCAGGGAAAAAGTCAACCCATAATCCTTCTAAGACAAGTGAAATGGAAGAGGGTGAGGAAGCTGACGAAGAAGGGGAATTGTCTGAAGCTGTACCAGATACATTCTCCAGTTATCAGGAGTACATAAGTATGTGGGAACCTCTGCTTTTAAATGAGATGAAAGCTCAGTTGATATCAGAGGTGCGATCTAAAAAGAATTTAAGTAAAGTCGATTGGTGTTCTCTCCCCCAGGGATGTACTTTACGCGTCGTTTGTGCTCCCCTATTGCGTGATGTCGGTTCTGCGGCAGATTCTATCACTATTCAACTTCGATCTAAGAAAGCGTTGACTCCTGGTATTCAAAACGAACAGGGAGGCAAGGAGTTCATTACAAATGATTTCGTGCTGTTAGCAGTTCCTACTGATATGGTTGGAAAGATAAAATCACGAATAGGTGATTCGCCGAAGCAAAGATCTTTAGTTGGGCATGTAGAGTATTCAAGAAAGACTGTTGATGGCTTAATGGTCAAAGTATCACGGGAGCTGTGGACAAAAATTGGGTCTGAAGAGATGTATATATTGAATCTTGGCAGCAATGTTACCGCTCTTAGAGAATATACAGCGTTAAGCCGAATTGAACAGGTGCCAATTCTCGATGATCTTCTCGGCGGTAACGCACGATGGTCGAAAGCGTACGCAGGGCGAACTCTCAAGTCGGTCTTGCGGAAAGATAAGGGTGTCAGAAAGGGTAAGGTGACCTTTAGCCAAAAACTAATTGTCGGACCATTTACGGGGGAATCACCGAAAAATCAGCACATATCCAAGTTAGGCGGGGTCGAAGCACTCGGAAAGGGTTGGGTTGAATATGCAACGAAAAAGTTCAATAGTTCGCAACTGGAAGCGGTTTCAGCAGCAGCAAATCAATATGGGTCTGGTGGCTTTACGCTTATTAAAGGGCCGCCAGGGACAGGAAAGGTAAAGTGTCATTTCTTTTTTGTGAAAATATGAAAATATCCATTAATTTATGTATCACTTGTGCTTGTAGACTACAACTTTAGTTGCTCTCCTAAATGCACTACATATTAAGCAATACCATAAATATCACGATAAGGTTCGTACAATAATAAGCAGGATGAGAACAGGGATGTCATCGAATCAAAATAATAGTGCCCTAAAGGAGGCAACTAAATGCAAGCCTCGCATTCTTGTTTGTGCTCCATCTAATGCTGCTGTAGACAACATCATTTTGAAGATTATGGAATCAGGCTTTATTGACGGAAGTGGAATGCGTTACAATCCGTCAATGATTCGAGTGGGTTCTGGCCAGAGTGACGCTGTCAAAGACGTTGCTCTTGAAAGGAAGATTAATAGTCTTTTTACGGAGAGTACCGACATCCAAAAAATGCAAGCTAATATTGACAAGTTTCGCTCGGACCTGAATCGTTGTAAAGTTGAAATACATCGATGCCAAAAACGTTTGATTGCGATGGAAAATGCTGCTCCGTATGCTCTTGCAAAGCATTATGAAATAAGATGTGATGAAACTTCGTTTGATCAGACCGGTCGTATATATTTTGTCAATCATAAGGAAAAAAGTACGTCGTTTGACATACCGCCCGCTCCTAGTAAGTTACATTAGATGCTTTTAATTCATGATTTTGTGCGGCTAACATTATTGCCATTAGAACCCGAGGAGAAATCTTACACTCCGTCGCAGATGCCCGAATTCAGAAAGCATACTAATACTATTCTAAAAATGATTGAGAAATTCAATTCAGTTACGGCAAAGCTTTCGATGAGAGAACTCATCATGAAGACGCAAGATAGAAATAGTTTCGATTTAAGAAGTCAACTAGAAACTGGCTCCCTTGACTCGTGTCATATTGTTTTGACTACTCTAGGCTCAGCGGGGTCAAAGGCTCTGGAGTATTGTAATAAATTTGAGTGTGTTGTTGTTGACGAGGCAGCTCAAAGCGTAGAGCCATCAACTCTTTCGGCGCTTGAGCTAGGAAGCTCTCACGCAGTATTAGTTGGGGATCCTCAACAGCTGCCTGCCACTATTTTTTCGCTTTCAGGAAGGAAGACGAAGTTTGACAGAAGCTTGTTCCAACGCCTTGAAGAAGCAGGACATCCTGTTCACATGCTTGACACGCAGTATCGTATGAACCCAATGATTTCATTTTTTCCACGTTCTATCTTTTATAATGGAGAACTGAATGATGGACCAAATGTTAAGAAACTTACTTATGGAGACCCTCTTCGGACCAAGATTTTGTCTGCTTTACGAAAATTTCAGGTAAGCCTTTGGCGAGAATATTTTCAATGTTGCTTAACAACCACAGTACATTTCTCAACAACTTCCTTCTCTTTTTTCAGGCTTTAACGATTCTTAATCTAAATTCGAGTGAGCAGCGAAGTGGGACAAGTCTTTCGAATATGGCAGAAGCTAGACTGGCTCTAGATTTGTATCTAACTCTTAATAGAGTTACTGGAAACGAACTAGAAAAATTTCGGGTGGCAGTGATAACTCCGTATTCACAGCAGCTTTCGGCACTTCGAAATATGTTTAAAAATACAGAAGGAACAAGTAAAGTAGAATTGAACACAGTCGACGCTTTTCAAGGGAGAGAAGCTGACATCGTTATTTTTTCGTGTGTTCGAGCTGGAGGCTCTTCTGGAATAGGGTTTTTAAGTGACGTTAGGAGGATGAATGTAGCGCTCACGAGGGCAAAGCATTTCCTCTTTGTTATTGGTCGTTGCGACTCCATTACTTCAAATCCCTATTGGAGAGAGCTTGTTGATCACGCACGAGAAAAACGTGCAATAGTCAACGTTCCTGTAAATCGTCAGCCAGGATTAATTTTCTAGAACTGTTTTTACATTTCTAAATTTAATTATATTTGCGCTTTCTTGCTGTTTCCCTAGAAATAGAATTGGGTTTGATATAAGTAGATCACTTACGCTGATAATCTTGAAGAAGCTCGAAGTAGGAGTGTTCTTGGATCAAATTCTAGTACATGTATTAATATATTCTCTTCAATTGACCCGTGGTGTACATGGTATAAACTACTTATTTGTTACAAATGAGCGGCCATTTTCATGTAGATGGCGGACCCTATCAAAATTGAACTTGGTCACAAAATGTCGCTATTGTGAAATGTAGTGCTAATAATCGAATGGATGGTATCATTTTTCATCACTTTCAATACATGAAATGTTGACTCGGTGACAAAGATTTTTTTCTTTCTAATGAATTGGAAAAGCATACAGTAAAATTGTTTACATTAGACTGGATTAAAAGAGCCCCAATGGATCCGGCTTCACGCAAAACGTGGATGAAGTGTATGTAATAGATGAACATGTACTTGATTCCAAAGTCGAGATATTGACGGTGTCCTTCACCTCGCCGCTCTGTATTGCCAATTTCTCTCATAAATGGTAAAAACGCAAGTCTATCTATGTATGAAGTAGCAGAAAAATAAGCTAGATTATTTCGATTTAACGCCATATCTTTCGAGGTACCGATCGAGTTTCCTTAGTTTCCACAAACCATATGGAACTTTCGACCCAACGATTCCTGCTAACACAAAAAGCGTCCGCGAAAACGGTTTTGATAAAGTATGCCATATTGTTAGAGATGTGGGTGCTTGTGAAACCGATAGGAGAAGGCTTAAACATAAACCGGCGTTCAATAGAAGTCCTGAAAACACTGCATGAAAAATATTCGATTGGACCATTTTGGTGCGTTCTAATTGTCGTTCAACCTCAAGTGCACGTACTCGAAGCTTAAATTCTCCTTTTTCCAATCGTTTCGATATATCCTCTACAGCAGCAGTCCTTCGAGGTTGCGTTACAAGCATGTTAATATCAACAGGACGAAGTCCGACTCTCTTGCCAACTCTCAACAACACAGTCTTCAAAACAGACCCATCCTTCAGGTCGAGGAGTTCTTTGATATATGGTTGGGCAATACGTGTCATATCATAAGTTGGCGTTAGAGTTTTACCAATGCCATCAAGAGTAATGAAAGCGCGAAACACAAATGTCCAAGTTGGTGGGAAATTGAAGGGAACATCTGCATTCATTGATAAAAATTCTTCTCCTAGCTTTCGCCTTCTAGATCGATTAGATTTCCTTCTCTCTTCCTCGCTGAGTTGGTCATCCCATTGACCATTCTTAGTATTGAGGGTTTGTTGAAAGCGATCCATAAAATCTCGACCAACCCTTTCAGAAATTGTTGAAAACGATTGAAATAAATTAGGATAATGTTCTGAAATTAATAAACTATCATTACGTACCTCTCAACTGCAATTCGATCAACGTTTGGATCATCGCGTAAAATGCCAAGAACTGCGAGAGCATTGCAAACTTCTCGCGTATCATCTTCAATATAAAAGTTGAAGAGGAAGTCAACCAAACCCTTTCGAAACTCTTCACTAAATGAATCCATCATACCAAAGTCATAGTAAATAAGGCGCAAGGCACCTTTCTCGTCTTTCTCGACAGAGACATTACCAGGATGAGGATCGCAATGAAAGAAACCATTCCGACAAAGTTGCTCTAGGAAGCATTCTGCTGATTTTACTCCCACTTCAACTGGGTCAAGGCCTAACTCAAGCAGCTTTTCTTTGTCAGTAACCTTGATTCCAGGAACGTACTCCATACACAAAACTTTTCCGGTTGAATACTCAGGATATGTCATTGGAGCACGAATATGTGAGAAACGTGGCTTATCAAAATCTTTTCTGTGGAACGATCAAAGTTGAGCAATACACTTTCCTTTTGTACATAAAAAAGATTGGTAAAAAATTATCTTCGCTTACCTAAAACGATCACAATTTCGTAATTCATTTAAATAGTCAATCTCTTCGTACAGCAAACGTTTACTCTCTTCATATACCTCAACCCAACTACGTTTGCAGTTGGCATCCAATACTCCACCTTCAGATTGAAGGTCTAACGCATCGGCGAAGCCAGCAAGCTGACGCAGTTGACCAAGATCAACATCAAACAATTCTTTTAAATATTGCCTCTGAATTTTGACAGCAAACGTTTTATCACCTTTCGTAGCAACATGAACTTGTCCAAGTGAAGCTGCGGCTAAAGAAGTGTAATTGAAGGTGTCAAATAATTCATCCACTGGTGCGCCTAACTCTTCTTCAATTATTCTTGCAGCAGTCTCACTAGCAAACGGAGGGACTGAATCCTGCAGAAGCTTCAACTCATTGATATACTCCTTTGGCAGAAGGTCAAGTCGTGTCGAAAACAGTTGTCCAACTTTGATAAAGGTTGGACCAAGCTTGAGTAAATTTTGGGTAACTTCAGCTCCAAGCTGAGATTTACACTTTGAATATTCCTCTTCTGTCAACCTTCCCTTGTTATATCTTCGAGTAATACGTTTCTCTTTTAGGTAAAACGAGGCAAAGTAAGACCAAATTTCAACTGATCTTCGAAGTATCTCAACTGACCGCCTGTAGCTCCCTTTAGTTGCTATTTCCCCTGTTCGCTTCCATCCTGCTTGCATTTCTTCAGCAGTTGACATTTTCTTGACTCCTCTTGTCTTCTTGCTCTTTAACCCACCGCTGAACAGGGTCGTCATCGCCATCCATGCAGAACGTGGACCTGGCACTTTATTAACCCATCTAACAAATAACGCAATCGTATAATATAAAGGAGCAACTCGCCAATATTTCATTATTTCTTTACTGCGCATGGCCTTTGTTTGGGACATGGGAATGGGAGCTTCATTTGTAATTGAACTTTTCACAGATGTTGATGTCAACTCAGGACTTTCTTTACCAAGTAAGGCTGCGTCACCAAACGCCAATTCTTCAACCGCATCAGCAACCTTCCTTTCAGCAATCCGCTGCAACTCATCAATCCTCTTCTCTTGCTCCTTCTGTATATCCTCAATCGTCTTCCCAATTAATTCCTGTATATTTAACGATGCTATCCCCTCAATATCGCTGTAAATCTTATTTTCAAGCTCGTTCGACAGGGTTTCAGTTCTAACTCGCAATTCCTCATACTGTTCTTCAATCACATCATTGATGCTATTGACAACATCAATCACGTTGTCCGTAGAATTATTAAAACCATTCAACGAGGCATCAACCATGATTTCAACGTCCTCACCACCGTCCCCATTCACTACCTTCCTTTCATCCATCAAAGCACTATCACCAATAATTTTTTGCCGTCCATTCACAACAACACCATCATGAATCTTCTTCTCCCCATTAATCACCACCAAATCATCCTCCTTCACTTTGGTCATGTACAATACGACGCCACCGTCGTCGTTATTGTTGTTATAATTGTAACCCTTTGTCCTTCTTCGAGACAACCTGCCAACTCCAGATCCATAATTATACTTGGCAATATCATTATTACTTCTTTTATCATTGCATGTACGGACACAAATATTATTTCTACCAGCACTGTTCGAAAATGCCATAACGATAGTACACATCGACAACAGTGTCAAAATAGGCAGTATTTTTATCTGGATCATCGTCTTCATGGTTGCTTGCTGAACTGTATCCTATAATATCTATCCATACACACTCGTTGTGACTGCGCTTTTCTTCTTCTTCTTCCAACACAAATGTTGGTATTTTGTAAGATTTTTCAAAAAAAAAACCAAAAAGGAAAAAAGTAACTGTATTATCAGCGGCTGGTCCGATTTCTTCCAAAGCGCGTACGTTTTTGTGTTTGTTTTTTTATATGTTATGTTGTGTTATGGTGTGTCTCAGGTCCGTGCCTCCGTCGTTCTGATGAGGTGTGCTTCTTGGTCACAGGAGGGTGTGTAATGGTAATGGATGGGTCGATCGATGGGATGGGGATGACACATCCAGAGAGAGAAAGAGAGAGAGAGAGAGAGAGAGAGAATGTGTGTGTCTGTGTCTGATGTATTTTTTGTTCTTCTCGCTCGTGTCTTGAGAATGCACACAAGCTGTTGCTGGATCATGATTCATGATTTGTTGTACTTCGTACTTCCTGTCAAGATATTTTCGCTACATGCGAAATGCTTCAAGTTAGCTAAATTCGAAAATTGGTGTTCCATACAAAGTACAAGTACATGTACCTAATGTGCGGGTAGAGACAAATTTGACGTTTGAATTTTGAGTTTCGACTGTGTCCACATACCAGATACCAGTAATCAGCTCGGTAATCTGACATTTTTCTCTCTCTCCATTTATATACAAAAAATCTCCTCCTGTTTCCATTTTCCTGGTGGGCAACATAGATATGGTACGCACAGAAGGAAAATATGTGTTACACATTACACACCAACTTGGGACTGACAAAAGGGAGTGCCAAGACAGAGACGAAATCCGAGGGGAAGAAGTTAGTACAGGTTAGGTGGCGATGGGCAATAATATCTATCTCGAAGTGAAGCACTGGGGGATATGAATGCAGGTAGCGAGATCTTCTTAACAGAAGGTACGGGCACCCTTTGAACTGTTGCAGACTGTAGAGGTACCCTTGCAGGAGGTGATGGCGATGGTGGAGGGACAGGTGAGTGTATTGGGGAGTTTCGTGGTTCGGTTGATAAGTTGGGTAATTTCTTTGACAGTTGCACTGGTGCAGTTGCTAAGGGGATAGGTCAGGCTTGGTATGGATGATGACTGGTGGAGAGTAGAAAGGATGTCATTGATGGCTAGAATATACCATGTACAGCTCGAAATGTGGACTCCATGAGGCGCGTTGGTCAGGCTTTAGATGCACCATTACCCGAGTGATCAACGTGCCTTGTGGAGTCCACATTAAGCCGAATTGACTCTCGATCTAATAAGTTCACGTTCGCATAGGTTCTTATCCTATCGGAGCTTAAGTAAGCCAGGTCACTGGACTTCGGTGGACGGATGGACAACATGAGTTTTCGAGGAAAACGAATTCAACGTTATAATACCAAAAAAAATAACAATTTTGCCGATAAAATGAACGACCGTCGACTAATCCTCCGATCATCGTAACCATCGTAGTTGAGGGTACACGCTATTAACCGCAGCAAATAACAGAAATAATATCATGCAGAAACTGATTAGCATACTTCAACTCTAGTCCCAACTCAAAATGTACCAAGGAGTGCTGTCGTTACAGCAAAAGTCGCACCGCCTCCAGCACTAGATGGCATCGAAGAGGGCGTAGATGACAACGGCGTTCTTTATTTTACATCGGATCGACAGACGTCAGACATTCATGGGAGGCGCTTTAAGGATGTTCCATTTGCGATCTTGTTTATTGGCTATCTGATTCTCATGGGGTTTACTCGTAGAATCAAAGCTCATAAGCTTTTTGATGAAGTACATGAAGAAGTTCATGATGATGGTGATCGACGATTGAAAAGCTTAAATGACTCTTCCTACAGTTTTGTATTCCGCAGGATGGAGAAGAACAGAATTAGTTTGTTTTCGCTCGTCTTCACTAGTTTGAGATTTCGTTGGTTGTGTGTTCGATGTCACTTTCCGCTCTGGCTTTCACTTGCGTTATTTACGGTTCATCTATATTGCTAACTCTTGCAGTTGGTGCATGGAGTGGAGCGATTACGAGTTTGTTATGCTTACAGCGTTTGGGATCGAAATGCGAAAGACTCCGACAAATTATTTTTTCAGAAGTATATGCTTATGATCGCGCTTTACCGTGATTTAGAAGGAAATGGATCAGTAATTTTTATCTACTTTCATGTCGCGTTTTTATTGGGTTTTTGCCTTAATTTGTACTCATGGAAATTAATATTCAAATTAACTAGAAATAATATATTACGACTACAAGATAGAAGTGGTTAAAAGTTTCCATCCCAACTTTTGACAACACAGCAAGCAACCAGCACTATATCTAACATGCTTAAGCATATACAAATTGTGGGGTCACCATGAACGCTTATGTAGACGGATCGGTCGGGATCGTCTTCGGAGTTGAGCGACATCTCATAGAAGACCTTGTCCTTCGTCTTTCCAGCTTTGTTGACGCCTGCCCCTTGCAATGCAGTTAAATGACCAGACTTGGATGTCTGCATTCCTCTTTTGAGTGGCTATCTGATGGTATACATGTATAGAACCACATCTCCGATGATTTTAATATGACCTGGTTTAAGTAATTGTGAATCCGATTGTGCCTTTATGTTCGATGAAATGTTAATAATCGGATCGACTGGATGAAAGTGTCAAGTCAACGATCATTGATATACGTGGTTAAGTTCAGGCTATTATTGCATTGTTCTATTCTCACATTTTAATCATTGCCCAAAATAGTTAGAGATGATCGAGACTATTCCAACACAATGTTTTGATATGCGAGGTTCATTCTACCGCAGGTAGAACTAGAATCTACTCTTTATTGATCTACGATACATGAGAAAGCCTTGTGGTGGGAGCTAAGTTATTCTATACATTCGAGAACAATTAACCATCGACTCAGTGCTTCGTTCATGGGCTGCTTCATTTTGGTTACCATCCGCACTCCGGCCTCGCTCATTTGTTCATCATCAGGCATTCCATCAATGGTGCTTTCATTGCTTTCCAATGTAGGACAAAATGCAACGATCCTTCCTCCAACCTTTAACAGAGGCGTACCGTTGTCTCGATCATCTTTGATCCACCGTAATAATTCGACGATTGGAGCAGGATCTTTTTCTTGGTTCAACTTCTCGCGCAATCCATAAGGTGGATCACATACGATCAAATCAAATGTATTATTTGACACACAATTTCGAGCCTCTTCTCTGATTTCTCTTTTTGATGAATCACCACGAATTAGGCCACAAAGTTTAGGTAATCCTCTTGAACTAAAATCATCGTGTACCCGTGAAAAGTCAACATATATCGAGCGCTCCACGCCAACAACATTACAAGAAGATTCAATACTTGCAGCAGCCAAAAGTGTCGAACACGAACCTGCAAAAGGGTCCAACACATTAAAATTCTTTCCTAGCATTCCCATGTTCACCATTGAAAAAGAAACCAAGGGTCGAAGAGGCGTTGAAGTTACACACAACCTCAATTTTGGAGATAAACTTTTCATAATACTCTAAAGCCGTAAGTCGATTCAGAGACTACTGTCAATAAGAACATAATTCAATATTTCAATCATTAATTCAACCTCACCGACGCTCCATCAGACAGCTTTCTAGTTAAAACATATTTCTTTTTACTTTCGATTCCTGTAAATATGTAGAGAGTTTGTTCAGGTGCATTTAAGTCGACCTTCCCTCCAAACTATCAATTTAAGGGAAACAAGGATGTTGCGATTAGTGAAAGACAATGCGTTTTCATAAGGAAAACATAAAATCCCTCTCACCTTTCGTAACATATCCGACATATCTCTTGTTGCCTGCATTACGAGTTTACTCGAATTACGTAGTTTCTTCCCGAAATGTGCTCGATCCATTCGCCGCACGCGAACGCACCAAGAAGCATCTTTATTGTGACCACTAATCATGTCTTCAAAAGTCTTCTGTTCCCTAGCAATATCTGCTAGTTCTTTGAATGTGTCCGCTTGCACACAAACAAGATACAATGATCGTGTCGAAGCAGATCGTGCACTAGCTTTCGTCAGAATTTCAGAAGGATCTAAGTGAAATTCATTGAAATCTACATTTACGTACTGCATTGCGCTATCAAACCAAGATTCGTAATCCTTCTCCAACCTAGTTGAATAATCGAGAGCGTTTCTAAATGCAAGGATACTTTTATCATTTCCAACTACTTTTCTCGGCCCACTACCAAACACTTCGTTATCAACGAGAACACTTTTTGTACAACAATCAAACTCGAATTGACACTGTCCAGCGAAATCCAAAAAGCCTATTTATGTTTTAGTGCAACAAAAAATGAACTCACAAGTAGACTATCAAAAAATGAAGAACTATTTGTGCCCTTCTTACACTTTTTCACTTACCTTCACTTTGAGCACCTCTTTAAATGTTGTTGCAGCAAATAGAATAGGATCATAATAGAAACGAAATAGAAGATAATGTCGAGTACGCGGAAGCAATTGTTACTGTTAGGCAGATCTTCTTTTTCGGAACAGACAAATATACGTGTAGGCAAAGAAACAGTCATACCTCCATTGTATCAGGTATTCAGGTGATGATGAATCATCATTCAGCTGTAGAAGCTTCTGGGATACCCTGCGCCCATCGTAGCGACGACCAGTGAAGGCAGCACGGTTAATTTTACAACAGAAAAATATCACTATTGATGTAAATAATTGTGGTCTCATTGCGATCGTGTGCTTTTTTATGTCTTATTTGTTATATTTTTACTCCCTCTCTTGATCGTACCGATGACACCGACCATCCTGAAATCAAACTGTGGTCATGAATCATGAATCATGAATCATGAATCATGAAGGACCGAACACATAGGACAGCAAAAATAGACACCGAAACAGGGTAACCGCGTTAGCTCAGTCGGTAGAGCGCACGGCTTTTAACCGTGTGGTCGCGGGTTCGATCCCCGCATGCGGTGCAGTTAATGCACTACCTCACACGAGCGTGGCCTCTTTTTGCGTAAAAGTGATTAGAAAAGAGGCGTTTAGTACTTCTTTGTCGAACCTTACACGAGCGTGACCACCTTTTTGCTTGCAGTATTCAAGGATGCAAGTCATGCCGCTTGCCTTTATACCAGAAGGAGTGTCACCGGTATATTGCTTTTGCTGGACGTTGGATATTTACGATTCCGTTGGTTACGCTTTCTCGTACAGCGTTTTCACGGATTTGAACGTGACGTAGGCCCTTAGTAGTCATGTTTGACGACCATTGGATACATGCTGCATTATCGTTGTAGATGCTGGTTGCGGATGGGACATAGGTTGAAAGTGACTTAAGGTCGTTGAGGAGATGACGAACTTGGAGGATTGCCTTCGTGCATTCATCTGTCGCATAAATCTCAGCTTCCGCAGTACTGCGAGCTGTGGTAGTTTGGCGTTTGGATACCCAGTGAAGAGGACCATTGAACCAAAGGACGAAGCCCGAAAGAGAACGGATACTGAACAAGGGAAGGGATTCTGGGTTGGATAGATTGTTGGATGATTGGTCCTGGGGTCCCCAGTTGGCGTCGGACATTGACGTAAGCTCACCTTTTATATGATGGTGAATGTAGGCTGAGAGAGTATCATTTCTTGAGGTGCTGAAGCTGATGCCTAAATTTTTCGTATCTTTGAGGTACCTGAGAACGTGCTTGCAGTGGTCTAAGTGACCCTGTGATGGATTGGCGAGGTACCTGGTAAGGAGATTGGTCACAGTGGTAAGATCCGGACGAGTTGAGACAGTAAGCCATTGGAAACAACCCACCAAATGTTGAAACATCGCAGTGATGGATTTCTGCTTTTCTGGTGAGTAGGTATGTTCAGGTATTGAATCGATGGGCAGACCTGAGCGGAACGGCGTAGGGGTTGTTTTGATTAGAGAAGAATCCATTGTGTTGGAATGAACGGTAACTGGGAAAGGTTGATGGTGACTCGACCTTCGGAGTCCGATGAGTGTGCAAAGGATATCCCTAAGAAGTGACTCAGAGGCCCATTAAAGGATGTTTTGATGTGGTTGCCAAATTGCGTCTCGAAGAAGATTTCGACGCGAGATGATAGAGAAGTATATGAAATCATCTACGTATAAGCCAATGTAGATGGGCGGTTGACCGGAAAGGATATTGCCTGTAAAGATGCATGGTGAATTTAAGAGAGGACGAAGGCCAAGGGACAGGAAGACTTGTTTGGCTTTATGATACCGATGACGCGGACTGCGTTTCAGGCCGTAAAGGGTTTTGATTAGACGTAGGTAATGTTTGCGTTTTGATAGAGGGCAACCTGGTGGCGGTCGAACAACGTACTGTCCATTATCCGATAGTGTTGACTGGACGAAGGCCTGGCTCACATCACCCTGTTTAGGGATGCATTTCTTGGATACGGCTAAGGAGAGGAGAAAGGACGAAGTTCGAGTTAACTTAGGACTGGAGCAAATCATTGTGATTTAGACCAGTTGGTCGGGTCAAGATTACCGAGGACGATGATGCGGTATTTGCATCTATCTGGTTTGCCCTCTCCATCATATTTGATGGTGGAGATAGCCATGGAGGGTAAGGCGCGCCCGACAACAGGACGAAGGCGTTGGTACTCTTCCTCGCTGATGACTTCCCATGTGCCGAGGTTCTGCAGCCCGTTGTATTCTTCGGCATAGGCCGCATCCCATAAGGCTCGATCATGGTCAGTTAGGCGTTGGTGTGTGAGGAGAGTCGGATTTTTGAGGACGTCGAGCGATTTAGCTGATACTTTACGACAGATAGCGTTAGAAAGGCACCGAAGGTTTCGAGTAAGGGAGATTGCTTACCTGTTTTTCCAGCCTCGTGTAAGTCGGGAGGATCCAATAAGGTTGTGGGTATTTTCACACAGGTTTGGGATGACGATTCGCTTCCCACGACCATGTTTGCCACAAACGAAGGACCAAGCGGACTCAATTGGTTGAGATGAGTCGCAGAGGATGCGACCCCATTTAGGTTGAGGGCCCAGTGTTGGATGATAGAAGGTTGCCTTGGCGTCATGTTTGATCCATGAGATAGCTGCATTAGCTGCAGATGGGTTAATTGGGTCGACCGATGGTGGATCGGAACGACCAGATTCTTTGATGTCGGATGCCATGACCTGTGTGATATCACCGTTTGGTAGTTGTACGACGAAGGGATCAGTAGTTGGATTAACCGACTCGTGTAGCGCGGGTGTACGTGTTATGATCTCTGGTTGATAGAACGAAGACTGATTGGTTTTCCGAGAAAGGAGCAGGGCGGTGTAGGATTGAGTCCAGACTCGCTTTTGAGGCGAATGAAAGGATCCCTCGTAATCGAGCTTGAAGGCTGGACCAGCAACCGAGGAGAGGTCTAGTCTATATTCATTTCCGTCGACAAATGTCGTTTTGGAGGGTGGATGATAGTAGATAAGGCCATTGGAGTGTGAGTCGCGACCGAAAAGGATACATTTAAGGGAGCGGGATTGGAATTTGTTTGACGTTGGACGATGAACCCATGCAACGCTGAACATAGGGATGAGGGTACGAAGGTCAGGTTTAACATCGAAGAATAATTCAAAAGGTGTCGCAGGGCGCGAGTTACTGAGATGGAAGGTGGGAAGGATGTTAGAGACTTCTGTTACCCGTTTAATCGCGAACCACCAGAAATCGGGAGGCAGACAGGCCGAAGCTAACCAATTACGGGATAACTTAACAATACCTTGCCAGCTTCGTTCGACAAGACGATTTTTATGTTGTTGACGCGGTGGAGTGGCATCAATATCGATTCCTTTGTCTAATAGAAAAGCTTTGACATTGCCACCGGGAAGTTTGTGGTCAAAATCAGAGCGGATAGCCTTGCAACAACCGTCAACGTCAATGAGGAATTGTTTTAGCTGAGAAAGTAGATCGGAGGTGAGGTTTTGCAAAGGATAGACAAGTTTGTAACGACATTTCTTGTCGACTAGTAGGAGGGAATACATCACACCACCAATGGCTTTGGTCGGACCAAATCCAATATCACAGTGGTGTAAGTCGCCGATGTTAGTCGGGAGGGATGATTAGGTGGTGTTCCGAGAAGCTACTTTCAGAGACGCCGTTTCACCGGGATCGAGGGAAGAATTTTGTCAATATCGAGGATAGAAATAGTTGGCTGTGATGTGGCAAGGAGGCCTTTCTGGATTTTGGGACTGCTGAGAAAGCCAATACTTTTGAGTAAGCGGTCTGGGGTGAGAGTAAGTTTGGTTGGAACGGAGGACGGGACATGGTCCCAAGGTCGAGGCTTGGGTTTAGAGGTAGGATGGGGATGGTATAGAGTAGGAACAACTGAGTCTTCTTCAGCGGGAGACGAGTCAGGATTTACGTGAAGTAGATCTGGTCGAAGGATTGTGACTTGGCGAGCAAAGCGGTCACACTTAGATTTGTTGACGCAAGGTTTGTTGCTGTCATGAAGACGAGGGAGACCGCATTCCTGATCCACCGGGGAAGAAGGGACTCGACAGGTCTCGTTATTGAAAGCAACCGCATTCGAAGGTGGAATGTGATCGAGAATGGATGAAGGAACGATGGATGTGGCGAAATCGGCATTGCTGGCGAAGCCTGCAGTAGTTTCATCAAAGGACGGTAGAGTGGATGGGTCGCATGTTTTGGTCACTCTCGAATGGAGCTCGGGAGAGAGGGAGAGGGGGCAGGTCTGGTTAGGGTAGGTAAGGATGGCTTGATTATTCTCGGCATGAAAGGAGCAATTGGCGTATTGAACGTGACGAGAAATACTAAGAAGGGTGGTTGAGTGTAGTTGAGGAACAAATAAAGCAATACGGCGGATACATGGGTGTTTTCGATGTAGTCGAGAATACCTCATCCTGCTGCATGGATAGTCGAACTGTCGCCAAGTGTGATGGTAGAGGCAGCGTCACGAGGGCACCGATGCATACTAGAAAAGAGGTGCTTGACACCAGTCATAGTATCAGTAGCACCGGAGTCACAGACAGCTGTATCAGGCTTGACGTGGGTGACAGTATATGTAGATATAGTGGGTTTAGGGGGAGAAAGGGGAAAATAGGGTAATTGGGATGGGTTCGAATGACTAGTAGTAGGTACGGTAGGAAAGGGAGAAGATGAGTAAGGTGCAATGGTTTGACTATTATTATTAGTAGGGGACCCCCCTTCGCTAGAAGCATAGCGCGCTGAGGTGGAGTCGCTCGATTTAAGCTCGCGTTGAATGTTGAATCAGTGTTGGCAATGAGCCAAAAGCCACCTTTAGAACCATGGTTATAACCATGGTTCTAACCAGCCACGATTTTTAATAACCAGCCACGATTTTTGTCGCCACGTGTCATACTCGAAGCAC
>Ga0115008_10001461_pt1 | contig 19089 bp, 28 predicted proteins | sample FraStrMetagenome_FD_87164 | JGI IMG/M metagenome (GOLD analysis project Ga0115008, IMG submission 87164) | Marine eukaryotic phytoplankton communities from Arctic Ocean - Fram Strait ARC3M Metagenome | ecosystem: Environmental > Aquatic > Marine > Oceanic | place: Fram Strait | collected...
CTGTTATCAAAACATGGTCGAGAGCAAGTACAATTACTCCTGACTTCGTTGGACTAACATTCGCTGTTCATAATGGAAATAAGTTTATCCCTGTATTCGTTTCAGAAAACATGGTAGGTCACAAGTTAGGTGAATTTGCACCAACTCGTAACTTCCGTGGTCACGCAGGTGGTAAGAAAGATAAGAAAAGATAAAATAGCAGATTATGGGTGCTAGAAAAAGACTGAGAGCTGAAAAAATAAAAGAAGCGAATAAATCAATTGCATTTGCAAAATTGAATAAATCGCCGATTGCTCCACGTAAAATGAGATTGGTTGCAGATCTCGTAAGAGGAGTTGAAGTAAATAAAGCTCTAAACATATTGCAACACAACGCTAAAGACGCGTCTACTAGCTTGGAAAAATTACTTCGTTCAGCGATCGCAAATTGGGAGCTGAAAAACGAAGATAAAAGTATCGAAGAAGTAACACTTTTTGTGAAATCTATCGAAGTAGGTGGAGGGGCAATGCTTAAACGCATTCAACCAGCACCGCAAGGAAGAGCGCACAGAATTAGAAAAAGATCAAATCATGTTAGCATCGTTGTTGACGCAGCTAACGCTGAATAATTTTAGATAAATGGGACAAAAAACAAATCCAATTGGAAATAGATTAGGTTTCATCCAAGGATGGGATTCTAACTGGTACGGAGGAGAAGATTACAAGGACAAACTCGTTGAAGACGATAAAATCCGTAGATACCTTCGAGCTCGTTTATCTAGAGCAAGCATTGCGAAAATTATTATTGAACGTACACTTAAGTTGGTAACCGTTACTATCAACACTGCACGTCCAGGAGTAATTATCGGAAAAGGTGGTCAGGAGGTTGACAAATTGAAAGAGGAGTTGAAAAAATTGACGAAGAAAGAAATCCAAATCAACATCTTCGAGGTAAAACGTCCAGAATTGGATGCTCGATTAGTTGCTGATGGAATCGCTCGTCAACTTGAAGCTCGTATCTCTTTCAGAAGAGCAATTAAAATGAGCATCGCTAGTACCATGAGAATGGGAGCAGAGGGAATCAAAGTGAAGATCTCTGGTCGTTTGAATGGTGCTGAAATGGCGCGATCAGAAATGTACAAGGATGGACGTACTCCGTTACATACGTTCAGAGCTGACATCGATTATGCTTTAGCAGAAGCTCACACTACATACGGTCGTCTTGGTATCAAGGTATGGATCTGTAAAGGTGAGGTATATGGTAAGCGTGATCTTTCTCCAAACATCGGTATGTCTTCTGGTCAGAAAGGCGGAAGAAAACCATCAGGAGGAAAAAGAAGAAAAAAGTAAAAGGACAGTAAAATTTATTTAAGATGTTACAGCCAAAAAGAACCAAATTTAGAAAAGCTCAGAAGGGTAGAAACAGAGGATTAGCTCATAGAGGTAGCACTGTTGCTTTCGGATCTTTCGGATTAAAAACACTTGAGCCAGGTTGGCTAACTTCACGTCAAATTGAAGCTTCTCGTATTGCCGTTACTCGATACATGAAGCGTGAGGGAAAAGTGTGGATCCGTATATTCCCAGACAAACCTGTTACAGCTAAACCAGCTGAGGTACGTATGGGTAAAGGAAAAGGAGCACCTAGTCACTGGGTTGCAGTTGTCCGTCCAGGACGTATATTATTCGAAGCTGACGGTGTACCGTATGAAACAGCTAAAGAAGCAATGCGTTTGGCGGCACAAAAATTACCGGTAAAATGTAAATTCGTTACACGTAACGATTTTGTTATACCAACTAAATAGTAATTAGTATGAAGCAGCAAGAAATCGCAAAAATGTCGGATGTAGATGTGAAAGATCAACTTTCAAATTTATCTGAGCAAATGGTTAAAATGAAATTGACGCACAGTGTTGCACCAATGGAAAACCCATTACAACTCCGTCATATGAGAAGAACAATCGCAAGATTGAAGACTGAATTAACAAAACGTGAAGGACAAGCATAGTTGCTTGTTAAAAACTAGCTTGAAATGGAAAAGCGTAATTTAAGAAAAGAGCGTATTGGGATCGTAACTAGTAACAAAATGGAAAAATCTATTGTTGTTGCAGTTGAACGTAAAGTAAAACATCCCAAGTACGGAAAGTTCGTTAAGAACACTACAAAATTTGTTGCTCATGATGAAAAGAATGATTGCAATGAGGGAGATACAGTTAGAATAATGGAGACAAGACCTTTGTCGAAATCAAAGAACTGGAGGTTAGTAGAGGTTGTTGAACGAGCAAAATAATTTTTAGTAATGATACAAACTGAATCAAGACTTAAAGTGGCTGACAACTCTGGAGCAAAAGAGGTGTTATGTATCCGTGTTTTAGGGGGTACAAAACGTCGATATGCTTCTGTAGGTGACAAAATAGTTGTTACCGTAAAGAGTGCGATGCCATCTGGCGCTGTCAAGAAAGGAACAGTAGCCACAGCAGTAATAGTAAGAACAAAGAAGGAGGTACGACGTGCTGATGGATCTTATATCCGCTTTGATGATAACGCTTGCGTTATCTTAAATCAAGCAGGTGAGATGAGAGGAACACGTATTTTTGGACCAGTTGCCCGTGAGTTACGTGACGCAGACTTTATGAAAGTTGTGTCTCTTGCTCCAGAGGTACTTTAATCAACGTTATGCAACAGAAATTACACATTAAAGTAGGTGACACTGTTAAAGTGATTAGCGGTGAATCAAACGGTCAAGAAGGAAAAATTCTTACGATCGATAGAAAGAAATCTCGCGCTATAGTTGAGGGTGTTAACTTAATGAAGAAACACCAGAAACCTAGTGCAACGGATCCACAAGGTGGAATCGTGGAGAAAGAGTCAAGCATCCATATTTCTAACCTTATGATTGTCTCAGACGGTCAAGCTTCACGTACAGGACGTAAAGCAGATAAGGATGGGAAAATGGTTCGTTATTCAAAAAAATCCGGAAAGGTAATTAAGTAATGAGTTATACACCAAGACTACAAGAAAAGTATAGTGCTGAAATTATGTCAGCGCTTACTGAAAAGTTCGGTTACAAGACTATAATGCAAGTACCGAAACTAGAGAAAATTATTATTAGCCAAGGTATCGGAGATGCAGTGGGTGACAAGAAGTTAATTGACAATGCAATTGAAGATTTATCTCGTATTGCAGGTCAAAGAGCCGTTGCTACGATCTCGAAAAAAGATATTTCTAACTTCAAGTTGAGAAAGGGAATGCCTATTGGAACTAAAGTAACTTTAAGAGGTCAACGCATGTATGATTTTTTAGATCGATTTATTTCAGTAGCTTTGCCGCGAACTAGAGATTTTAGAGGTATTAATGCTAAAGGATTTGACGGAAGAGGTAATTTTAACATGGGTGTTAAAGAACACATTATCTTTCCAGAAATTGATATTGATAAAGTAAGTCGAATCATGGGTATGGACGTTACCTTCGTTACATCTGCAAAAAGCGATGAGGAAGGAAATGCTTTACTAAGTGAGTTTGGATTTCCTTTTACTAAAAAATAATTAGAGATGGCAAAAGAATCAATGAAAGCGCGTGAGCGCAAAAGAATTAAGATGGCTGCTCGTTATGCTGAAAAGCGTGCTGAGTTAACAAAAATTCTTAAATCTACGGATCAATCGGATGAAGTAGTAGACGCTAAGTGGGATGCAATGATTGCATTACAAAAGTTACCTGCTAATTCTGCAAAGGTTCGTGTTCACAATAGATGTGGATTAACAGGTAGACCAAGAGGATATATGCGTCAATTTGGTATTTCAAGGGTAACATTCCGTGAAATGGCATTGAATGGTATGATTCCAGGTGTTAAAAAAGCAAGTTGGTAAATTATTAACTGGTTTCAGGTTCAATAAAAATGAAAACCGTTACCGAATTTTATAAATATGAATACAGATCCAATAGCAGATTTTTTAACTCGTATACGTAACGCAAGTGCGGCGAAGTTAAAAATGGTTGAAATACCAGGTTCAAATGTGAAACGTGCAATGACACAAATTTTATTTGACCAAGGGTATGTTACAGACTTCAAATTTGAAGACGATGACAAACAAGGTGTTATTAAAATTGCACTGAAGTACAATCCATCAACGAAAGTTCCAGCAATTACGAAATTGCAAAGAGCTTCTCGTCCAGGTTTAAGAAAATATAGTGGGGCTAATGAAATGCCACGTGTATTGAACGGACTTGGAATTGCGATTGTATCTACATCAAAAGGTGTAATTACAGGTAAACAAGCAACAAGACAAAACGTAGGAGGAGAAGTTCTTGCTTACGTTTATTAATTAAATTAAGTACAAAGATAATGTCAAGGATAGGTAAATCCCCAGTAACAATCCCGAGTGGAGTAGAAGTGAAAGTTGACAATAACGTAGTTACTGTCAAGGGGTCTAAAGGTGAGTTGACGCAAGAAATGGATTCTTGTATCTCAATGAACATTGAAGACGCTACAATAACTTTCACCCGCGAATCAGATTCTCCTGATCATAGAGCAAAACATGGTTTATACCGTGCGTTAGTTCTTAACATGATCGTTGGTGTTTCGGAAGGGTTCAAGAAGGAATTAGAAATAGTAGGTGTAGGTTACCGTGCTAATGCTAATGGTCAAACATTAGAGTTATCATTAGGATACTCTCACCCATTTGTTTTCGAACTTCCTAAAGAAATTAAGGTATCTGCAGTCTCAGCTAAAGGTAAGGCGCCAGTGATAACATTGGAATCTCACGATAAGCAATTAGTTGGACAAGTCGCTGCCAAAATTCGATCTCTTCGTAAACCAGAACCATACAAAGGTAAAGGAGTACGATTCTTAGGTGAAGAAATTAGAAGAAAAGCTGGTAAAACGGCAGCGAAATAATTATTAGATATCATAAATTATGGCATTTAGCAAAATAACAAGAAGAGCAAAAATCAAACGAAGAATCAGAAAGAAAATTACTGGTACTTCTTTGATGCCTCGTTTATCTGTTTTTAGAAGTAACAAACAGATTTACGCTCAAATTATTGACGATTCAACTGGTAAAACATTAATATCAGCAACATCGTTCAACAACAAAACAGCCAAAGGAACAAAAATTGAACAAGCGGCGGTTGTTGGTAAAGAGGTAGCAGAAAAGGCAATTAAGGCCGGAATAGAAAAGGCGGTATTCGATCGTAATGGATATTTATACCACGGACGTGTTAAATCATTAGCTGACTCAGCAAGAGAAGGCGGACTAAAATTATAAGAATGGCAAAAGAAGTAAACAGAGTAAAATCTGCAGATATCGAGCTTAAAGATAAGCTTGTTGCCGTGAACCGTGTAACTAAGGTTACAAAAGGTGGACGTACGTTTAGTTTCTCTGCAATTGTTGTTGTAGGTGATGAGAACGGTATCGTTGGACACGGACTAGGTAAAGCAAAAGAGGTAACAGAAGCAATTTCTAAAGGAATTGACGATGCTAAGAAGAACTTAATTAGAGTTCCAATCTTACACGGTACTGTACCTCACTTACAAAAAGGAAAATTCAGTGGAGCAAGAGTTCTTTTGAGACCAGCCTCTGAAGGTACTGGGGTTATCGCCGGTGGTGCGATGCGTGCAGTGTTGGAAAGTGTTGGAGTTCATAATGTCTTGGCAAAATCACAAGGTTCTTCTAACCCACACAATGTGGTTAAGGCGACAATTGATGCGTTATCTCAAATGAGAGATGCAGTACAAGTTGCACGTCAAAGAGGAGTAGACCTTGAGAAAGTATTTAACGGTTAAATAGAGCATCATGTCGAAAATTAAAATTAAGCAAGTAAGAAGCACTATTAATCGTCCAGCAAGACAAAAGGCTACGATTAAGGCATTAGGATTTAGTAAGTTGAATCAGACTTTAGAGAAAGAAGCAACTCCACAAATCTTAGGAATGGTTAAAAAGGTTCAACACTTAGTTGAAGTTGTTGATTAAACTTTAAAACATTAGAAAGATGAATTTAAATAATTTAACTCCTGCAAAAGGTTCTACAAAGAATGGTAAAAGAATTGCACGTGGTCAGGGATCTGGTCGTGGTGGAACTTCTACTAGAGGACACAAGGGAGCAAAATCAAGATCAGGTTATTCAAGAAAAATAGGATTTGAAGGTGGACAAATGCCACTTCAAAGACGTGTACCTAAGTTTGGTTTCAAGAACATAAATAGAGTAGAGTATAAAGCGATTAATTTAGATATTATCGAATCATTAATTGAACGAAAAGGTGTGAAAGAAATCACTCCAGAAATCCTTCAAGAAAACGGTTTGGTTTCTAGAAATGAGCTTGTTAAGATACTTGGAAGAGGTGAGATGAAGTCTACAATTAATGTAACGGCTCATAAGTTTTCTGAAACTGCTGTTGCAGCAATTGAAGGGAAAGGTGGGAATTGTACAGAATTGTAACTAAATTTGCCAATATTTTTTACGGATGAAAAGATTTATTAAAAGTTTAAAGAATATCTGGAAGGTAGAAGAACTAAGGAAAAGAATTTTTCTAACACTTAGTTTAATTCTTATCTACCGTATCGGATCGTTCATTATTTTGCCTGGTGTAGATTATACTGCACTTGCAGAAGCGCAAGAGAGTGGTAACCAGAATATGTTAGAAACACTTCTTTCATTATTTTCTGGGGGTGGTTTTTCTAACGCGTCAATAATGGCTTTAGGTATTATGCCTTACATTAGTGCGTCGATTATCATGCAACTGCTAGGAATGGCGGTTCCTGCTGTTCAAAAAATGCAAACGGAAGGTGAATCTGGTAGAAAACGTATCAACAATTACACGCGTATTTTAACAATCATTATTTGTGCATTACAGGCACCGTCTTATTTGACGTTGTATGTTGCGAATAAGGGAGCGTTGCCAACAGACGTTGGTACTTTTTGGTGGGCTCAGTCCATTATTGTATTGGTTGCTGGAGCAATGTTTGCTGTATGGTTAGGAGAAAGAATAACAGACAAAGGTATTGGAAACGGTATTTCATTATTGATTACAGTAGGTATTTTAGCGAGGCTTCCTGAGGCTTTTATGGCTGAGTTTGGTTTTGCTGTTGAATCTGGAAACTTGATCAAAATTGTATTAGAGATCTTTGTATTCATGGTTGTTGTACTTGGAACAATTTTAATTGTTCAGGGTGTACGGAAAATTCCGTTAAATACAGCAAAACGTGTTGTCGGTTCTCGATCTGCAGAAAATCAAGGAGCTAGAAGCTACTTGCCAATTAAAGTGAACGCTTCTGGAGTAATGCCAATTATATTTGCTCAGGCAATTATGACGGTACCTATGATGATTTTTACTGGAGAAGGTGAAAGTGGTTTTATCGCGAGTAATTTCAGTGATATTTATGGCGTAGGATACAATGCTTTATTAGCCGTGTTGATTATTGTCTTTACGTATTTCTATACAGCAATTATGATTAACCCGCGTAAAATTGCAGACGAATTGAAACGAAGTGGAGGTTTTATTCCAGGTGTTCGCCCGGGAGAAGATACTGCTAGCTACATCGATTCATTGGTTTCAAGAATTACACTGCCAGGATCTGTGTTTTTAGCATTTATTGCAATTATACCTGCATTTGCTTCAATGGCTGGCGTTAACGCTTCATTTGCAATGTTCTTTGGTGGTACTTCATTATTGATTATGGTTGGTGTTGTTTTGGACACACTTCAACAAGTTGAGTCTTACCTTTTAAATCGTCACATGGACGGGTTAATGGAAGGAACGCGTGTGAAGGGTAGAAGAACAGCTAACGAAATGTCTGGAATGTAATTATGGCAAAACAAGCATCTATAGAACAAGACGGAGTCATCATTGAAGCATTATCTAATGCGATGTTCCGTGTGGAGTTGGAAAACGGTCACGTGATTACGGCTCATATATCTGGAAAAATGAGAATGTACTACATTAAAATTCTTCCAGGGGATAAGGTTAAAGTAGAAATGTCTCCTTATGATTTAACAAAAGGAAGAATCACATTTAGATATAAATAACAACGAAACTTTCAGTATGAATGAACGGTTGGTTCAAGAAGCGTAATCTTCGGAAAAATTAACCTTAAGTTCTATAAGTTGAAAGTAGATTAATTAAACAAGAGATGAAAGTAAGAGCATCAGTTAAAAAGAGATCGGTTGATTGTAAAATCGTGAAAAGAAAAGGACGTGTTTATGTTATAAACAAGAAGAATCCTAAATTCAAACAAAGACAAGGATAAAACATAAAAGTATGGCACGTATTGCAGGTATTGATTTACCAAAAAACAAAAGAGGTGTAATCGGATTGACTTACATCTATGGTATCGGAAGAAGCAGAGCACAAAGAATCCTTAAAGATTCAGGTGTAGATGAAAACATCAAAGTTCAAGATTGGAGCGATGATCAATTATCAGCTATCCGTAATGCTATTAACGAAGTTAAAGTAGAAGGATCGTTACGTTCTGAAGTTCAAACAAACATTAAGCGTTTGATGGACATTGGATGTCAACGTGGAATTCGTCACAGAGCTGGTTTACCATTAAGAGGACAGAGAACTAAAAACAACTCTCGTACTAGAAAAGGTAGAAGAAAAACAGTTGCTAATAAGAAAAAATAATAATTAGTTGGGTTGTGGATTTATTTTCACAACCCAAGCTAATAATGCAAAGTTAAAATGGCAAAGTCAAATCAAAAGAAGAAGAAAAATGTCAAAGTAGATGCATTGGGTGAAGCGCATATTCAAGCTACCTTCAACAATGTTATTATTTCTTTGACTAACAATGCTGGTCAAGTTATTTCTTGGTCATCAGCAGGAAAAATGGGTTTCAAAGGTTCTAAGAAGAACACACCTTATGCGGCACAAGTTGCAGCAGAAGATGCAGCAAAGGAAGCACATGACTTCGGATTACGTAAAGTTAAAGTATTTGTAAAAGGACCTGGTTCTGGACGTGAGTCTGCAATTAGATCATTACACAATGCAGGAATTGAAGTAACCGAAATCATTGATGTTACTCCTTTACCACATAATGGATGTCGTCCACCGAAACGAAGAAGAGTATAATTTAGTAAATAACAAAGAGAATCTAGACCTTCGAAGGAAAGCCTTAATTCATGGTCTCTCTTAAATAAAAATAAAATGGCAAGATATACAGGTCCAAAATCAAAAATCGCTCGTCGTTTCAAAGATCCAATCTTTGGCCCAGATAAAGCGTTAGAAAAAAGAGCTTACGGTCCAGGGCAACACGGTCCTAACAAACGTAGAGGTAAGCAGTCTGAGTACGCTATTCAATTAGCAGAAAAGCAAAAAGCAAAGTATACTTATGGTATTCTAGAGCGTCAATTTTCAAACATGTTTGAGAGAGCTTCTAGAATGAAAGGAATTACAGGTGAGAACTTGTTACTTTTATGTGAGTCTCGTCTTGACAACATGGTCTTTCGTTTAGGAGTTGCTCCTACTCGTAGAGGTGCACGTCAATTAGTTTCACACAAGCATATTACTGTAAATGGTTCAGTAGTGAACATTCCTTCTTACAGCTGTAAAGTTGGAGATGTTGTAGGTGTTCGTGAAAAATCAAAGTCTTTGGAAGCAATTTCAAATTCTTTATCAGCGAAAACTACGAACTTTGATTGGTTAGATTGGAATCCATCAGGTATGGAAGGGAAAGTTGTAGGTTCTCCTACAAGAGAAATGATTCCTGAAAATATCAAGGAACAATTAATCGTTGAATTGTATTCTAAGTAATAATTAAATAATCACATTGAATTTCAGCCAAAGGGTTTGATTGAATATCTTCAAACTTTTAAACCGCGCAACTGAAAAACAATTAAAAGAAGAAAAATGGCAATTTTAGATTTTCAAAAACCAGATAAGGTTATAATGATTAACGCTGATGAGCACGAAGGACAATTCGAATTTCGCCCATTAGAACCTGGATATGGTATTACTGTAGGTAATGCTTTAAGACGTATTCTTCTTTCTTCTTTAGAAGGTTTCGCAATCTCTTCTGTTAAATTAGAAGGTGTAGATCACGAATTTTCTACAATGAAAGGAGTTGTTGAAGATATGACTGAAATCATATTGAACTTAAAGCAAGTTCGCTTCAAGCAACAAATTGAAGGTACAGATAATGAAACGGTTATCATTTCTGTTTCTGGACAAGATAAATTGACAGCGGGTGACTTAGGTAAGTTTACTTCAGCTTTTCAAGTACTTAATCCAGATTTAGTAATCTGTAACATGGAACCATCTGTTAAATTAGAGATGGAACTTACAATCATTAAAGGAAGAGGTTATTTACCTGCTGAAGAAAATACAGAATCTAATACTGCTTTTGGTACAATCGCTGTAGATTCAATCTTTACACCAATTAAAAATGTAAAGTTTGCAGTTGAGAACTTTAGAGTTGAACAAAAAACAGATTACGAAAAATTAATTTTCGATATCAAAACAGACGGTTCAATTCATCCTAAAGAAGCGCTTACAGAAGCGGCTAAAATTTTAATTCACCACTTTATGTTATTCTCTGATGAGCGAATTACATTAGATAGTGAAGTAAAAGCTGAAACGGAAGAGTTTGATGAAACATCATTGCACATGCGTCAGTTGTTGAAAACGAAATTGGTAGATATGGATCTTTCAGTTCGTGCTCTAAACTGTCTAAAAGCAGCAGATGTAGAAACATTAGGAGACTTAGTTTCTTACAACAAGAACGATTTATTGAAATTCAGAAACTTTGGAAAGAAATCCCTTACTGAATTAGAAGACTTAGTTGATAACAAAGGTCTTTCATTTGGAATGAATGTTTCTAAGTACAAATTAGATAAAGATTAGTATCGTATTTATTAAAAAATAAAATGGCGTGATAGGTGGCTGAACTCTATCGATACAAGACTCAGTTAACCGTTACTTGCGAAATTTAAAGTTATGAGACACGGAAAGAAATTTAACCACTTAGGTAGAACTGCTTCACACAGAAAAGCAATGTTGGCTAATATGGCTTGTTCACTTATTGAGCACAAGCGCATTAATACAACAGTGGCAAAAGCAAAAGCGTTACGCGCTTATGCAGAACCATTATTGACAAAAGCTAAAACAGATTCTACACACTCGAGAAGAATTGTTTTTAGTTACTTACAAAGTAAAGAAGCAGTTACTGAATTGTTTAGAGAAGTAGCACCAAAAATTGCTGATCGTCCAGGTGGATACACAAGAATTATCCGTACAGGATACAGATTAGGTGATAACGCAGAAATGTGTATGATTGAATTAGTTGATTTCAATGAGTTATACTCAAATGAAAAGGCTAAGAAGAATACACGTCGTTCACGTAGAGGTGGTTCGTCAAGTGCTAAGGCTACTGAAACAGTTGAAACTACTGAAGAGGTTGAGGCAGTTGCTGAAGCTACTGAAACAGTAGAGGATGCTAAGGTTGTTGAAACTGAAACAGAAGTGAAAGCTGAAGACAAAAAGTCTGAAGATAAAGCGGATGATTCAGCATCTAAAGAAGAGAAATAAGGAGGTAAACTTCAATTTAAAAGGGCAATGTTTCATTGCCCTTTTTTTTATATCTAAAAATCAGTAAAAATATCAATTTGGATTTGCTATTTTTGTACAAATATTTGCAACATGAACGATAAAAAAGCAGCTGTATTATTATTGGAAGATGGTACAACGTTTCATGGTTTAGCCATTGGAATGATTGGAACAACAACAGGTGAAATTGCCTTTAATACAGGTATGACTGGTTACCAAGAAGTTTTTACAGACCCATCGTATTTTGGTCAAATATTGATCATGACAACGTCTCATATCGGGAATTATGGCGCGCATAAAGATGAAGTAGAATCTGACGGAATGAAGATTGCTGGAATGGTCATAAAGAAATTCTCTGATGGTTACTCTAGGTCTTCTGCAGATCAGTCGTTACAAGAGTCTATGATTGACAATGAAAAAGTAGGCATCTCAGACATTGATACCCGTTCACTTGTTCGTCACATTCGTAGTAAAGGAGCAATGAATGCTATTATTTCTTCTGAAATTTTAGATGTTGAAATTTTAAAAACAAAATTATCTGCAGTTCCTTCAATGGCAGGTTTAGAATTGAGCTCTAAGGTTGCAACAACAGAAGCTTATGAACAGAAACCTGAAAATCCGGAGCACAGAGTTGCATTGATTGACTTTGGGGTCAAAAGAAGTATCGTTTCTTGCCTTGTGGATAGAGGGTGTCATGTAAAAGTGTTCCCATTAAACACTACAGTTGAAGAATTGAATTCATTTAATCCTGATGGATACATGTTGTCAAACGGCCCTGGAGATCCTTCAGTAATGGATTCATCAATTTCTCTCGTGTCTGAAGTTGTTAATCAAAATAAACCTGTTTTTGGTATTTGTCTTGGCCATCAAATCTTAGGGCTAAGTCAAGGTCTTTCCACTGAAAAGATGTTTAACGGTCACCGTGGTATAAACCACCCGATCATGAATGTAAAAACAGGAAAAGGGGAAATAACTTCTCAGAATCATGGGTTCGTTATTTCGAGAGAAAGCACAGAGGCAAATAAAAATATAAATATTACACACTATCATTTAAATGATAATACGGTCGCAGGAATTGAATTAACTGATAAACCAATTTTTTCAGTTCAATACCATCCAGAAGCATCTTCGGGTCCTCACGACTCAAGGTATCTTTTTGATCAGTTCGTTCAAAACATGAAAAATCACAAGTAATGAGTTTTATAGCAAGAATAGTTGGAAGGCAAATTTTAGATTCTAGAGGAAATCCTACAGTCGAAGTTGATGTTGTAACTACATCTGGTGCGTTTGGTCGTGCTGCGGTTCCTTCAGGAGCATCTACAGGTGTTCACGAGGCGGTAGAATTGAGAGATGGAAATAAAGACACGTACTTAGGAAAAGGCGTACTTAAAGCTGTGGCAAATGTGAACACAATTATGAGTGTCGCTTTAGCAGGTTTTGATGTTTGTGACCAAAAAGCAATTGACGCCAAATTACTTGAGTTAGATGGAACGGAAAATAAATCGAACTTAGGTGCAAATGCTATTCTAGGAGTTTCATTAGCCTGTGCTAAAGCTGCAGCGGATGAAACGGGTTTGAGCTTGTTTAAATACATTGGAGGAGTTGGAGCGGTTACTATGCCTGTGCCAATGATGAATATTTTGAATGGAGGCTCTCACGCCGACAATAAGATTGATGTTCAAGAATTTATGGTTATGCCTTTTGGAGCGGAATCATTCTCTGAAGGCTTGAGATGGGGAACGGAGATTTTTCATCACCTTAAGGCTGTTTTGAAATCAAAAGGAATGTCTACCAATGTTGGGGATGAAGGAGGATTTGCTCCAAATTTAGGTTCAAATGAAGAAGCTATACAGGTTGTTATTGAGGCAATCGAAAAAGCAGGGTTTAAACCTGGAGAAGATGTTTGGATTGCATTAGATGCGGCAGCTTCAGAGTTTTATGATAAAGATTCAAAAGAATATGTATTTGAATCAACAGGAGAACGTATGTCTTCAGAAGAGATGGTTAGTTTTTGGGCAGATTGGTGTGCTAAATACCCAATTGCATCAATAGAAGACGGTTTAGACGAAGATGATTGGAGTGGATGGAAATTAGCAACAGAAACTTTAGGCAATAAAGTACAATTAGTTGGTGATGATTTATTTGTTACAAATACAAAACGTCTTGCTAAAGGTATTTCTTCCAACACAGCAAATTCAATCTTAATTAAGGTAAATCAAATAGGTACTTTAACTGAAACAATTGAAGCAGTTCAGATGGCTACTAGAAATGGTTATACTTCGGTAATGAGTCATAGAAGTGGTGAAACAGAGGATAATACTATAGCTGATTTAGCTGTTGCTTTAAATTGTGGTCAAATTAAAACGGGATCTGCTTCACGTAGTGATCGAATGGCAAAATACAACCAGTTATTACGTATCGAAGAAGAATTAGGCTTAACAGCTGTTTATCCAGGAAAGGAATTTAAGTTTTTATAGTCTTTCATAGCGCTATAAGAACAAGATGAGTACACTTTTTAGCTAAAAAAAGAGTATATTTCACATTGAATATTGATTGAACACGCAACCATTTGATGTGTGTTTCGTCAATGTAAAAAAGATTCAATATGAAATTACTAATATCCCTAGTTGCTGTTTTGTGTTTAAGTCAATCTTATGCGCAGACGCAAACCACAAATTACACCGACACACGCCTGTTTGCTCAGTGTATGTTTGATATTTCAGATCAATCTGAGATGCAAGCTTTGCAAAATGAAATGTATAACAACCCAAACATTGAAATGGTTCGGTTGGACTACCATACACAAAGAGCATTAATTATAACGGCGAACTTAGAAACACTTTCTCGAGCAGATTTCATTTCATGGTTTGATGAGTACGCGTATACAATTCACTGTGTTCAAATAGGTGTACACGGTATTGATGTAATGAACCCATACCCATTTACTAACTGTCAATAAACGAAGATATGAAAGTAATTATAACGGCCGTATTAACGATTATCGGTTTAGTCTCTATGGCTCAGGCGCCAACAGCGTCCAATGCATGTAATCAGGCACAAAATATCTGTAACTCGATACCTGTTCCTTTTCCTTTAACTACTGGAGCTAGCCCAAATCCTGTTGTGCCCCCTTCTGGAAATATTTCTAACCCAAATACAAATCCAGCAGGAGTAAATAGTGGTTGCCTTTTTTCAGGTGAGTTGAACCCAAATTGGTTTGTTTTAAATGTAACAACTACCGGGCTGTTAGAGTTCGAAATTGGAGCCGCTGGAGGGAGTGGTTTTTATGATTGGGAACTGTGGCCATACGACCCTGTAACAGGTTGTTCAGACATTCAAAATAATTTAGTTTCGCCAGCCGCTTGTAATTGGAATGCATCTTCTGCAGGGTTTACAGGTATGTCTGCTAGTGGAACACCAGCAGGTGGTGTTGCAGGAAACTTCCAACCAGCGATACCTGTAGTTGCTGGAACAGCTTATATTTTAATGTTTTCAAATTATAGTGCAGCCTCTGGGGTAGTTAACTTAACATTTCCTCCTTCTGGAGCTTCAATTGGCTGTTCTGGAGGAACACCTGACCAAACAATTTGTGCTGGAAGTTCAGCTACGGTAGACTTAGTATTAAGCTCAGGATGGGTGAACGCTACTGTAAACTGGTTGGTGACAAACAATGTCTCTGATTTAACAGGGGTTGCGGGAGTTATAGTTGACCCACTTGTAACAACGGACTATCAAGTTGAAGTTTGGGATCAAGGCGCAATTGTTGATACCATTGAGTTTACAATTACGGTTGTTGACGAGCCTGTACCTGATGCTGGCCTTGATCAAGTCCTCTGTTTAGGTTCGCCAATAAATTTAAGTGGTGTTGCTAGTGACGTGACAAATACACAATTGTGGTCGTATTCAGCAGCTGGAATTGTGCCAGTACCAACGGTTAATTTTGTGCCAAACTGGTCTGACCCAAATGCAGTTGTTTCCGTAAATCAGGTAGGGACATATGAATTTTACTTTAGAGAAGGAAATACAACGTGTGGTAACTTTTATGATACAATGACTGTGGTTGTTGAAGACTTATCCATTAGTGCTTCTTCAGTTTCACCTTCTTGTGAAGCCTTGTTTGACGGAGAAATTCACATTACGAGTTTAGGCGCAAATGAGTATAGTTTTGACGGGGGGGTAACATGGCAAGCAGATTCGTTTGCAGTGGTATTTAATGCAGGTACATATAATGTTTGTGCAAAATCTCCACTGGGATGTCAAAAGTGTGTAGATGTTGATGTTATTGACCCTGCACCAGTTGTTTTATCGGTGAGCAATGACACCTTAATCTGTGAAAATGGAACGGCCTACCTATCTGCTTCGGCTACTGGTGGAGTATCGTATTTGTTTCATTGGGACCAGACATTAAACACAGATGCGGATCAATCTGAAAACCCATCGATTGCAACAACCTATACAGTTTATGCTGAAAATGAAAATGGTTGTGTTTCAACACCGCTTTCTATTGATGTTACAATCCGAGATCCATTAACAGGGACAATTACGGGTTGGGATACAATTTGCCCTACGTATTCAACACCTGTTACTGCTACGGTTGTTGGTGGACTGGGAGCTCCATATGATTTTGTTTGGAGTTCAGGTGATGTTCATAACGGGGTAGGAAGTCATACAATTACAGCTAACCCTGCCATAACAACAGATTATACGGTTACAATTACAGACGGTTGCGAGTCTACGCCATTGATTTTAACTACAAATATTAATGTAGCTGAACTGCCTGTTCCTCAATACACCATTTTAAATCCAGATCAATGTGAGCCTGCAGTATTTACAATTGTGAATACAACAGACCCAACGATGAATCAATATAACTATTGGTTAGTAGCAGGAAATCAGCAATTTCTTAACCAAGATACAATTGTAACGGATGTATTAATGGCAGGTCTTTATGACATTCAAATGCTAGTCACTTCATTTGAAGGATGTGTCGATTCATTGACATTTGATGATGTATTAAATGTAAGGCCTAAGCCAGTTGCTGACTTTAAGCATGCACCTAACCCGGTAACTATGTTTAATACAACAGTAAACTTTCAAAACAGTTCCTTTTATGGGTCTACGTATCAATGGTATTTTGATGGTGGATTCCCTTCATCATCCACTCAAGAAGATGTTGAGGTAAGTTTTCCTGATGGCGTTTCGGGGTCTTATAATGTTACCTTGATCACCACTTCAGATTTAGGTTGTGTTGACACCATGGATTATGAATTGATTGTATTTCCTGAGGTGATTATTTACGCACCCAATACATTTACTCCTGATGGAGATGAGTTCAATCAAAATTGGCTCATTCACATGGAGGGAGTTGACCCTTATAACTTTGAATTATTAATTTTCAACCGTTGGGGAGAAATCATTTGGGAGTCTCATGACATTACAGTTCCTTGGGATGGAAATTATAAAGGAAAACCTTTAGACCAAGGAACGTACAATTGGGTTGTAAGAACAAAAGATATTCTAAACGATGGCAAGTACACCTATAGCGGTCACGTTACCATTATTAGGTAAATAAGCGATATAGACACCTATTAAAGAATTTTAATTCTTAATTAAAGCTGACCAATGGTTTCATTGGTCAGCTTTTTTGATTTAGATTGGTTCAGTGCATTCACCATTAAAACAATGGACTTATATTTTGTATATTTAGGTGAACTTATAGTGTGGATAAAGTGCACTAGTGCACTTTATTGACTTGTTATATGCAATTAAGTGATGAATAACTATCTTTACGAAAAATGAAAATACTACTACTATGAAAATATTATTACTATTTGGAGCACTTTCTTTTGGGTTGAGTGCTTTTGGGCAAGTTCCTTCTTATGTACCTACAAACGGTCTCATAGGCTGGTGGCCATTTAACGGGAATGCTAATGATGAAAGTGGAAATGTAAATAATGGGACTGTCAATGGTGCTATACTAACCACTGACCATTTGGGCAACTCAAACAGCGCCTACGCTTTTGATGGGGCAAGCGATTATATAGAATTACCTTACTCCACTTTATGGAATTTTGGATTAGGGGATTTTACATTAGCTGGTTGGTTTTTATCACTTGATGGAGCCAATGATAATATTATTCGTTTTGACAATGGATTCAACCCTTCTAGTATTTGGGGTATGAGAGTGAATTTTTTAGATTTAGAATTTCTTTGCAAGGGAACAGGAGTTGCATACTACCCAATAACATCAAATCCGGTTTCAACAGGGAACTGGCATCAGACAGTAATGGTCAGAAGTTCGAATTCATTATTAATATACTTGGATGGGAATCTGGTTCATACGGAAACAACACCCACAATTGCCGATATTCAGTCAAATGGAACGTATTATCCAAGTATAGGAAGACTTGGAAGTTACAATGGTGAATATTTTACGGGTGATCTGGATGATATTGGAATCTGGAATCGTGCGTTAACAGAATGTGAAATTGTAAATTTATTCAATTCTCAAAGCAATGATTCTGTTACTCAGAACGGATCTCTGCTTACAGCTGATATATCTGGAGCTTCATACCAATGGCTAGATTGTGATAATAACTATGCTATAATTAATGGAGAAATAAACCAATCTTACACTCCTGCAATTACTGGAAATTATGCTGTTGAAGTTACTTTAAATGGGTGTATAGACACTTCAGCTTGTTTCTTGGTAGATTATACAGGAATTGAAGAACTAATTCAATCAGAAAAAGAGCTCATAAAGATCATCGACTTCATGGGCCGTGAAACAGAATTTAAACCCAACACTCCGCTGATTTTCATTTACTCTGATGGAACACGAGAAAGGGTAATGGAGATTGAGGAGTAAAAATTCAGATAAGCCCTTCAGCAATGAGGGGCTTTTTTATGCATATAACACTGTGTAAAATGCATTAAAACGCATTTTACACTAACCGTTAGGTATAATTCAAAAAACTGAAAATTATAAAAATGGAGACATTGGTATCTACAATATCTATTATTCTTCTAATCGGTCTAATTTTAGTTCCGATCCTTTTATTTCTTGGATTAAAAAAATTGTATAAACTTAAGTTTGACCTTGTAATATATCTAATATTAGGATGTTTCATAACAGTAAGCATAATGTGGACATTTGCTTGGTGGTCAGACTATTCCAATCAGCTTTTAATGAGTCATTATGGATATGACTTTCACGCAATGAATGACACTGAAAGGTTTTTAAATGTTCAATCTGAAAATCTTGAAAATGTTAAGCGACTGGAAATTGGATATTTTGGAGTCGGGTGGCCTTTAAAAGCAATTATGAGTTATGTTTTCTATTCACCATATTTGCTCATAGTGTATTTAATCGGTCAATTAATTAGAAGAATAAAAAGAAAAAATAATGAACATATACCTAACACAGTCTAAAATGCATGCCCTAACCTACCCATACCAACGCACGTCATTTTAGACGCAACGTTGCCAGTAATTTAAGAAAATCCGTAAATAAATTCAAAAATCTGTCATATTTCCAAAACTCTTGTCACTAAATAAATAGAGAGTAATAATGAAAGA
>Ga0115008_10001462_pt1 | contig 19088 bp, 14 predicted proteins | sample FraStrMetagenome_FD_87164 | JGI IMG/M metagenome (GOLD analysis project Ga0115008, IMG submission 87164) | Marine eukaryotic phytoplankton communities from Arctic Ocean - Fram Strait ARC3M Metagenome | ecosystem: Environmental > Aquatic > Marine > Oceanic | place: Fram Strait | collected...
AGTCTGGAAAACAATGAGACCGGACATTTTGAGATCAGCCTGCTCAATGATGATAACGTGACGTCGACCGTCAACTTGGATGTCGACATTATCGCAAACAGTCTGTACTTCACCATTGATCAACCACTGAGTTTCAACGTCTTCGTGAGAGATCTGCAGCTCAAAGGAGGCTTTTTCGCCTTCGATAACCTCGAGATCCATCATCTTTTTAGTGATTCGGATGTCTCGTCCACCGACAACAAGCTCGCAAGTAGTTTCGTCGTCAGTCGCATCACAAGTCCATTTTCCTTCGTCTTCCTGGACGACAGATTTAATGACAAGAGCTCGTCGTCGACCGTCAGCAACGATTTCGTATCGATCACCATCAGTAACAGGCTCGCCGTTCAGCTTCCAAACAACTTCCGCGTTTGGTCGGTTGACTTCGCAGCTGAGAATGCATTCTTCTTTTTCTGTAGATGCTTCGTCCTGGAGTCTCTTGACGAATTTGGCTGGAATCTCATTAACGGCAAGCTTTGCAGCGGTCTCTACTCCTTCGATAACAAATTTGTAGTCGCCAGCGTCTTCTTGAGAGGCATCATTGATTGTGATAATGTGCGCGGTGCCTTGGACAGACATTTCGATCTTCTTTGAAGCTGAAATTTCTTCGCCATTAAAGAACCATTTTCCCTCCATGTTGACATGAGTGATCTCGGCTTCGAAGGAGAAGCTCTCTCGCTCGAAGCATTCCGAGTCAGCTAGAGCAGTTACGAACTTGATGTTAGCTGGAATGACGTTCAACTTTGCAGCGCTCTTGACCTCACCAGCATCGCAAGTATACTCAGCAGCGTCGTCGTATGAGATATCGTGAACAACAAGAGATCGCTTGGTTCCATCAATGGCCATTCCGAATTTTCTAGATGGGAAAATCTCAGCTCCGTTGACGAACCACTGGACATTTGCATTGGCTCGGCTAAGCTCGCAGGTGAATTCGACCGAGGCCATTTTGTTTTCTGCCTCCATATCTTCGAGGGATTTTGTGAATCGAAGCGCAGCTTGGTTGACTTTAACCTTAGCAAGCGATCGAACACCAGCAGCGTTGAACATGACTTCAGAGTTGTCCATGATAGTTGAGTTGGTGATCTTGAGAGTATACGTGGTACCATCGTTTTCCATAGTGACTCGTGGAGACTTAGGAGTGAGTTCCATTCCGTTTTGGAACCACTGAGTCGGCTTCACGTCAGGCACGTTGAGCTCAACATTGAAGACGATTTCATCTCCTTCAGTGACTTCCAAATCACTGAGACTATTTACAAACTCAACAGCAATTGTCTGCACAGTGAGCGCAGCAGTGGTCTTAGCATCTTCAGCCTTGCAGCTGTAGTTCGACTCGTCATTGTAGCCAACATCGGAAATGGTCAGAGTACGTTTAAGTCCATCAGCAGACATTTCAAATTTAGGTCCAGCTTTGATTTCCTCTTTGTTCTTGTACCACTTGACAGGGACATCTCGGGAGAGAGTACATTCGAAGGTAGCGACCTTGCCTTCAGCAGCACCAGCATCCATCATGTTGGAAGTGAATGAAACTGGTGCATCCTCGACAGTCAGAGCTGAGGCAGCAGAGAGATCATTAAGGTGAGCAGCATACTTCTTAGCATCGTCCTTACTGATGTTGTGAACAGTAAGTCGTCGCTTTCTTCCATCTTTCTGAATGGTGAACTTGCCTTCGACCGCAGTGATTGGCTCGTTGTCAGCAGACCAGGTCACTTCGGCGTCAACAGTCGAAACACTGACTTCATAAACGACATCTTCTTTCTCTTGAGCGAACTTGTCTTCGAGCTTCGAAGTGAACTTGACGTCCTTTGTGACAGAAAGCTGAGCTTCGCATCGAATATGTTCGACTTCGACTGCGATAGTGCCAACCATGTCCATAGAAGTGTTGTCCATAATACAAGTAAGGATTTTGCCTTCGTTTCGAAGAACGGTATCGCCACCAGAAGTTATCTTTGTTCCGTTCAAAGTCCACGTGACCTTTCTCGATGGCTTTGAAATTTCGACAAAGAACTCGGCAGATTCCTTCTCACCAACTTCGGTATCTTCGAGAGGTCGAACAAACTTGAATGCTTCCACGCAGATTCGTCCGAAGGTCTTTGCATCGGGAGTAGCGCAGCAATATTCGCCAGCATCAGAAGCCTTAACATCTCTGATCTCGATTTTGCGGTTAACTCCATTGGCAATAACAGCAAGTCTGTCAGTGTTTTCGAGCTTCTTCCAGCTGTTATCAAGCTCGTAACCTTCGATGGTTCCTCGGTAAACGGGTGGAGGAGTGTACGTAATTGAGGGTGCGGCAACAACTTTAACGTTAGCGGAAGATTTAGTTCCGTCCTTGAGAGTGGCGGTGTAAACACCACTGTCTTGCTCAGAAGCGTCGGCGATAGCCAAAGATCGGCGGTAATCGCCATCAGTACCCATTTTGTACTTACCACCATCATAGATCTCTTCGCCGTCCTTGTCCCAAACAACGACGAGCTCGGGGAAGTTGACATCGCAGACGAGCTCAGCAGTTTGATTGATCGGAAACTCAGCGTCAGAAAGTTCATTGGCAAAAGCTAGACCTCTGTAGAACCACTCGACTTGGGTGCCTGGTGCGCCAACTTCGCAATCAACGAAGACGCACTTGTCGTTTTCTTCGGCATGAGTCTCGGCTTCGATACCCTTGGCGAATCCAGCTGGAACTAAAATGAAGATTGTAACAACAAGAAAAAAACAACTTGAAAAAAATCTTGAAATGTATAATTCTTGATGTATACATTTTGGGTAAGCGCAGATTAAAAAACATCTGCAATGTGAACATACTGGTTGTCAATGTGGCCATGGTCGAGGCATTTTCGCCCGACTCTTCAATAGTACAGACGACTATATAGTTATCTTTTACACCATCACAGTCTTCGACTGTCAATTTCCTAGTGAAGCCACGTGATGTAACTCGGAATTTGCCACTGTTTTGCACAGGTTTTCCATCAACTGACCACTTGGCAATAGCATCGCGTCGAGTTACATTTATTTCAAAGCGGGCACTTTCACCAGCTTTGACTTTTTGGTCGCTCATCTTCAAGCTGAATCCAAGTGGTAGATCTTTGACAGTCAGACTGGCCTTCTGCTTCGCTTGATTTCCAAGAGCACAGAATGAGATCTCCCCAGAGTCGTCGACAGTTTGCTTTCGTAAAATCAGTCGGTATCGTACGCCACCTTCAACTTCTTCCTCAAGCATCTCCACATCATCGCTTTCTCGAAGCGGAATTCCATCTTTCTTCCAAACAGGTTCAGCGTTACTCGAGTTGAGTATCGTTTCGAAGACAGCATCGCCATCGAGCGGACACTCAATATTTCCAAGAGATTTGACGACCTTTAGCTCCATTTCGTTGACCTTCAGAGTCGCTGACGTTTTCTCTTCTCCCATTTCACAAGAGTATCTACCCGCATCGTCGAAAGTCGCATTTTTAATAACCAGTTTTCTGTCTCGTCCTTAAAAATAGCTTACGATTTGTTTCTTCTTGGTAAATCTTACCTTTAGCCAGAAAGTCATACTCAGCAGCTGGACGCAGCTCCCGTTCTCCTTTGAACCAGATAACCGGCGCGTCGGGATCAGAAACGGTGCATCCGAATTCAACCCGATCTCGTCGATTTTTAACGAGGTCTTTTAGTTTCATGTCGAATTTCGGAGGCGGAGCTAGGTTCAGAATGATACTAACGTCCAATTTAAACAAAAAGCTTTAGACATTGAGATATCTTCTATGTCGACAAGAATTTAGCTGTTGTGCGGAGTCAGACAATAATTTTTCGTGATTATTGTATTGAAACCAGGTGCGGGAGTCTTTTATTGACAAAACTGTGACTTTTGTGCGATCATTTTTATATCAGTTACGATTTGAAAATGATCAGTCTTGTTTTGCTACTAAGCCAATCTGAACCAGTTGTTCACATTGTAGATGTTCTAAAAGCGTGTACTGAAAATTTTTCAGCTGTTGAAAAGAGCGTGGGAGTAGAAAAGCGATTTTTGTTTACCGTTGGCGACGACTGTCAGTTTTGCTAAGGTTATTCCGTTTATATGCAGTAGAAAAATAGAGAAAAATAAAAAGATGTACAGGTACAGCGGAGATGCTAGATCATCATTCACTTCGATTGCGTATGATGGCTGAACGACTTGAAAGATATTCAAAATATTTTTTCTCTCGAAAAAGTCAGAATATCGCAGTTTCAAAGTCGAGCACGTTTCTTTGCATCTCCTACTGATTCTACGAAATGAGAACCATTTCGGTAAGTTACCACTAGTCGAAATGAGTAAGTCTCGTTGACTACCAGTCGATTTGCCGAAGTCCATTCTGCAAGAAATTTCCCCTTCTAAGAACTTTTTGGCAGTCAGGCGCAGCGAGTGCGCGCCCTTTCCATCATCGCAGACGGTGAAGCTCGATGCCGCGTCACGGGGGTTGACAAAGGTGACTCGATCGCTTGAATCCTGTAAATATTTTGTTAAAATTATCGTTGAATCGTGTTTATTACCCGAAAGTACCAGACAACTTCCTGATTTGGATCGTCAATTCTGCAGACAAAGCTCACTTTCTTCCCTTCGTCTACGTGGATGTCTTCAAGATCCTTCAAAAATACAGGCGGTTGGTAGAGAACCTTCAGATCCGCATCAGATTTTACTGTTTCACCTTCTTCATTTGTAACTTCTACCGTGTATCGTCCAGCAAATCGCTCAATAGCTTCACCGCATTGCAAGCTGTGGTTGTTTCCCTTTGACTTCACAGCGACGAAAGGGAATTTTTCTCGTTGCTCAGCTCGGTTGTATTCCGCCATTGTTTTGTAGATCGGAATCTTTTCTCCATTTAGGTACCAGACTGCTTCCAAATCGGGATAGTTCGTTGTTGACGAAAAAGTAAAGCTCGTTCCAAGCATGGCACTCGTCGATTTAAGTTCTTTTACGAACATGATCGGCTGTCCAGGCGGAGGTGTTGGTGGAGGTGGCGTCGGTGTTCGTGGTGGTGGTGGTGGGGTATTTGACCGCGCTACTGGTATTTCTGGTGGAGGCGTTTTTGCTTTCTCTGATTAAAATTAAGAATTTGGAAAGCTAATATTTATCGAAATTGCTGGCATAATTATAATCATAAGGTATTTCCATTAGATTGATTTTTGACAGTGATAAATTTCCAGATACTTGGTGGTTCACCAAGTACTGGTCGCGGATTTTCAATTGAACCAGGAACTATCCCAGTAATTGAAGTCGTCGCCAACGGTTTAGCGTGAATATTAGTTTGTTCAAAAAAAAATGACATTTCTTGAATGTATTTTTCTAAAAAAAAATGATCTCATGTGCGATCAATCGAGGCAGAAAAGCTGTTTTTTGCCGGGTAAAATAAAATGGTAAAATTGAGCGATGAAAATTTAGCTGACATTTACCCTTTTGCAGCTTTTGTGGAATTTCCGATTTTATTATTTCTGGTTCGGTGGAAATTCGTTCAGCTAAGGTGATTGTTAATTTAAAAAAATTCTTGATATTTTTGGAAGATATCAAATGTGCGTTGTTTTTGTTGCCTTACCACGTTCTACTGGTTTCTCCTTCTTGATTTCAATAATAGGCTCGGGCGTTGGAACTGAAAAAAAATAACTGAAAAGCTGAAAAGCGAAAGCGATAGTCGGACTGGCCTGACCAAAAGATGTGCATATCTTTTGAGCATAAAAACGAAGTTTTATGCTTTTTGCTTATCATGAGCAGTGTGTGAAAATGGTTGTGCTGCGAATCAACTTTGAAAGAAAAGTTGAAATTAATTTTTATGGGCTTGTGGATGAATTTGAGCGATATCTTACCACTCTCAATTTTTTTAATTTCTTCCGGTTTAAGGATCTCGTCGCGGACTAAACATTGTTGATTAAAAAAATTAAGAAAATAGCGAGCGATCTTTAAAATAATATTTGGAAAATATTATATTATGATAAATATGAATCATTAAAATTATGATTGACTATTTCCACAATTTCCAATATTTCTATTTGGAATTGCACTAAATGAGCGGCGGAGCTTACCGTGCTCTTTTACTGGGGATGGTGGCTTTTCAACCACTGCAGCTTTTGGTGGAACTACAAAATTTGTAAATAATATTGAATAAAAATAATATATGAATTTCGTGTGTATCATAATTATAATTTAATTATGACAATGTAACATTTGTCAATGTTGTGTCTTCTTGAAAAAATAAAAATGAGTGAAACATTGAAAAATTATTTTTCAACGTTGAAAATGGAAGTGATGAAGCTGGTCCTAAAGAATCATGTGCATGTTCTTGAAAGCGTTTGTGCACATCTTACCCTCTTTGCTAACGCTACGTTTAGGGGGCGCTGTTTTGATTTCTTCCTTGATATCAATTTTTGGAGGAAGTCTCCTGATTTCAGACGCAGATTGTGTCGCCTGTTTTTGTTTAGGCGATTTGCGAGACTCACCCTTTACTTCCAGGTTGGCTGTCGACTTTGCTGGACCGGCTTCGATTCGGTATTCACCCTTGTCTTCCTCAGTGACGTTCTTGATGACCAAGGAATGGCTTTCGCCGTCGCGGCTCATGTGGTACTTCTCGCCTTCTTCAAGTTGAGTATCTTCCTGAATTCCAAGTAGTAAAAATACTAGAAAAATGACGTTACCTTGAACCACTTGACGTCAACGTTAGGCACGTTGATTCGAATCTCAGCTTCGAAGATAGCATCGCCCTGGGCAACAGCGATGACATCCCGAATGTCTTGCAGAATGTCAACAGGCTCTTTTCCAACGGCTTCGATGCACTTCTGCCAGATCTCTTCCTCGGGAACGAGCGAAATCGCGGATTCTGGAGTGGGAAGATTCTCGACTTCATCAATTTCTTCCGACTCGATGTTGGCTGCGACTTCTTCGTAAGTAGTGAGCAGATGTCGGAAATCCTTTACGCCGAAGTGGTTTGCGTACTTTTCGTATTCCTTTGGATCGACATCTCGGAGCATCTTGACCGTGTCGAACTCGTTCATGTCATCCTTGACGACGGGTTTCTTTGGTTTGAGTGCAAATCGGTCCACCGACTCACGTGGAGTCGCCTTCTCGACAACATTGAGAGTGAACGCAGCTTCGGCTTCTCCTTTGTCGTTCTTGGCAACGCATCGGTAAGTGCCTTTATCGGGCTTCTGGATCTTCTTGATGTTCAAAGTAGAGATGCCAGACTCAACGCTGAAGTCAATGGAGATTCGACCAACGGCGCTAAGCTTGCCCCATTTGCCTTTGTACCACTGGATCTCAGGTTTGGGATCACCGGCAATTCGGCATTTGATCTCAGCGGCCTCACCGATCACATACTCAGCATCTTCCGGCGCGATGACAAACAACGGCTTGCCAGCGTCGGGAAGAGGAGTGAGAAGCTCAACTGGCTTCGAAAGCCGAGCAGCATTGACTGAAGTTCGCTTTTCTTTGCCTGGGATATTGAGTTTCAATGGCTTTTTAGTAGACTTGCGCGCTTTCTTTTCTGCCTCGACCTTGTCGAATTTGATGAAATCTGGCGACGTCGGGCTAGTAGGGCTTGCTCGTTTGACAGGCTTGAGCTCAGGTAGTTTGAAGGGATCTTCCTGGTCTTTAACACCCTTGCCAGCAGGCTTGAGTTTGATTTGCTCAGCTGGAGGGGCAGCCTCAACTGGTCTAGCTTTAACAGGCTTCAATTTAGGCATAATTGGGGCTTCTTCGTCCTGCTTAGGAAGCTGTTTAGGCGCTGCTTTTTTCTTCTCTGGGGGAGTATCTCGTTTAGCTGAGGCTGGAGGAGATGCTATTGGAGGAGATATCTTTTTAGTGGCAGGGCGAGTTGACGGGTCGATCTCGACCTCTTCGTTGGTGACAACTACGTGACCATCTTGGCTAAGCCGCTGGTGGGTGATCACATCGACTGAACGATGCGAAGAAGCAGATGTTGGTCGATCATCAACACTGACGTTGATGGTGACAGTCCAGCGCGCCTCGCCAAGCTCGTTTTCTGCGACCATTGTATACTTGCCGCTATCCTTTGCAGTTGCGGATTCGAGCTCCAAGCAGGCGTAGCCAACATCCTGGTACATTTTGAAGCGTGTATCGATGACTTCTTCGGAGTTGAACTCCCAGTGCACCTGTGGAGTTGGCTTTCCAATCACTTTACCGGCCAGTTTCATCTCGGATCCGATCTTGTAAACACCACCTTCTGGTCGTTCGACGACTTCTGGTGGTGATCCCTCGACAGTCAGGTCGGCAGCGTTGGTCGTGGAACCTGCTCCGTTCTGGAGGGTGATAGAATAGTTTCCAGAAGAGCCAAGATGATCAGCAGAAGCAATGATCAGAGCCGAGTAGCCAATGTCGTTGACGACCTCGGCACGTCCGCTAGAGGCATCAAGAGCAGCGCCATTTCGATACCATGCAATGTCGACGTTGTTACCAATGTACTCAACCTCGAGGACAACTCGCTCGCCGGCTTTGCATGAGGTGTTCTCGAACTTTCGAGTGATAATTGGAGCATCCACTGAAAAAAATGTGTTAATGAGGCCAATCAATCAATTAAATGGTGACAAGTTAAGCTGTGCTTGTTCTAGTGTAGTCAAGATCGTCATACTATGTGTGCCCTGTAAGTAGTAAATCTGATACTGTGCATATTCGTGATCTATCTACCATAAACGTGATTTTCTCACCAAGGGTACTTGATTCAAAATTGAAGAATGACTCAGTTTGACCGTCGCTTGATGATAATGACTTGTCAGGTATGCATAACGTTAAAAATATCAATAAATATTTCATCAAATATTCTTACAGCTCAAAGCCGGGAAAGAAACTTGTTATAAAACCGCTAGATAAGCGTTTGATTATCCGTATTTATCAATTGGATACCTTCACGAAACAGAGTCAAAATCACTCTCACCTTGGATGGGTGTGATCGGCGAGGCCTCGCCAGATCCTTCTGAGAAAATCGGGGACAGGGCGGAGCCTGTTGAGTATCTCAAAGGTGGCAAGCTGGACTCCCCGATCTCGCCCGAGTAAAGATCTTCAAGCTCGTCAAGAAGCGTTTCTATTAGTAAGGATTAGCGGTTGTTACGAATTATAGAAATTATAATCAGCTGAAATTAAAATTGCCAAGCGTTTGCGGTTTGGGGTTGTTGCATTTTGAAAGAAGCCTTAATAACTCTTTACAAAATTTTGTTTATTGGATTGCAATTCAAAATAAGCAGTAGAAATATTAACAGTTGAGTATGAATACTTTTTGGTTGTCTGGAATGAGGGCATTTTGTTAGTTTTGGTGAAATAAAGCAAAAACATAATTAAAGTGCAGAAATATGGCTCTCAAGCGGGAAACCCGTGGTATCCATATTCGTCAGTCTCGCTCATTCTAGTTCCGTGAGTTTGGAAATATGTTTTTTGGCCGTTACAAAAAACCAAACTGGTGAAAATTGTCAGGATTGGTAACGTGATTGATAAAATAAAAACAGTTTCTAAAGAATTAACTAAAAGTCAACAAAATGCTTTCCGAGTGAGTCCTTGTTGATTTCAAACTCATGCCTCGTGTTGCGTCCGCCAAAGTCGATTGTTATTTCTGAAATTGTGTCCATGCCGTCGTCGTCTGTGTCGAGGAACACTTCCGAGTCGGACAAGAGGTTTTTACGTGTCAGATCTTCACTTTCAGCTTGAAGACTTCCAAGCTGGGCATTACGAAGCTCGCGTTTGGCGATTTCAAGATTCGTTGCGTTGCCTTTGATCGAGTCTTCAATGAAACGCTGAGTCAGCCGGTATTTTTGCTGAAAGCTTTTTTGCCGTTCCTTCTTTCTACACTCTTCTTCTGTCATCTTCCGCTTATTTCTTTTGCGTGATAAGAACATATTTTTTTTAAAGCGTGGCAAATTGATTTTGAAACAAATTTTAACAACATGTATTTTAAATTTAACAATAAAAAGGTAATTTCTAATCGTTCCTTGTATTGAGACTAATTGACAAATTCGTCTCGAGCTCGCTTTCGGTCTCATTTGAAAGCAAGTTTTCTCGGCTTGCTCTTCTCAGCTGAAATTCTTGGCGACTTTTTTCACTGAAACCACTCGTCAGTGAAACAGGCGATTCAAGAGCTGGGATCATTGTGCTTGTAGGCGTTGGAAACAGGTTAGTATTTGTCGGCGACGCTACGGTCGTGCCCGTAGAAGGCGTGTATACTGTCGAGTTTTCTGTTTCAGTGTCTGTTGTTGTCGTGTCGGTGATATAGGATGTTTTTTCAACAAAATTTTTGGAAACAAAACTCATCAAATCTTGAGTTGATCGATAATGTGGTTCTTCTGGCGGTTCAATCGTGGCATACGAGTCCAACGAGATTGCATCGTCATCACCGTTTATATCGCCGTTTATAGTGCTGAGAGAAACAATCGAGTTTCTCCTGCTTTCATTGATATTGCTCTTTTCATCGGCGCTGCTTTGCAGATCGTTGACAATTGAAACTTCGGCGGCCCTGTTTTTTAACAAATTTCGATAATTCGCCTCGGCCAAATCTATCACATCGATATCATTCTCTGGCGTCGGCGTCTTCTGATTTTCCGTAAAAGGGGCAGAAATTGTCGATAAAGGAGTCAGATCTTGAATTTCCGGGTTGCGCTCGACAACATAGGACTGTGTTGGCGTGAGCATAGTCAAAGTCGACCTGATGGATTCAATGGAGCGAATGGAAGAACGCCGAGAAGATGCTGCAGAGCGCAAAGAGCGTGTCAACTCATCTTCCGTCACTTCAAAAATTGGAGAGAGCTCTCTCGTCAGGTAGTCTTCAGATGTTAAAGAATCTTCGTCGTAGTCTACTTCGAGCTGCTCCAGCCTTAGTTCCCGAGATATCTCTGACGAGTCGATCTCGGCTTCGTTCTCGACGACTTCTACCATCTCGAAAGGCTCATCAGAGTAGATTATACATTCGTTCGTCGCTGAGCCAAATTTATTTTCTGCGATCACGGTGAAAACAGCTTCTTGCTTCCAGTGCTCGTGATAAATTGTGATAGCTACTTTGTTGCCCGTCCATTTTTTGCGATATTCATTAAGCTTTAGCTCTTCTGAATTTTTGAAAAGCGTCAGGAGAGGCTTAGGGTAGCCGTTGAGGACCATCTCAAATTCCAAGTTCTGACCTGGAGTCATTTGGAAATTCCGTAATTGTTTGAGAAATGATGGCTTTGTTGCTGAAGGCTCTTCGGACCGTTTAATGAAGTTCTTTTTCTTCTCAGAATTTTCATTCTCCGTTATATTTTGCTTCTTTGGCGAGAAAAGAGATCCAACTCTAAGCTGAGATTTTTCAACAGGAGGAATCGACAGCTCTACGCTGACTTTATTATCAGACGAGAAAAACTTCTTTTCTGGGCTCTCTCGTTTTGAGCTCACAGCAATTATGTTCAAAGCTGTTGTATTGATATTTGTTGCAATTTCTGAAGATTTTCCAACATGACCGGAAAGATTAGTTGGTTTTTGGAAATCAGGAGTTTTCTTAAATTTTGGTTTTTCCGCGAGGAAGAGTTTTCCGCCGGCAGAAACTGCATGCATTCCTTTTGAAAACTCTACTGAATCTTGCTGTGGAATTTTTTCTTCTTTCTTCGGAGGAACTGGACTGGCCCGTTTTTTTGTAAGTTTAACCACTTTTGTGCCTTCTGTTTTTTCTCCGGTAAGCTTTATTTGTTGCTGTGCCTTCGGAATCGTAAAATTAGTTGAAACGGTTTCCAATTTTCGCTCAGTGGTTTTTGAAGCGACCGGAATTTTTTGAGGTTCTGGTTTTGAATCTGTTCCTTCTGATGCTGAAGATCGGGGAGAAGATTTTGCAGAAGATTTTGTAGATCCTCGCCGGCTGTTTCTCTCCTGTAATACTCGCATTGCAGTTTCCGAAATTTCCAAGTCAGAAGTATCTTCAAAGCGCTCTTTTATTGCGAGGAGCTTCTGAATCATCTCGTCGTTTGAATTTATTTTCTTCCTTCCAGATGGCGGCCGAGATGAATCTGACTCTGATCCGCTCGCTGACGAGTAGAGAAACGGGAATTTTGACTTCTGTGGAGTTAACCGTGGCGAGAAAAGCACCATTTCTGCGATCCCTGAAAATCGAAATTAGTATATTGACATTAGCGCTAATATTCAGCAAGGATTGGTTGCATGAATGTTAGAAACTCACCGTATTTGGGGACTCCAGTAGACGACCTTCTTGAAACGTGCTCCGCTCTTGTCTCACTGTTTTGTTTATCAAAACTGGTTGATTTCTCTAATTTTTCAATCGCGCGAAAGCGAAATACAGTAGCATATTATATGTTTAGCAAAATATAATATAGAAGAACAAAACAAGTCAAACAGGGCTGCATTGCACGTTTCGATCACACCTGAGTCCCCGAAATTCACGAAAAATATGAAGAGAGATGAATTCGAAATTGCAATGCAGCCAATAAGGTCTAATGACTCTTGCGTTTTTAACTAAAGCGAGCCTAACGATGAAGGTAAGAGTGAAATAGAAAGCATGCACCTGCAGCGACTTTCTAGCTGTAGCTTATTTTTAGGGAGCGAAAACGGTACTTACTTTGCTCTGGAGTTTGCTCAGGTGCCTGAACTTCTTCTTGCTCCCAGGACTTCTTCTCAATAATGTTCAGGTTAGCCTTGCACATTACTGTTCCAGAAGCATTCTTTGCAGAAGCAGAGTACTGACTAACGTCGGCTTCAGTGCAGCAGTTAACAATGAGCTTGACAATGTTTCCTTCCTCGATGATTTCGTGTTTTCCGCTCGGCATGATTTGGGTGCCCTGCTTGTAGAAAGTCACAGCAGGTGTAGGCACGCCGGCAACTTCGACAAAGAACTCAGCATCTTCGCTCAAATCAGCTCCGGCGTCGGAGAGCTCACATACAAATCTGGCAGGCTCCTGTTTAGCTTCGACATTCAAGAACGCAGTAGCGACTTGAGTGCCAGTCTTGAAGGAGTATTCACCGGAGTCGCTAACAGCGAGCTCCTTGACGATGAGCTTGTGGTAAGTTCGGTCGACGACGTAGTTGTATTTAGCTTCTTCGATGTTGACCTGGATGCCATTGTGGAACCAGTTACCTTCAGCGCCTTCTTTGTTCACCTGGAACTCAATCTCGGCGAAGTTCTTGTCCAGCGAAGCGGCTACTTCAAAGTTTGTCGAAGAGACAAACTTGACTTCAGCGACTTCGACGAATAGGACAGCGGTCGACTCCGTAGATCCAACATGACAGGTATAGGCGCCGGCATCTTCTACACAGACGTTCTTGACAGTCAAGAAGCTCTTTTTGCCTTCCATTCGCGACTGGTACTTCGCGTTCGGCTTGATTCGAACATTGTCGCGGGTCCAGAAGACGGTGGCATTGGAGGTTGTCGTGACGGAGAAAGTAGCATCTCCGCCTTCGTTCTGGACGACATCAAAGGCGTCGTCAACAATCTCTGCAGCGTTGACTTGGAGATTAGCAGCGACAGACTCGTCAGCGGCGAGAAAGACGATTTCGCACTTGTCTCGCACAGTGCAGTTGTGAACGAGAAGCTTGTAGGAAAGTCCCTCGACGATGATCTCATATTTATCATCAGAGACGTCAATTTCGACGCCATCACGGAACCAGTGAGTTTCGCAGCCAGATTTTGTTACCTCGCACTCGAAGATGGCTGTTTCGCCTTCAGCAACACTGGTGTCTTTGAAGTTCTTGGGAATGATGTAAGCCACCTCGACAAACAAGTTTGCCGAAGACTGGATATTCTGACAGGCGTAGGTGTAGACACCTTCGTCTTCGGAACCGGCTTCGGCGATGACCAATGATCGGACGACACCTTCGCTAATTGACTTGATACGGTCAGAATCGGCCACTGGTTGGCCATCTTTGAACCATGCACCGGGAACATCAGCAGTAAGTTCAACTTGGAAGACGACGTTTTCCTTGTTCTTGACCTGGACATCCTGAAGTCCTTGCTTGAACTCGACATCAGGAGTAGGCAAGGCGACAAGCAGCTCGCAGGTAGTAGATTTACCACCAGCAGAGAAGGAGTAAAGACCAGCATCTTCGGGGACAACGTTGTTGAGGTAAAGAGCTTGAACCTTCTCGTCGATAAAGACTTGGACTCGCTCATCTTCCATTTTGATTGGAACATCGTTTTTACACCAGGTTCCAACAACATTGCCGTGAGAAAGCAAAGTTTCAAAGAGAACTTCACCAGCAAGGTCGACTTGCTGATCTCGTAGTGGCTCAAGGACGCTGATTTCGACAATGCCGAACTCACATTCTGTAACCTGGTTGCCAGCGACGAAAGCGTAAACACCTGCGTCAGCAGCATTCACGTTTCGAATGACAAGCTCCTTGAAGCCTCCCTGTGGCTGTGCATATCTCATTCGAGAATCGAACTGAAGCTCGGCGCCATCCTTCATCCACTTGCCATTTGTGTATGACTCGGGCTCAATCATGACAGCAAGGACAGCCTGCTCGCCTTCAATCGCTTCAGAAGGCCGAAGACCCTGCACGATTCGAACAGCCTCCTGAATAGCGAGAGAAGCAGAAGTCTGCGCACCATCGACCATAAATGAGTAGACACCAATGTCTTCTTCAGTAGCGTCTTCAATAATAAGCATCTGTCGTTGGTTCTCAGCAATCGTAAGCATTCGTTCAGAAACCTGAATTTCCTCGCCATCTTTGAACCATTTACCATCGGAGGTTTCGTCGCTTAGGAGACAATCGAATGTAACGACCTCGCCGGGGAGAACAGACTGATCACGAAGCTGCTCAGATATTTCAAGTTTTGCCTGATTCACAGTAAGAGTCGCGGCGGCTCGGTCACCCGCATAGACGTATTCGTAAATGCCTTCGTCTACTTTTTTCAAATTCTGAATTGTAAGTCGACGTCGTCCACCACCAATATCTTCGACAAAGTGTTTGTCAGAAATGGAAATTTCGACGCCATCCTTCATCCAGATACCTTCAATGTCTTTATGAGAAACGACAATCTCGAATCGGGCAGTCATGTCGGATGACCACTCCTGCGATCGCGGACCTTCAAGAATCTTTCGCTTGATTTCATTTACAGAAACGATGCAAGTGGAAAGCTCTTCACCGCCGCGGTTGGAGACTCGCGCAGCATACTGACCTTCGTCCTGTGCGTTAACCTTGAAGATGTACAATTCACAAGTGCTGTCGTCGACGAATTTCCAGTATCTTCGAGTATCCATGTTCAGTTCGATTCCGTTATGGAACCACTGAAGTTCTGGCATTGGTGAGCCACAGAATTTTACCCGGATAGTTGCGTCAGTATCGGAGTCAAATTTGATGTCCTGAAGTTTTTGAGTAATAACTGGTGGCTGGAGCATATCATTGCCAGTGTCTTTGGCTCTGATATCAGAGAAATCGGGGATCTCAATCTGAAGAGCGTGGCTTGGCAGATCAGCGCGGCCCTGTGGAGATGGAGTGTCTTCTGGCGTCTCCCAGTGTTCAAGTTCGCGCTTTGTCTTTTTCAGAAGCTCCTCCTGGGTCTTTTGGTCGAAGTGGTCAGGTTTCTTCTGCACAGTTACTCGTGCCGCAGACATCTGATGTTCTTCAGTCTTGACCTTGTGGAACTTTTCGCGAAGTTCAGGATCATACAAAGCAGATGGGCGGGTTTTTTCGGGAGATGCATTCATCGACGTTCTTCGAAGCTGCACTTCTTCTATAATTAAAAGTGTTAAGATGGGCTGAAAATTAATCAGCTAGCGATAAGCACACATGGTCAAGTGTTAAGTTAGTGCAAACGAGTGCCGGTGGGTGACGAATTCTGACACTATTGTCATTCTGTAGGTTGATTTTTCTAGAATAATGAATGCTTCTATAAGCTTGGTCGATTGATATGAATGAATCTTTTTGTTTTTGTCGGTGGAATCTACTGATAAATGTTTACTGATCTTAATTACCTAATGATAAAGAGGGAGAGGCGGTACGTGTTACTTTGGCAGGTTTTAGCTTTTGTCTGGCAGTGAAAAGCTCCTGTTCATATTTCCATTTATTAGTTGTGTTTGTAGCTCCGGTAAACGCGGCTTTAGCATTTAAAGTTTTAGTTTTCACCATTTTTGATCTTGGCTCGATCACTTCATAAAAATCATGACCGGTCGGAATCGGTGTAGTAGAACTGTTCATTGATTCGGTTTCGAGCGAGTCAGACAGTATTGAATTGTTGCCTGATAGAACCTCCACGTGGTTCTGATTTTTATTCTGGCTCTTTCCAGCAAGATTCAAATCATGCTGGAAGTAGTCAAGCAAGCTCACATCTGAGTTATTCAAAACCGCATCACTCACGCCAGAACTAAGCCTTTTTGACTTCTTATACTCACCAAGCTCAGCAGTTCGTTTTTCGGTATCAACCTTACGGTCGATTCGCATAGCTCGAAGGGCAGAATCGGGCGACGAAGAATCAACTCGCTTGAGGTTCGAGCGCAGATCTCCGAGTGGCTCGACATCAACGCAGCAGCTCACTTGAGCCTGGCCAACCTTGTTCGAAGCAACAGCGACAAGAGATCCAGTGTCGTAAGCTCGAGCAGGGTTGATTTCCAAGTGATGGAGTCCGTCGTTCCACAGAGTGAATCGCTTCGACTTTCGGATCTGTTGTCCATTGAGATACCACTCAACCTTTGGCTGAGGGTTTCCGGTGCATCGAACTTTGAAGCGCATAGTCTGACCTTCATTCGTCTTGCAGTTATCTGGGTTGGAAACAATTTGCGGCGCGAATTGAGAATCATCGTCACCCTTGATCGGTGAACGAGCATATGGTGGAGATTCTGAATCACCTCGAAAGTTCTTTTCACGCTCAGCGATGAGCTCCATTGCTCGACCTTCTGCAGCAGCAAAAGTTGTTCCACGATCTTCCTTGACAATGAGTGTGGCGGAAGACTCAGCTGCACCATTTGCGTTTGTTACACGACAGGTTATAACACCAGTATCGCGAGGGTAGCAATGAGTAACGGTCAAGCTTGTATATCCGAACTCGAACATTGTCTGAATTCGATTTGCGTTGTCAAGGGGCTTGCCCTCGAGAAGCCATTGGACTTTCATTGTTGGATCGCCAATTGGTGTTACTCGGCACTCGAAAGTAGCCTCACCAAGAGTCTTCGTCTTGATGTTGGAAATTTTCTTCTTGAAAACTGGCTTCTGCTTCTTTGTCTTGTCGAACAAATCGGCTTCATCAAAGTCCTGTGGAGCCTGAGTAAGCTTGCCAGTGTGGCGGCCAGGGCTGGCATCGGCCTTCTTTTTGAGTCCCTTTCGCGATGATTGGAACTTGCGACCGGTGTCAGCGCCCTGTTTTTTATCCTCAGCAGCAACGGTGATTTTGCATCTGCACAGATCTCGACCAGCTCGGTTGATAGCAGTAGCAGTGTACCAACCATCGTGCGCTTTTGTCGCGGCATCAATAGTGAGCAAGCCGTGGCCATCGACTCCTTCGAAATGGAAGTTGGTATGTTTTTCGGGAATCAAAAGCTGGTTGTCCTTTAGCCAGCAGATTTCGGGCGTAGGTCGACCAACAGCAAAAACAGCAAGTCGAACGGACTCTCCAGCAGCCACACGGGTCGAAGTAGGCTTTTCAAGAATCTGTGGTCGCTGTGCTTCCTCGGATGGAAGAACAGTGATCTTAGCGTTTGTTACTGCTTTACCACCGACGTTAGCTGCGACGACAGTATATTCGCCAGAGTCAGCTTCGGTAACGCTGTCGAAGATGAAAGACTCGACACCGTTTTCCTTGATGATGATTCTGTGAGTATCGTCCTCGACAATGGGCTCGCCATTTTTCAGCCAAGTGATTTGTGCTGGAGGTCGGCCAGTCACGCGAATGTTGATTCGAGTCGCTCTGCCTTCAGTGATCTCTTGATTGACGGCCTTTACAAGGAAAACTGGTTTGTAGACTTTGCTCATGTCAGCGGGATCGAGGGTGGAGAGACGACCTTGGCCTGGAGAAGGAGCTCGTTTTGGGGAGCCAGACATAGAACGAAGTCGCGGGGAAGGTGATCGTGTTCCAAGAGGCGTTCCGCCGCTTTTGATGCCAACACCTTTCTTGATGTTCTTCAAATTCTCTCGACGGCCTCGAGAGTCAAGTTCATCGGATGATTCAGCAGTAGTGTAGTCAGTTAGACCTGTGGGGACTTCACCACCCTTGCGCATAAATGCAGCATAGTGTTCGGGAGACAGGTAGAAAACGGAATGTGTGATCTTTCCGAATTGGTTTGCAGCGACAGCAACATATTCGCCAGCATCTTCGGGGAACACCATGTTGAGAGTCAGAGTAGCTTTGCAAGCCTTTTCGTCTTCTTCAACTTTGACGCGGTATCCACCGATGATTGGCTTGCCGTCGCGCTCCCAATAAACGTGAGCGCCTGCAGCGACAGCTTCGAAGATCTGAGTTGCGCCTTCTTGAAGAAGAACGCATCGGTCAGGGACAGATGAAAATCTTGGAGCGCCAGATGCAGGTGGAAGAACAGCTGGAGCTGGACTTGCAGCGACTTCGGGACTGGTTGCAGCAAGGCGCTGCTCAGCTTGAGTAACAATCTCCATCGCTTCCTCGAGAACCTGTTCTGGGCTCTGGTGATGTCGTACAGGAGACTGAACTCCCTCAGCTGCTTCGTGCACCGGAGAAAGGACATCGGCACGCTTCATAATAACAGATTCATCATCTGGATCAGAAGTACCGGTTCCAGACTCGTTAGCAGACTCGTTTGCTGACTCTTCGTAGACTTGATCAAAATGATCACGCTCACATTGAGAAGCTGACTTAACACCAAGCATGCAGGTGCTAGCAGACGTTCCCATCTGGTTGCATGCAGAAACGGTGAATTTACCGGCATCATCAGGGAAGCAGTTGCGAATGACCAATTGAGCAATACCGTCTTCAAACGAGACCTGATAGTCTTCGCAATTTTCGATAAGCGCGCCTTCGCGATACCATTTGATCTCTGGCTCGGGCCAGGCGGCGATGTGCGCCTGAAGAATAGAGACATCACCTTCAATGACGTCAACGTCTTCTGGAGGCATCTCGAATCGAGGCGCGAATGGCTCCTGTGGCACGTCTTCAGCAGGTTCTTCTTCTTCTTCAGGCTCA
>Ga0115008_10001466_pt1 | contig 19078 bp, 15 predicted proteins | sample FraStrMetagenome_FD_87164 | JGI IMG/M metagenome (GOLD analysis project Ga0115008, IMG submission 87164) | Marine eukaryotic phytoplankton communities from Arctic Ocean - Fram Strait ARC3M Metagenome | ecosystem: Environmental > Aquatic > Marine > Oceanic | place: Fram Strait | collected...
CCAAAAGGTCGAAATGTTGTTATTGGAAAGAAATTTGGAGCACCACAAGTAACAAAAGATGGAGTTTCTGTAGCAAAAGAAATTGAGCTTAAAGATCCTATTGAAGATATGGGAGCGCAAATGGTTAAGGAGGTAGCTTCAAAAACAGCAGACATTGCTGGAGATGGAACAACAACTGCAACGGTATTAGCTCAAGCAATCATCAATACTGGGCTTAAAAATGTAGCTGCTGGTGCAAATCCAATGGACTTAAAACGTGGAATAGATAAAGCGGTTAAAGATATTGTTAAAAACTTGAAAGCAATTTCAAGAGAGGTTGGATCAGATAACGATAAGATTAAACAAATTGCAACAATATCTGCCAATAACGATGAAACAATCGGCGCACTAATTGCTGAGGCAATGAAAGTTGTGGGTAATGATGGTGTTATCACTGTTGAAGAAGCAAAAGGTACTGAAACTGATGTTAAAACAGTTGAAGGTATGCAGTTTGACAGAGGGTATTTATCTCCATATTTTGTGACAAACACGGAAAAAATGGTTGCTGAATTAGAAACTCCTATGATCTTAATCTATGACAAGAAGATTTCGAACATGAAAGAGTTACTTCCTGTTCTTGAGCCTGTTGCACAATCAGGAAAACCATTGTTAGTAATTGCTGAAGATGTTGATGGTGAAGCTTTGGCTACACTTGTTGTAAATAGAATCCGAGGATCACTGAAAATTGCAGCTGTAAAAGCTCCTGGATTTGGGGACAGAAGAAAAGCCATGTTGGAAGACTTAGCTATTTTAACTGGAGGCCACGTTATTTCAGAAGAAAGAGGCTTGACATTAGAGAATGTTACTTTAGACATGCTAGGTACTGCTGAAAAAGTTGAAATTGACAAAGACAATACAACCATAATTAATGGTGCTGGAAATAAAGACGATATCAAAGCTCGTGTAGGTCAAATTAAATCTCAAATTGAATCTTCTACCTCTGACTACGATAAAGAAAAAATGCAAGAGCGTTTAGCTAAATTATCTGGAGGAGTTGCTGTACTTTATGTTGGAGCGCCAACAGAAGTTGAAATGAAAGAGAAGAAAGACCGTGTTGATGATGCTTTAGCTGCAACGAGAGCCGCTGTAGAAGAAGGGATTGTTCCTGGTGGAGGAATTGCCTTAATCAGGTCATTATCTACCATAGACAAGCTTGAAGGACTTAATGACGATGAGGATACAGGTATCGCAATTGTAAAACGTGCTATCGAAGAGCCATTAAGACAAATTATCTCAAACTGTGGCGGTGAAGGTGCTGTTATTGTTCAGAAAGTAAAAGAAGGTAAGGATGATTTCGGGTATAATGCTAGAACGGAATCTTATGACAACTTATATTCTGCCGGTGTTATTGACCCAACTAAGGTAACACGTATTGCAATTGAAAATGCTGCATCTATTGCATCAATGCTATTGACTACCGAATGTGTTATTGCTGATGAGCCAATAGACGAAGCTCCTGCCCCAATGGGCGGAATGCCTGGTGGAATGCCAGGAATGATGTAACTGAATATCGGCCCAGCCGAAAAAGAGCATAAAGGGCTAACTATTGTTGGTCCTTTTTCTCGCTCCTAGTTTCCCGACTTGTTTCGGATAATTAGGACGTAACTATAAAAAGTCCCCGAATCATAAGATTCGGGGACTTTTACTTGAATAATAGAATAATATTCTCAGACTGCTTTTCCACATTTATTACAAAAACGTGAGTGAATCGGATTATCATGATCGCATTCATCACATTTACTCTCGATAGATTCCACTGTTTTATTTTTTGCCATTTCAATCGAAATTAAGCCTGTCGGAACAGCAATAATAACATAACCAACAATCATCATTATTGATGATATAATTTTCCCAATATCTGTAGATGGGGTAATGTCTCCATACCCTACTGTAGTGGTTGTAACAATAGCCCAATAAATACTTGCAGGAATACTTTCAAAACCGTTTGTCCCCCCTTCGATGACATACATTAAAGTTCCTGCCATGACCATCATCATTACAACAAAAAATAAGAAGACCATTATCTTATAATAACTCGCCTTCAAAGAGCTCGCCAATGTTTGTGATTCTCGCGTAAATCGACTCAATTGTAGAATTCGAAAGAAACGCAGCAAACGCAGAGCTCGAATAGCTCGTAACGAAGTATATCCAGAAATAAAAGGACTAATAAACGTTGGTAAAATGGAAGCGAGATCAATCAACCCCCACCAGCTAAAAATATACTTCAATGGTTTTGGTGAAATCACAATTCTTAGTACATACTCAATTGTAAAAATTACTGTGAATATCCACTCAGCATAAAACAAAAACTCAGGAAACTCCACACTCCAAGCCGGAACACTTTCGAACATAATAATAAGAACTGAAAGTAGAATCAAGCCTAATAGAACGATGTCAAATATTCTACCTGACTTTGTCTTAATTCCAAAAATCACATTGTACAGTTTTTCTCTCATAATAGGTAAAGATAAAAAAAGGAACCGTTATGTGTTCTACTCCAAAATTGCTCACTATAAAGTAATCGAACTACTTGAAATTGTAAGGTCATACTATTGCAGACAGAAGAAAAGTTTCAAGCAAAAAAAGTGCCTTTCGAAAATTCGAAAGGCACAATTCAATACTGTATTTTTTATTTTAGTATCTGTAGTGTTCTGGCTTGTATGGTCCAGCAACTTCAACACCTATATAAGACGCTTGATCTGGTCTTAACTCAGTAAGCTCAGCACCTACTTTCGCAAGGTGTAATTTAGCAACCTTCTCATCTAAATGCTTAGGCAACATATACACATCGTTTTCGTAAGCATCTGTGTTGTTCCACAACTCTAATTGAGCCAATGTTTGGTTTGTGAAAGAGTTAGACATTACAAATGAAGGGTGCCCTGTAGCACATCCTAAATTAACAAGACGACCTTCTGCTAAAACAATAATATCCTTCCCGTTAACATTATACATGTCAACCTGTGGCTTTATTTCGTTTTTAGAAGCACCATACTTGTCATTTAACCAAGCCATATCAATTTCATTATCGAAGTGACCAATGTTACAAACAATTGTTTTGTCTCTCATTGCTTCGAAGTGTTGACCTTGGACGATGTCTTTATTCCCTGTTGTAGTAACAACGATGTCAACCTTTCCAACAACACTTTCAAGTTTACGTACTTCAAAACCGTCCATTGCAGCTTGTAACGCACAAATTGGGTCAATTTCAGTAACAATAACTCTTGCTCCTGCACCTTGTAATGAAGCAGCCGAACCTTTTCCAACATCTCCGTATCCACAAACAACAGCAACCTTACCAGCCATCATTGTATCAGTAGCACGACGAATTGCATCAACCAATGATTCTTTACATCCATACTTGTTATCAAATTTAGATTTAGTAACGGAATCATTTACGTTAATTGCTGGCATAACCAAAGTCCCATTTTTCTTTCTGTCATACAAACGGTGAACACCTGTTGTAGTTTCTTCAGAAAGGCCTTTAATATCTTTACATAATTCTGGGTAATGGTCAAAAACCATATTGGTTAAATCACCACCATCATCCAAAATCATGTTTAATGGCTGACCATCTTTAAACGCAAACAATGTTTGCTCAATACACCAGTCAAACTCTTCTTCATTTAATCCTTTCCAAGCATAAACAGGAACCCCTGCCGCTGCAATAGCTGCTGCTGCATGATCTTGTGTAGAAAAGATATTACATGAAGACCATGTAACATCAGCTCCTAGCTCAACCAATGTTTCAATTAACACTGCTGTTTGAATTGTCATGTGAAGACACCCTGCAATTCTTGCACCAGCTAGTGGCTTAGATGCCCCATACTCTTCTCTAAGAGACATAAGACCTGGCATTTCTGCTTCAGCAATATTAATTTCTTTTCTTCCATAATCAGCAAGGCTGATGTCTTTAACCTTATAGGCTAACTTTTCTGTTGTACTCATATCCTTTATTCTTATTGTTCAATTTTTAATGATGCAAAGCTACGAAGTAACTCTGTAAATATGAATTATTACAACACATTAATATCGATTAACAGCGTGTAATTAACTTATTTTATCTTTTCATTTATCAATTCCTCCAAGCCATCTACAAACCGATCATGGTCATTTGAACTTGGAACAAGTTGAATCTTATTTCCACCTGCTTTTTCAAAAACATCTTGGTATTCGTCTCCAATTTCAATAAGTGTCTCTAAACAATCGGCTACAAAGGCAGGACTAAATGCTAACAATTTCTTTGCACCTTTCTTTCCTTGCTCTTCAACAACCTTATCTGAAAAAGGCGTTAACCACTTCTTGTCTAGCCTTGACTGAAAACAAACCGTATAATCCGACTCTTTTAATCCAAGTTTAGCTGCAATTAAACGGGTTGTTGCATAACATGTCGCTTTATAGCAAAACTGGTTGTGTTCATTCATTTCGGTTTCACAAGGTTGATCTGTACACAAATCATCTCCTTCATAAACTTTATCTACATGACGCTCTGGCAAACCGTGGTAAGAGAATAAAATATGATCGTAATCACTAATATTAAACTCTTTGGTTCTTTCTACGATAGAATCAATATACCCATCATTATCCCAAAATTGAGCAATTGTAGACACCTCAGGTACAACCCACCATTTTCTAATAATATCCATTGCTAACTCAACAGCAGAGCCTGTAGATGCGCTCGCATATTGCGGAAACAGCGGTAAAACAACAATATGATCGTAATTTTCATTCCTCATTTCCTCAAGGACATCATACATCGCTGGGTTCTGATACCTCATAGCAACATGCACTGTAACATTCGAATCTTTGAATCGATTCTGCAACTTACTTTTCACATTGTTTGTATGTGTAATCAATGGTGAAATTCCATCACTTAAATCCCAAAGCTCTTGATAGATCTTGGCAGATTTAGGCGCACGAAACGGAACAATAATCCCATTTACGAGTAATTTTCGGCCCAACCAAGGCAAATCAATGACTCGTTTGTCATTTAAGAATTCTCTTAAGTAACGTCTAACATCCGATGTCTTTGGGCTGTCTGGCGTTCCTAATTGAACTAATAACACTCCTACTTTTTTCATACTAAAATAACTTTGTTCGCCAATCTTTAGACTCTGACTCACTGATTAAATCCAATTTAACAAGGTGTGAAACCGTATTTTCAAAAGCTAACGGATACTCTATTCCTGAATAATTCCAATCTGTTTCTTTTAGCCATTTTTCCACTTGACCGTAATGAAGATTATACCTCCAACTAATCAAATCGATGACGTTCTCGTTTTTCTTTAATTCAGCTGCTTTCTCATTTACAATTGAGCACATCGATTCTAAATCTTCTTTGTGTTTCTCATAAACTTCTGTTCGTACCGCAATAACAAAACAAGGCCAAGGTGTTACGGCTTCATCAATATATCTACACTTTTTTTGTTCGGTAAATGGATGTGTTGTATATTTTTCCCAAAGAAAAGCATGTGCCTCATGGTTTTCAAGGGCCCAAATGCCTCCATAAATATCACCTACTACATTAAATTTTAAATCGTTTGGATTCCAACCTTTCTGATTTGCTTTCACAAAACTCATTAAATGTGAGCCTGACCCTTCTCTAGAAATCGCAAATGTTTTCCCTTCCAATTGATCTACACGCTCAATGTCCGAGTTAAACGGCACATGGATACCCCAACGTAAAGGTGTTGTCACGTAAACCTGAATAATTTTAGCATCCAATCCTTGTAATATAGCTTTTGAAATTCCTTCTGTTAAAAGAACAGCCACATCTAAGCTTTTGTTTTTTAACCCGCGAATCATCTGCCCTGTACCTCCACCCATGTCACTCCAGTGAAGTTGAACTCCTTGAGCTCTAAACTTACCTTCCTCTATTGCCATTCTCCATGGCAAATTGAAATGTTCAGGTACACCACCTATTTTTAATCTTAACATCGCTTTTATTCTGAAAACTGCATATCGTAAAGAACTCGATAATAACCGTCTAATGCTAATAGTTCTTTATGTGTTCCTTGTTCTTTTATTTCACCTTTATCTAATACTACGATCTTGTCTGCTGTTTGTATCGTTGATAATCGATGCGCAATAACGATAGATGTTCTTCCTTCTGTTAATTTTTTTGTTGCTTTTTGTATCAACTCTTCAGACGCATTATCAACACTTGATGTAGCCTCATCCAAAATTAAAATAAATGGATCATATACGTACACACGAATAAATGACAATAACTGACGTTGCCCAGTAGACAACACTCCTCCCCTCTCACCAACCTCGTAATCGTATCCACCAGGAAGTTTCATAATAAATTCATGTGCCCCAACAGCTTTGGATGCTTTAATTACATCTTCTCTGGATATTGATGGGTCTCCAAGTGTAATGTTATTAAACACCGAGTCAGAGAATAAAAACACATCTTGTAAAACAATTGCAATATTTTTTCGGAGGTAATTTAGTTCTATTTCACTTAACTCAGTGTCACCAAATAAGATGCTTCCTTTCTGGTATTCATAAAATCGACCTATTAAATTAACCAACGAGCTTTTTCCCGCTCCAGTTGCCCCCACAAATGCCACTGTAGTCCCCGGTTCAATAGTCAGGTTAATGTCCTTGAGCACCCAATCTTCATGATTGTACGCAAAATAGAGTCCATTAAAACGGATCTGTTGATCAAATTTACAATGCGTAAGAGTTCCATCGTTTTGAATGTGATCTTTTCGATCAATTATCTCAAAAACACGTTCGGCTCTAACGGTTCCACGCTGAAGAATATTAAACTTATCTGCCAGCTGACGGATTGGCCTATAAAGCATATGAATCCATAAGACAAATGAAATTGTTTCACCAAACATTAGCCCTACATCTTTTGATTCAGAATGACCAACACGCTGTGCTGTCCAAACCAACAGGAATGCTATAGACAAAGAGCTTAACATTTCTACGACTGGAAAGAAAATAGAATTTGCCCAAATTGCATTAACATGTGCCTGTCTATGTTTCGCATTAATCTCTTTAAACCCCTCGTATTCTTTCTCTTGACGATTAAACATCTGTACCAAAGAAATCCCTGTAATCCTTTCCTGAACAAATGTGTTTAAACGCGTAACTTGATCGCGCTCCATTTGAAACGATTTTCTAATATACCGTGCAAAAAGTCGCGTTGCAATCAGCAATAATGGTATTGGAATTAAGGTCATTAAACTTAGCTGCCAACTGGACCAAAACATTAAGCTAATCACAGTAATCAATGAGATTAGATCTCCCATAATCGCCATAATACCCGAAGAAAACACCTCTGTAATTGCTTCCAAGTCAGAAACCACACGCGTCACCAATGCACCAATAGGAGTTCTGTCAAAATACGTCATTCGAAAAGACAACATCCGACTCATTAACTCTTTTCGTAAATCTCTAATAATTGATTGTGCAAACAAGTTTGAAAAGTATGCAGAAAGAAATTGAAAAATTGCCTCAAAAACAAGAATTCCAATAATCACAAGTGTCCAAATAATTAGCATTTCACCGTTTGGAGATTTAACGATGTACAAATCAACCATGCGGCCAATAAGATAAGGTCGAGCAGGGCCGAGCATTGCCAAAACCAAAACGCAGCATACAGCTACAATAAACAAGCCTTTATACAACTTCCAATAAGATAGTAGTCGTTTAAATACAGTGATATTCAGCTTGTTATTTTGTGACATTAAAACAAAACTAGTTTAAATATTTAATGCAGCGATACCTCCCGAAGTATTTATTTATCAGGAATAGTACCAAAAAACCATAATTAATCAACTTGATTGTCAGATATGCGACAAATATCAATTAACTTTATAAAAAAGTGCAGTATAATGATACACGACTTCTCAAAAAAGAACTCTATTTTTCAGACATTTATTGCTGAATTGCGTGATACAGAAATTCAAAAAGATTCTATGCGATTTCGTAGAAACTTGGAACGCGTATCCGAGATTCTAGCCTATGAATTGTCTAAAGAACTAGACTATGAACATGTAGAAATAGACACACCACTAGGTATAGCGAACGCTCCATTACTAAAAGAGCAGCCTATTCTTGCAACTATTTTGAGAGCAGGTTTAGGGATGCATCTGGGTCTCTTGAATTATTTTGACAGTGCTGACAGTGCTTTTGTTTCGGCATATAGAAAGCATACAACCTTAGAAGATTTTGATGTTTACGTTGAGTACTTAGCTTCGCCAAAAATAGATGATAAAATTTTGATTATTAGTGACCCTATGCTAGCCACAGGAAGTTCTATGGCTATGGTCTACAAGGCAATGTTGCGACAAGGAAATCCATCAAGACTGATTGTTGTTTCAGCTATAGCAACCCCCGATGCACTTGAGTTTTTATCGAAAGAATTGCCAAAATCTACGGTATACTACATTGGTGCTATTGACAAAGAATTAACCGCGCAATCGTATATTGTACCAGGACTTGGTGATGCTGGAGACTTAGCTTACGGTGTAAAAATGTAATTGATTATGATATGGGGATCAGTTATTTCTTTATTTCTTCTTTCTACGGTTAAATTTATGTTTGCCCCATTGGGTGGACCTGGTTTAGGGCTTTCGTTTTTTCAAACATACTTCACCTGTGTTTCAGGAGGAATTGTTGGCGCTAGTTTTTTTTATTTTTCAGGAGGATATTTCATACAACGCGCAGAGAAAAAAAGACTTACGATTAAAAAAAAGAAAACATTTTCTAGGATAAATAAACTCATCGTTAAAACAAAAAAATCAATCGGAATTGTAGGCATTTCTTTTTGGGCGCCTTTCTTTCTTTCTATCCCTGTAGGAAGCATTATTGTTGCTAAATTTTACGGCCAGAATAAAAAAGCATATCTACTAATCGTTATTGGCATGTTTATTAATGCTTTAATTACTACGGGGCTTGCATATTTGATATACGGATGAAACATTTATTTTTTGATTTAGATAGAACACTTTGGGATTTTGAAAAAAATTCTGAAATAGCCCTAAGAGCAATTTATAGCGATTTTGAATTGGATAATCACTTCAGATCATTCCGGTTTTTTAACACAACATACAAAAAGATTAACGCACAACTTTGGCATAAATATGGCGCAGGTAAAATAACAAGATCAGAATTGCGCGTAAGGCGGTTTATTGACACCTTAAAAAAAGTAGATGTTCACAACGAAGAATTAGCAATTCAACTGTGTGAGGGTTACGTTAAAGTGAGCCCTTTCCAAACAAACCTTTTTCCGAATGCAATAGAAACCTTGATAAACCTAAAAAATGAAGGCTATGAACTTCATATAATCACAAATGGTTTTAAAGAAGTTCAATACATTAAACTGGAAAAAAGTAAACTCCTTGAATATTTTGATGTTATTGTCTGTTCAGATGAAGTTGGTAAAACTAAACCTGCACGTGATATTTTTGACTACGCATTACACCATGCCAAAGCAAAACCTTCAGAGAGTTTAATGATTGGAGACGACTACCTTGTAGATGTAATTGGCGCAGAAAAGATTGGTATGCAGGGAATACTTTTTGACCCCAATAAAAGCTACAGAGAAGGAACTCACGAATGGATCATCAACAACCTAAATGAAATCCCTGAATTAATTCCGTGGATAACAAAAACGACCTTATAAAACGCTCTTATTTTGAGCAGTTGCTTAATATAGTTCTTGCCTAAGCTTTTCGTACAATACCATTCCAGCAGCAACACCAACATTTAACGATGCTATTTCACCGCGCATTGGGATTCTACAACTAATGTCAGACATGTTAATCAAGTCAGATGTGATGCCATCTTTTTCTGACCCCATGATAACAGCAACAGCCCCCCTTAAATTAGTTTCATACAGTGGTACACGAGATTTCTCAGTACATGCTACCAAACGAACACCACACTGTTGAATATAAAACAAGGAATCTTTGAGACTATCTGTTTTACAAACTTTAATTCTGTTCAATGCTCCAGCAGATGTTTTAATTGCATCAGCAGTAACTTGTGCAGAGCCTTTAGAGGGAATCAATATTACATCAACACCTTCACACTCAGCTGTTCTTGCTATCGCACCAAAATTTCGAACATCTGTAATTCGATCTAAAGCAAGAATAAATGGTTTCTTTCCATCCTCTAAAAGGCCTTCTACCACATTTTCAATATTATGATATTCAATTGGTGACGTTAAAGCAATTACACCTTGGTGGTTTTGATCCGTATAGCTATTCAACTTCTCAACGGGAACAAATTGTAATTGGTACGAGCCATCTGCCAATGCATCTTTCAACTCCAAAAACAATTCTTTATTCATTCCTTTTTGAATGAATATTTTATTTAAAACGCGTCCAGCTTTTACAGCTTCAATTACAGCCCTTACACCAAAAATAAAATCATCTTTAGGTGTTCTATATTGACGTTCTTCTGATCGTGGCCCTCTATGTCTTTCCATTTTCTTAAAATTTATAGCTGAATTCTAATTCAACATTATCACCAAGTGTTTTGGCTACGGGACATCCTTCTCCCACGTTTTTTATCCGTTGATGTATTGTTTCATCCCAATTATTCCCTGTAAAATCTAGCACTACTTCAATTCGTTCTATCCGTCTTGGGTCAGAACCCATCACCTTTGTAATTGTTGCATCGCCAAAATTAAATTCAATATTCTGACTTTCACAGTAAATGCCAATAATTGTATACATGCATGAAACATAAGCAGTCGCTACTAAATCAGTAGGAGAAAAAGCCTCACCCTTTCCATTGTTATCAACTGGTGCATCAGTAATTACTTCTTGACCAGATTTTAAGTGGGTACACTTGGTCCTTAAACCTCCTAAATATTCAACTTTTGATGTCGCCATTTCTTTCGGATTTACATACATTTGTGTTCAAAATCTTTTAAAAACTAAAAGACTGTACAAAAGTAGCGTTTTAATTTTGCGAAGTGTACTAATGTAAAGGATTAAAATGTCGAAGGCATGAGTGAAATTACAAATACAGACAATAAAGTTAAAATTAAAAAGCCAAAATGGCTTCGTGTAAAACTCCCTACAGGTGAGAATTACAAGAAGGTAAGGTCGTTGGTAACCGAGCATAAACTGCATACGATTTGTGAAAGTGGGAACTGTCCTAACATGGGAGAATGTTGGGGCGAAGGAACAGCTACTTTTATGATTCTGGGAAACATTTGTACCCGATCATGTGGGTTTTGTGCAGTTAAAACAGGGCGTCCTGAACAGGTAGATGAATTTGAACCTGGAAAAGTTGCACACAGTGTAAAAACAATGGGCGTAAAACACGCCGTTATAACTTCGGTAGATCGAGATGACTTAAAAGATGGAGGTTCTGGTATTTGGATTCAAACAGTTCGTGCGATTCGTAAGCAATCTCCAGGAACAACAATGGAAACTTTAATCCCAGACTTTGCTGGGAATTGGGACAACCTTCAAAACATCATAGATGTAGCTCCTGAAATTGTAAGTCACAATTTAGAAACCGTACGTAGATTAACCAAAGCTGTTCGAATACAAGCCAAATACGACCGCAGTCTAGAAGTACTTTTTAGGCTGAAAAAAGGAGGCATGAAAACAAAGTCTGGAATCATGCTTGGCCTAGGCGAAACACCTGAAGAGGTTATTGAAACAATGGAAGATTTAGCGAGTGTGAACGTTGACATCTTAACCTTAGGGCAATACCTACAACCTACAGCGAAACACCTTCCTATTTCTGAATTTGTAACTCCAGAAAAATTTCAAGAATACAAAGAAATTGGATTAAAACTAGGGTTTAAATACGTTGAAAGCGGTCCACTTGTTCGGTCTTCTTACCGCGCTGAAAAACATTTATTTTAAGCTAGAAAAAATCTTTTTTATTTCTTTTAAAACACCAAACTAAGAAAAGTGCCAAGGGTTTGCTTCAGATTATCTGTAGACACGTGTAGCCACCTAAGTTTCGACCACCTTAACCCAAAACAACTTTTTTATTAAAAACAGGGAGCTTTTTTTGCCTCAACATTATATATACTGAGATAGAATGTTTAATTTCACATAAAATATTAAAACTATGAATAAACTAATTACACTTTTAAGTCTTTGTTTGCTTGTTAGTTCTACAGTACTATCACAGGTGGAATCAACAAGAAAATGTGGTACATACGAAGCGCTTCAACAAGCATTTGAAATCCACCCTGAATTGGAACAAGGCTATGAAGCACACCAATTACTAATGAACAGCTACCAAGGAAGTTCTGTTGGAAATAGTTTAGAGAAAGCAGATGGAACATACACAATTCCTGTTGTTTTTCACATCTTACACAACTATGGTACAGAGAATATTTCTGATGCTCAAGTTTATGATGCACTTAAAGTTTTTAACCGTGAATTTAATGCTGCCGATCCTGATTCAGTAGATATTATGGCTGACTTCGATACGCTTATTGGAAATGCAAACATTGAGTTCAAACTAGCTGCAATTGATCCTTTAGGAAACTGTACAAATGGTATTGAACACATATACACGCACGAAACATATACAGGTGATGCTTATGCTAAAATTCACCAATGGAATAGAGCTAACTACCTAAACATATGGGTTGTTAAAGTTGTTGGGACACCTGGTGCCGCAGCATATGCTATGTTTCCTGCTTCAACGGATGGTAATGGGTATTGGTTAGACGGAGTTGTTTCAAACCATACATATGTTGGTTCAATTGGAACATCGTCTACTTATAATGAATCTACATTGACACATGAAATTGGTCACTGGTTAAGCTTAGCACATACTTTTGGTGACTCTGACCTTATTAACGTTGGACCTACAATTTGTAATGACGATGGCATTGCTGATACACCTGTTACAAAAGGACACCAAAGCTGTCCTACATTTGTTCCTCCTTACGGATGGGCTGATTGCGACCCGTTAATTAATGAGGATTTACAAAACTATATGGATTACTCATATTGCGACAGACACTTCTCTCCTGGACAAGCGTTAGCAATGAATAATACACTGGAAGGAATTGCTGGTCAGCGTAACAACTTATGGAAAGACTCTACGCTAATAGCTACTGGGGTTAAAGATTTATTATTACCTCAAGACCCAGCAAATACATTAACTGTTCCTTTATGTGTGCCAGTTGCCGATTTCACTTCAAACAAAACAGAAACATGTATTGGTAGCCCAGTCTCTTTCAGTAATGCTTCATGGAATGCAGTTATTGATGGATACGCATGGACATTTCAAGATGGTGTTCCGGCAACTTCAACATTGGCTAACCCAAGTGTAAGTTTCACTACTCCAGGATATAAAACAGTTACTCTATCTGCATCAAATGCTACTGGAACAGGAACTGAAACAAGAACAGGATACATTTACGTTTCATTAGACTATGCATCTTTTGACGGACCAAATTCAATTGATCTAGAAGGACCTTCTGCTCAGTGGTTTGTTTCAAACAACTTAGAAAACAACCATGGAGAGTTTGCGCTATCTGCTGGTACAGGTTATAACAACTCTACGAGTTACAAGCTAAACAACTTTAAAGATGTTTCTGGTGCAGATCTTTTTAACGATGACTTCTTTTACAACAACCGTTTAGGAGGAAGTGTTGATGAGTTAATTACACCTTCATTCGATTTAAGATATACAACTGGAGTAACAATGTCATTCAAGTTCTCTTATGCTACGAATGGTACTCAAGTTGATCAGATTACTGAAAAACTAAAAGTATATGCATCTACAAACTGTGGTGAGTCTTGGGTTTCAAGAACAATTAGCATTGACGGTACTTCTATAGGTGGTAGTAACTCTCAAGGTATTTCAGGAGCAAACATTGTAACTGGAGGATATGCAGGGTATTCAGATTACACACCAACATCGAACAACGACTGGAAGACAGGATCTGTTTCAATAAACACATCATCAGCTTACGACAAAGTGATTTTTAAATTTGAATTTACAGCTTCTGATGTAGCAAGTAACTTTTATGTTGACAACATCAATGTTAATGGAACATTGGGGTTAGTATCTGATGAGATTTCTGCTTTAGACCTTAGCGTATACCCTAACCCTTCAAACGGTGAAGCGATTAATGTTAACTATACAGCTCAAGACGAAGCAGTAACATTTATCCTTAGAGATACTCAAGGTAAAATTCTTTCTTCAGAAACACTTGAACAAACAAATACAGTTGTTAACCATTCGTTAAATAACTCAGCTAACTTACCTGCTGCTTGTTATTTCTTAGAAATTAAAACTGGTGAACATACAACAACTAAAAAGGTTGTAGTTCTTTAATCAAAAAGAATATACATTCAAAAGGGCTATTATTTTTAATAGCCCTTTTTTTGTGCTAAAAATTACGATTATAGTCATTTCTTCAGCGAAGAATAATAAATTTGTACTTATAACTAGTAGAACATGAATAATTTCGATATTACAATTATAGGATCAGGACCTGGTGGATATGTTGCAGCGATTCGTTGCGCACAATTAGGCATGAAAACAGCAATCATTGAAAAGTACAATACCTTAGGGGGAACTTGTTTAAATGTTGGATGTATCCCATCTAAAACGCTTCTTGATTCATCTGAGCATTTTCATAATGCAACACACAACTTTACAGAGCATGGAATTGATGTGAAAGATGTAAAGGCAAATATCGAACAAATGATTATCCGCAAGAATAAAGTCGTTTCACAAACGTGTGACGGGATTAAGTTCTTGATGGATAAAAACAACATTGAAGTCTTTAACGGAATAGGTTCTATCGTAGATAAAAACTCGGTTAAAGTTACAGATAAGGACAACAAAGAAACTGTCCTTAATACAAAAAATATTCTTCTTGCAACTGGATCAAAACCAAACTTTTTTCCAGGCATGGAGCCAGATAAAGATAGAATCATAACTTCTACGGAAGCGCTGAACATGAAAGAGATCCCTAAAAAGATGATTGTTATTGGCGGAGGAGTTATAGGCCTTGAATTGGGTTCTGTTTTTGCACGGCTAGGAACTAAAATTGAAGTGGTTGAATTTGCCAATACAATTATCCCAACAATGGATAAAACAATGTCAAAAGAACTTACAAAAGTTCTTAAGAAAGAAGGCTTTAAATTCCACCTACAACACAAAGTTCAACAGGTTACCAATACCGGTAAAGGCGTTAAGCTTACCGCATTAAACAAAAAAGATGAAGAGGTTACACTTGAAGGGGACTATTGTTTAGTTGCAGTTGGTAGAAAACCATTTACGACTGGGTTGGGATTAGAAAATGTTGGTCTTGTCCCAAACAACAAAGGTCAAATTGATGTGAATGATAACTTACAAACAGCTGTCCCAAACATCTATGCAATTGGAGATGTTGTTCGTGGGCCTATGCTTGCACACAAAGCTGAAGAAGAGGGTGTATTTGTTGCTGAATTACTAGCTGGACAGAAACCTCACTTAAACTATGATTTAATTCCTGGAGTTGTATATACATGGCCTGAGGTTGCTTCTGTTGGAAAAACGGAAGATGAACTAATCTCAGAAGGTAAAGAAATAAACATTGGCTCTTTCCCAATCAAGGCATTAGGTAGAGCTCGTGCAAGTATGGATATCATGGGTACCATTAAAGTGATTGCTGATAAAGAAACGGATGAAGTACTTGGGGTTCATATGATTGCTCCTAGGGCTGCAGATTTAATTATGGAAGCTGTTGTTGCTATGGAATTTAGAGCCTCTGCAGAAGACATTGCTCGAATTTGCCACCCTCACCCTACGTATTCAGAAGGGATTAAAGAAGCGGCTTTAGCAGCAACGAGTGATAGAGCACTACACATCTAATATATTTAAACGAGCCTGTTGTCCTGACAATAGATGACAATTAAATAAAAAAGCCAATGAAATTCATTTTTCATTGGCTTTTTTATTGATTTTATATCCCTGTAATTAACGTATCAACGTCATTTCATCTACAATATGCTTAGCCCCAGAGTAACGGTCCATTACCCACAAAACATATCGAATATCGACCGTAATGTTTCTACATCGATCCGAATCAAACATAAAGTCGCTCATTGTACTTTCCCAAGATCGATCAAAATTAAGGCCTAACAAGTTACCGTCGGCATCCAATACAGGAGAGCCTGAGTTACCCCCAGTAGTATGATTTGAGCCTGTAAAACAAACCCAAAGTTCACCATCTTGTGCATAGTCTCCATAATCTTTAGCTGCAGCCAACTCTTTCATTCGAGGCAACAAGTCATAATCTGGGTTTCCTGAATTATTCTTTGTGATAATCCCGTCAATTGTTGTGTGCTCTGTATACTGCATTCCATCATGAGGAGCAGAGCCTTCTAATTTACCATACGTGATACGCATTGTTGAATTGGCATCTGGCCAATGCTTGGCATCTGGAAACATTTCAAACTTACCCGCAACATATGTTTTCAACAAGCCTTCCATTAAAGATCTATACGTTCTTACATCTGGAATTACATTGCTCATAAAGTTTGTATTGGCCTCAGACCAAAGCATAAAACCTGGATCTTTTTTAGCTAAAAACTTCGCTGATTTACTCCCCAGTTTATTCATAAACTTCATGAATCGAGCTTCGTTCGTTAATATTGATTTTTTATAGATCAGGTTAGCCAAGTCTTCTGCTGAATTATTCTCAAGCATTGAAGGTAAAGGAGCATCTCCCATTTGCTTCACGTACTCTTCTGTAAGTAATTCAAAGATTCGTTTATCCGTAGCCTCATCATAATTCTTAAAGAATCCTTTAGCACTTTTAAGTTGCTTTTCTATTTCTGCATCTAATTCACCACGTTCAACTAACGCAGTGTAATTTGATAAGAACTTATTCATTTCACGTGCTCTACCAAACAGTTCTGGTCCAACGGACAAATACTCTATCGCCATTGAATAACCGAAGTCAGCTTGCTTGTACTTCGCTACCAATGCGTTCATGTCATTGATTACACTACCATACTTGTCATTCCATTCAGGCTTTGTTGCAGCCATAGTATTATACGCTTTTTCACGGTCTAACTTAATCTGAATTGCATCAACTGTTTTTAAACCACCTAATTGGCCTATCCACTTCTTCCAACCATTGGCAATGCGTGCTTGTTTAGAAGCATATTTAATACGTAATAAATCTGAAGAGCGCATACTTGCATCAATTACACTCAAAGACTTTTCCCTCATCTTAATTCGTGCTGGGCGTTCTTGATCTATTATATATTTTAAGTTCCCTGAAGACAAGTGCTGTTCTGTTGTTCCTGGGAAACCATAAACCATTGTAAACTCACCCGGAGTTCTTTTTTTCATTGAAACAGGTAAAAAATGTAAGGGTGTATATGGAATATTTGATTCACTGTATTCACTTGGTTGGTTGTTTTGGTCAGCGTAAATTCTAAACACAGAAAAATCTCCTGTATGTCTTGGCCAAACCCAGTTGTCTGTGTCACCACCAAACTTCCCGATAGAATTTGGAGGCGTTCCAACTAAACGAACATCTTTAAATGTTTCCTTTACGATCATGTAGTAATCATTCCCGTAATTGAAGGCTTTTATTTTTGCAGTGTAATGCGTTCCTGTTTCAGCATCATTAACAAGCTTCTGAATTGCAGCTTGAATTTTAGCATAACGTTCTTGACCCGACAGGCCTTCAGTGTCAAACAAAACAGTTTGAGTAACATCTTCAATTCGAACTACGCGAGAAGCTGTTAACCCCGGATTTGTTAACTCTTCGCTCTTATTTTTTGCCCAAAAACCATATTTCAAGTAATCGTTTTCTAATGATGAGTGCGATTGAATTTGAGAATATCCACAATGATGGTTTGTCAATAACAAACCTTGAGAAGAAACCAACTCAGCAGTACATCCTCCTCCAAAATGAATAATAGCATCTTTAATGCTTGAGTTGTTCACATCGTAAATATCTTCAGCCGATAACCTCATTCCCATGGCTTGCATATCGTTCTCGAATGCCTTAACTAATGAAGGGATCAACATTCCTTCTTCTGCCTTTGAACTAAAGGTAGAAGCAACGGCAATTACAACTACTAAAAAAATTCTTTTCATCGGTGTTTTTTTGATTTCCATAAAGATAATGAGATTGTTAAATTTGCAATGTGAATTTACTTGATTTTATATTCAGACTCGGGGTAGTTTTTGCTATCTATGGTTTTTTGTGGGGTTTTTTTGAACTTGGTATTCGAATTATTAGCTCTGGGAGACAACGTACTATTGGAGAAGTGTATATTTTTAGAGCCTTTAAATACTTTTTCTTAGTTGATGTGACCTTTTTGTTTTGTCTCAAATCCATTCATTCAGATATGGTTGTAGTTGTTCAAACTGTATTCGCGGGGCTAATACTATTAACTTATTTTATTGGCAAACTTCAAAAAAATCAAAAACAATCCATCTTGTTTAAATTTGCGGGAGCAGGTTTACCTCAAAAAGAAAGTGGTTTTCACTTAAAATATGAAATACCGCTAATGGTTGGAGCATTGATGGTATTTACATTATTTTGGTTTTATCCTTTATATGCCTCAAACCCTATTTCCATCTGGTTTCATGAAAGTATCATTGACATTGAAAACACGCCAGTAATTGGCTTTATCTTTAAGGTAATAGGATTCTTTTTTCTCCTAAATTTAATCTTTAAAATAGCAGGCGCAATTGCCTTTGTTTTAAATGGAGGAAAATTAAGCGCTACAAACAATAATGAAAATAACGATGACACTACCCACTTTGATGATTATACCGAAGTTAATTGATTCACAATTGCTTCTACCTGGCTAATTAGTGGCATTTTTTCATCATTAATAACTACAAAGTCTGCTAGTGGAATCTTTTGGTCATCTGTCCATTGTTTAGACATTCTTACTTCAACATTTTCTTTTGAGCAGTTGTCCCTATAAATTATACGCGAAATCTTTAATGCCTTTGGAGATGTAACAAGGATTACTTTATCAAAGTTTTTATCTGCACCTGTTTCAAAAAGGATTGCTGCCTCATTAAAGGAAATGCCGTTTGTTTGTTTAGACGCAAACAGGTC
>Ga0115008_10001467_pt1 | contig 19065 bp, 17 predicted proteins | sample FraStrMetagenome_FD_87164 | JGI IMG/M metagenome (GOLD analysis project Ga0115008, IMG submission 87164) | Marine eukaryotic phytoplankton communities from Arctic Ocean - Fram Strait ARC3M Metagenome | ecosystem: Environmental > Aquatic > Marine > Oceanic | place: Fram Strait | collected...
GTCACCCAGAATGGTTTTATGAAGACTTTCATAAATAAAACTAACAATATTGATTTTTTGTTAGCGATATTGCAGAAAGAAAATTGATGAATAATATCTTGTGAATAATCTGATGAGAAGAGAATTCCTAAATCAATTCATGCTGAGATGACTCGAGCATATTTCATTTAATTCTTTCACCATTGACAGAAAATCACCTCTTATCAACATGAAAATATGTTTTCTTTGCCTGAGCGCTGATTTACGCTGTTTCAGTGAAAACGCGCCAAAGCAGAGACTGTAGTAAGAGTTTATCAGACTGTGATAATCACAGTACTGTTATGAAAGCAAGATATGATGAATATACTCCGCTTTTCATACCCCCTTGATTGATGGCTGGTCTTTTTCCTTCAGATTTGCCGCTGCTTCCTCCTTCTGGATCATCTTCATCAACTCCGGAATTTCCTTGCCAAGCATAACGTCAACCTAGGAACCGATTTACAGTGAGTCACAACTTAAATAAGACCTTTTTGAGATAGGTTTCGCGAAGAGACTGGAATTTAGAGAAGTCGGCGTCTTTGAGGAGTTCCTGCATCTTTCGAACATCAGGGAAATCGCCAGGAGAAATGCCATGAGCTTTGCTCAACTCTGTGTAAGTTTGTTGGAGGTTCGCAATGAGCTTTGCTTTCGCCTTTTCTTTCCCAAACATGGCTGGCATGTTGTCGTGCAGATGTGAGATAATGAAGCAGTGAACCTTGGAGATAATTTCTACATCGATAAAAGGTCAATTTAACTGTACCTTCGCAAGACGTGCTCGCTTGATAAGATCATTGAGCTTCCTCAGAGCCGCATTTCGAGGCAAGGACTGGAGGTCACCAAAAAGATCGCCGCTTTCCGCCTCAAAGAGCGCTCTGTTTTCCGAATGCAAGAAGGGTTGATCCCAGAAGGAGCCAATATAGACCCGAACAACTTCTGGAGTTGTGATAACTTTTCCTAGAGACCACATAAGAGCACCGTAGACGCGCATCAGCTGCTGCGTGTTCACTTGATCGGACTTGTTCAACACGACGCGGATTTTGTCGTCGTAACCCTGAAATGTCAAATGTCAAATGTCAAATGATGATAAATCACGGAAAAAGATCAGAAATCATGATCTGGGTATTATGGAAACGAATAAATACGCTACCGTGGTACCAGAGAGTCCTTCCTGAACAGCTTAGATCTTGGCAGAGGGAATTTATAAGTACCTTGACAGCGTTGAGAGCTTCGTGAAACTCGTCGGAGATGTCAAGTTTGTGTGCGTCGAAAAGAAGAATGATTCGGTCAACTCGTTCGGCAAACCAAGTAAGAACCTAAAGCTGAGTTGCAGAGAAAGCTCTAAAAGAGATAATTTTACCTTTGAGAAGTCATATCCTCGATTGACGCGCTGTTTTTCACCAGATAGAATACCAGGCGAGTCAATGATCGAGATCGAGTCCAGAACTGGATTGTCCATTTGAGAGCATTGCAACCTAAAAACGCCTGTAAATCGCATGCAGCGTGATGGTAATAAGCTACCTTGAGAGGAAATTGTTTCCGAATGACGAAAGAGCACGGAATGGCTTTGTTTTGTCGACGACAAGCGCATTGCCTGGAATTATTCCTTCGTTGATGTTTCCTGTCGTTGAGTCTTCGTCGCCCTGAGAAAAAATCGTTTGAGACGGAAAGAAATAGACAGTTATCACAGACAATTATTCTTGATTCTCATGATTGATTAGCGATACTATTGGCGTTTTTTGCACGCAATAGTCCCATAATCAAAAATATTTCGGCATCGAGTCACCTTTGAAATGATGATAAAGCAGTCAGTAGTTGGTTCAGGTCCGATTCGCATGCCAGGGAACTCAGATTCCAGCAAGTATTTGATAAATGTAGTTTTTCCGGTCGAATACTGACCAACTAACAATATCATCGGCTTGGCGTCGAAATCAGCATCGTCAAGGGGCGGTGAATGGAAGTCGTGGAATCTGAAGACCGCTAGAATTCGCTATTTTTAGTGATTTTACTTGTATGCATCTTCAAGCGGCTTGAGCTTGGAATTGTAGAGCTTCTTGAGTCCGGCTGCTACAGTGTTGAACACTTCTGGTTCTTTCTAAGTACTAGTGAGCAAAACTTTTCAAACAAGAAACTTTTCCGAAATGGTAAATGAGATATTTTCATGCGGTTAGATTATGAAGACAATCTCATTTGAAGAGAAACACTTTTCTTGGATTTTCTCAATAGTTTGCTCGATCATTTTGTGGACGTGTTTTTCTCAAATCAGAGAAGATCAGCTACAGGGATGGCTTTAATATTAAAATAGAGGCGATCCAATAGCGATTTAAAGTTCTAGAAAAGTGATTTTTCTTCAAATGAGGATAAATGCGGTTTTTGCGGTAAATGAAAATAAGGCTCAGTGCGAAGATAACTGCATTTCAACTCTTGCGGGCAAATTAACCAATTTGTTGTTCTACTTTATTTGGCTAGTATCGTTACAGCGTAGCGAATCTTTGTGTCAAAAAATTATAATCATTTGACGCGGAGCTTCCCTTCGCGCTTTTTGCGTCGCTTCGCTCCACGGAATTATAGCCAAATAGAGAACAACAACTTATTGGTCACTTTCCTGGAAAGAGTTAACGCTTGATTATTGAATATTAAAGTTTTTTGGTCATCCATTCTCAGCTTTCGATAATCTGATAAAACTTACACGAAAGTTTACAGCCATAAAAATATAAATTTTCTCTCTCTAAGTTCAAAAAAGATTCAAAATGAGTTTGAACTCTCTGCGCTTAATTGTAAAAAAGCTGGCTTGGTAGAGAAGGATGCACCGGCCGTGTGAAAATTGATTTCAAAGCGATTAGACGGTTATTCGAAAATGAAGAGAGATAAAGAAAAATAACACAAGCACGTTAGGCACACCACCTAGCGCTTACCTTTCGCCCAAACTAAATGGAAAAAATTAATGATGATTAATTCAGTTCTGTTTTATTTCTTCTGTCTATTTCTTTCGTCTACTATATTTTATTTAATAAAGAAATTACTCCTGGATTATTTTTAATATTTCTTTCAAATTTTTTCCGCCTTTTTTCGTCCTGTTTGATCAGTTTTCTGATCATAGACATGATAACGCCTTTATTAACTGCGCACAAACAAACGTAATTATGGCTTCTTACTGTACACTCTAGAAATAGACAGAAGAAAGACATAAAATGGGGATGAAAAAATCGGGCATACACTTACACCGTCGCGTTTTCTTCCCATTCCAAATAACGAAATTCAAATCTGAAAAGATTATATTTTTGACCTTGCAAAATAAGAAATGCTCTCGACTTTCAGATGATGCAAGACTGATGCGAGTTCATATACTTAAAAAAAGGAATGTAGACAAAACAATATTGATACTGTCTTTTGATTATGTTTTTGCTTGTTAGTTGTGACGCTTTTTATCCGTAAGTTTTTATCGGATTTCTGAGACGTAGTCTTGTTCAATAATGATTTAGAGAAAAACTCTTAGGCTTGTTATAAAGTGACGCTTACAAAATGGCTCCGTAAAAAATATAATTGCATGATATAAATCATGACACCTCAAAGCAGTTTTTCTGAAGCAATTTTGGACATTCCTGAATAGCAATTTTAAATTCTTGTGATTCTCTCGGTTCAGGATTATTTCGAAAAATACGATTAGACTTCGGTTTCGCTTCTCTTTTTGAATTTCTATCACGATTTCGACGACTTTTCGTCGATTTTCGACGACTTTTCGTCGATTTTCCACGAGATGATGTTCTACGACTTTGAGATTTTGGTTTTTTTGGATCAATTCTGGTTGATTCTTCCATTTTTAGAATTTATAATTTAGGGATTTTATCAAATTTGCTACAGAAAAAGCATATATGGTCCATTTTCGGGCATTAAATTTTCGACAGCCGATCAAGTAGCGGTCGAACAGGTAGCAAAAAAAGCCTCATTTTGCATTTTCTCTTATCATTTTTTCATTTTCTTGCGCCACGGCTTGGACCAGACCCGGGAGAGTAATAAAAATACAACCCGGTAATAAAAATTTCGTGATTGATAAATACGAAATATTAAATTCTGGCAAAAAAAGCATATTTCTGGCATGTTGATCCAGCGTTAGTCACTCAAGGAAATTGAAAAATCTGCAGGAAAATCAAAATCGATGAAGCATCAATGAATGCAGTCTGGCGCGTTTTCAAAATGCGCGTATAAAAGTACATTTAATGAGCTCCTAGATAAGTTGTTAAAATTTGAAAAATGATCTTCCGATTTGGATATCAGAATCTCAAAAGAGACAACCTGCCAATTAGAGATTGATTATTGAGTTAAACGATCAAAGCGTCCATCTTATTTCCTTATTTGTACTCTGATATACGAAAAAAAGAAAGTGAATTAATAGCTCGTCTGTACGTCGTCGAAAAACAGGTTTATACGAGCAGAGGTTTCAATCAGTTTGGGTTTCAAAAGCGTGAGGAAATCGAACGCTATTTCGACCCAAGTTCACGTCGAACGCTCTAATTAGGCTGCGCTTATAAATTAAGGCAAGCTTAACTTTTTTCTTGTTTGCGCTATTCAATAAGAAGAAAAAATTATTTGCTTTTTATTGTGCCACATATCTTGATGTATTTTTCTCTATAAGTGCCCATTGTTTTTGTAAAATTCAGAATATTTAAATCGAAGAAAATCCTCTTTAGCTTTTTATCTCTGGCACGAAGAGCTCTCTTATCAATTTTGGTTCTTTATCAAAAATCGCAGGCTCCCTACAGAGTCTCTTCGGGACAGAGCACACGTACTTGACCGACATTACTTGTTGACTATTTATTTGCTTTTTAGAAATAACCATTTATAAAAACAAATTAACTCCACTCATCAAGTCCAATTGCTGCTTTAGTTCATCTCTAAAAGAGCTCTTGTTTTAGTTTTGAGTTTTTTTCCAGGAGAAGAAAAAAATCGAAAAAGTCTGTTTCTACATTTACCGGCCGTGTGAGAAAACTAAACAAGCCAAGTGTTGGAAAATAATTACAAAACGTATCGTCAAAGTCTCATTGCGTTCGAGGACAATAAATAAAGGTTATCTAGAAAAATAAGAATTTCTAAAAATCTAATTTGGAGACATGGAGGACCTTGCTAAAAATGCGGCTGCCATGATAATGCTTTTTCACAAAGACTTTTTTTATAAAAACAGAGGGATTGTTCACTGATTTCCTTAGGCGCCGAGTCACCTAGTCCCATCCATCGTAGCATCTCTAAATTTCTTTAAAAAATCTCTTTTTCTGTGAATTGAACTGTCAAAAAGTTCTATCAAAGATCAAATCATCACTACCCGCAAAAGTACGATAATGATTCGGTGGTCGTTAAAACGGTGGCATTTCTTTGAGCATCAAGCTAAATGGAGAACTGCCAAAAGCAATCCGTAAAGTACCTATAGATATAAACAACAGTTAATATGATGTGTATTTATAGAAATTGAGGAACAGAAAATATTTAAATAAATGAATAAAAAGAGTTTAGTAAAAGTAAAATGATGGTTGAATCAGAAGAAATATTTTGAAGAGGAATTTATGAACATAATGATTTAAAGTCATCGGGGCGATATGTTCAAGGTAAGTTGATGGAAAAATGATTTATGGGGGGTTCAGCTCAGTTTTCGAGGGGGAATTGGCGGGGCAGCGATTCCGGCAGAATTAATATTTGGATCTGAGGTCGAGGGGCATCTCTGTGGTTCTGGGGAGAGCTGGTTATACTCAAAGGCAGGATTCTCGGCGCCAAGAAGCGAATTGCGAACTGGTGGACATGGAACAGCAGGTGGAGGCGTTGAGGGATCATCGAGCTCGTTCGAATACAAATCGTTAATCGCCGAAGTTGAAGGTAAAGCGCCTGCGCGTTCAGTTGGAATAGGAGGAAGAGGTCTGTTCGCTTCAAGCTCTGAACTAAAGTAGGATTAAAATTTTGGATCATATGATAAAATCACACCTTCTGTCCTTATCAAACTGAATAGGCGTAGTATCCCTGATGTCACATCTACCTAAAAATAATATTTTATTTTCGAGTCGAGCGGGTCGAGGTATTTACTACGAAAAAATCGTTAATAAGACATCATAATAATAAGAACTTTTGTCAATTCTCTTCCCAATTTGTCTAATAAACTGAAAAAAGAACTTACAAAATGGACATGTCGGCGTTGGACTGTTGTCTTTCATTTTCCACTTCGCAACGCAATCCGCGCATACCAAATGATTGCACGGTTCTATTCTTATGTCCTTGTCCCTGTCAAGGCACACTTTACAAAGATTGAAAGTCGTCCCCATGTCAAAATAAATCTGGACGCTTTCTTCCGGCACCTCGATATTTTCGGGCTTTGTTTCGTGCAGATATTTCGATAAATCTGGGTTATCAAGTCGACCTTTGGGCTTTGTATAGTAGCCGTTGCGCTCGCCATCGATAAGGACTTTCATTAGCGATTTGTTTTCTGGTATCGTCTGGAGAATTTCGCCTGATTGATTGACGTAGCCTATCGCCCATTGACCCAGTTTGGTGTTTGATAAGCGAAATGCGTATGCACCAACGCTGTCTCTATGCAGCTGAAGCTCTTCATGCAGCTCTTCGTAAGTGATGAAGGCTGTGTAGCCTGGATGCGTGACAGCAAGCACCTTCCAATTTACGAGCAGCTGCTCCCAGGGCTGAAAAAGCCTGAATTTGATGATAACACTTATAAAAATTATGTTCACTTACCTTGTAAACACATCGAACTCAAATTTGCTGACATATGTGCTCTTTGTTAGTTGTAAAGTTTCTTGTAACGCTCGCTCGAGATCAATGCTGTTGTCAATGGTATGGACTTTCGCGAGTTCTCGCTTGAAAATTTTCCAGTTAACTATCGCTTGTGCGCCAAAATGCTGCTCCCAGAAAGCTTTTGCATCTGCTTTTGTGATCTTGAAGCGTCCGCCGGAGAAAGTTCCGTCGGTGAAAAACACATTTAGCTCGTGAAGAATATGGCTGAAGACGAGAGAGTACTTTGAAAGCTCCCTTCTCATTGAACTTTTTAGAATATGATGCGAAGATGGGTCGTTTTTTAGAATTCTCTTAAAACTGAAATCATGGAGGAAAATTGTATCAAAATACCTTGAGTTCTCTGCATTTGTCTGATAAATTCGTTATTGCAACTTGAAAGTAATCGTTGTCAGCGAGAGACTGAAAGTCGCGATCGTGTTCCGTGACGATCTTGTGGAGAATCGTGTGGATGTCCGGAAGTATGCTGAGAATGTAAGGAGGCGAGTTGTTCAAATTCGTTATCTAAAATTTGTTTAGAATTTGAGACAACTTAGCGTTTCTTACTTTACCACACGCTTTCATAATCGTGTCCATGTTGCTTGTAAGTTCATTGAATGCCGACTTTGTAAAATGTCCGCTCGCGGAAGAGCTATCTGAAGAGCATAAAAATAGGGATTATTATTTCATTTACCATTTTTCTTTTCTCGAAAAGGATTCCGAACTTTTTTGAACATGCTGAATCCGATATCTTAAGTTGAAAGTAAAGTTAATTCGGCTAAACTTCGTTTTTTATAATCAGAGATAATCAGCAAGTTGATTACAAGCATCAGAAATTGAATAAAGAATATATTTAAGAAAATTTTTAAGATCAACAGAAATAGATAAAGAATGCGTTATATTGTCTATTGTCTGTTTAATGGTATCGAGGGAGGGAAGCTTCTTAAAAATTGGGTTGGATTGAACAGCTGTTTGAATATAATCAGATAAATGTGTAAATGAAACCTGTTCCGAACTGAAAGGGACAGAAAAAGAAGTTGAAAGTATTAAAGAAATATAGTCTTGTACAATTGTAATATCGAGGTTTAAAAGAGTGTAAATAATGAAGAATGTGGCAAAGTTGATAAAGCAAAGTACAGAGATTTTTAAGAGTAAATGACGAAAACGTTTGAGAAATAAGATCAGTAGAATGAGATTGTCTAAGTCGGGAAGAGTTTTAACAAAAGAAGAGAAAAAATCAAACCATTTCAAAAGAAAAGCTGGATCGGGAATTGCTCGAAAAATAATATTTGGAGATTTGAAAGCATCAATAAAATACCAAATTAAAACGTTCAAAGGGTTCAATTTGTTTCACGTTTCAAAAAAGATATAATTATGTGATTAATTGAACCCTATCAATGAATACCATATTGAGATATAAACAAGCACCAACAAAACGTCTTCAAAAATATTGCATCCCATTATTTATATATTTCTCTCATATTTCGATCGTCAAAATCTGCTTCTTTTCCCCATTCTAAAGAAATACTGCCGTAAGCACTTGTTTTAAGAATGCTTTAAAAATGGACAAAAACTAGACTTCTTTCTTCGTCTCTATGATTGAAGTGCCTGGAGCGCGTATTCTCCTTAATCCGTCTTCAACAGCTTGCTCGTTTTTCTTTTTCATATCATCAATAAACTTTTTGTCGCTTGAAACCTCAAAATTATGGCTGAAAAGGGTTCGAATTCGATTCTGTTTGACGAACGCTGAGAGCGTTTATTAACGCTTGTAAATAATTTAAACCCGTAATTATACGTCCATCCTTGTTTCTCTTCCGCTGTTTTGCCTTCCATCGCATGATCAGCCGGCCCTTTTGGCAATTCTGTCATATCCTCCTTATTCGGCAGGTTTTTCATTGCGTCGATAGCTTGATTGAAAAAGATTTTATTATATAAAAGTATAAAGAGCTTTATTACCCATAAAAACGTCGTTACGTGTGTCAGGACTTATGACAAGTCGTTGATGAGGCAGGGCATCATAAATATCAATCAATTCATAATTCTTAGGGTGGGGATAGAATGTCTAAAAGTTTTGGATCTTGAAAATACCACGTTGTTGCTTTTTTAAATTTTTCGAAACGGAATAAGTCTTACCGGAAATATATTTAGTCGTCGAAAAGCAACTGCGACTCTACCATAAACACACTCATTCGAAATAGGTCCATATTTAAGCGAGTCAGGATATTGACCAGCATTATAGGTATAATTATCAGACTCAAGCCAGCAATGACCTTTTGGAATTTCAACGTATTCTATTTCTTTGCTTTTCGTATTCTGGATCATGACTTTATCTCCTTCGATTGCGATGCATCTTTTGATAACGCTCATCGATTCTCCCTCGACGAGTTTCTCTTTTTTCTTTCCGGGATCTTCGAATAGATAGATTTTTCCTCGAACTAATGGTTCATCTTTGGTCCAGGGAAGACGTGGGACAAAACAGACAGAATCGCCGAAATCCTTGATGCCCGGATTGAATTGTGGAGACATTGACCTTCCAATAATTGGCGTCACAAAGAAGTATTTAAAAGTATAAATAGCAGCCGCCAGCAAGGTAAAATATTTTGCAAAGTATAAAATTTCATCGAGAAATTGAGTAAAAGAAGATTTCTCTGTTCCTGTCGCTGGAGGAGGTAGAGAGGTGCTTTCTTGGGAGTGCTTTTTGGAGCTGTAGGAAAAAGAACGCAGGCTTGAAGATAATTTTGTACGACATCTGGAATTTAAAAAACGAGGCGCGATTCTCAATTGCCGAACGAGCACAATCATACTGAAAAATATTCTGCTAGAACATGAGTCAGCAATTTTTTCTGAGTTGTTTTTTGTGATAAAAGGCAGTGAGATGTCAAAAATGTGCTAAATAGGACCTAAAAATGTATTGGTTTTATTTCTTTTAAAATTCGTCCTCATCCATGTCGTCAACAAACTCGTCCAAGAAGGATTTGTAGTCAGCCATAAACCGCGCGACGAAAGCTTCAAGATGGTAAATCGGTTTGGACCCAAGATTTGAACGATGTTCGAATTCCGCAGCTGCTTTCGCCAGCTTCGTCTTCATGTGAATATCTGGACAGGCGGCTTGAAGCTGCAGGAATAATTTCTGAAAAAAAACTCTCTTTCATGATTCCATTTTGACTCATTTTACCTGGAAAATAATATTCGCGGGAATAAGACGAACAATAAGCTCGTATAAATTCGTTCGAACTTGGAGAATCTGACTTGGTGATTGATTTCTGAGAATCATCTTTCCTGTTTTGTCCAAGAATTCTTCCCAGTCATAAGCTGGTGGATCTCCATTTGTGATATTTTTTACTTTGCAGACTTCTCCAAGAAGCAGCGCTTTTCGCAGATTTCTATCTGATACTAAAAATATATTGAATTCACAGTTGTTTAACAGTATTTACGTTTAACAATTCTGTTAATCTGCTCATCAGTCATTTCGAAGCGCTCAATTTCGCATGCTTGCATCAAGCATTGTTTCACTTCTTCTGTTGTTGGTGCTGAAAAATATATTTTAAACAATTAAAATGTAATAAATGTACCTTGTACTCGTATACCAAGACATCTGGAACGCAGCGCGGGAATCAGCTTTGATGTTGATTCAGATAATAAGATCATTCGACATGTTGACATGTATTTTTCCATCGTTCGGCGGAGTCCATGCTGCGCATCCTTTGTGAGCCGGTTTGCTTCGGTAATCACAATTACCTGAAAACATTTTCAAAAAGAACATTGTTCGTTTTCAATTATTATAATAATTTAATGTTTTTTTTAAGAGTTTTTTTCAATCTTTTTATACTTCTAAAAAATTAAATTCTCACCTTAAATTGTTTCTGTTTGTCATTATTTAGACTCTGTCCTCCTGCGATCCCTTTCACTAGTTCTTGAATGACGACTCGATCGTGAATTCCTGCATCGGCAGGGCAAATTTCGATGTGATAATTACTAGATTTATATTTTAAAACTGTAGCTATTCGACTGAAACCTGGCGCAAGCATGCAGCTCAAGCTTTTTATTTGAAGCAGTTGTATATTCATGCCGCTCAAGTCGAAGTTTATCGACTCCAGATCCATACAGCTCTCGAAGAATGCAATTTATACGCGTTTTCTGACAAAAAATAGCTATTGAAAATAAGCAAGAGTTTACCTTTCCAGCTCCATTCGTGCCCCAAAACAACAAGTGTGGAAAATCTCCTTCTTTCACCATTCTCTGGAGCTGTTTTGCCTGCTTTAAATTGTAATCCAATTCTTTGAAAGTTTTTGGACGATAGCGATCACACCACAAAGACATGTTTTCTCGTTCTATATTTTATACAGTTGAATAATTACAGGTGGACGCGCAGAAATTAGAAAAATACAATTCATTGGTAGAAAAATATAACTTTACATAAAAGAAAAACGGACAGAAAGAGTGTTGACTTAAACTTGGGCAGTTCCACGTGCACTTGGCGAGTCGGGACTCATTGCTTTGCGAATATTTTCCATAAAATTCTTGTCGACAAAGGGCTCCTGAGCAGCTGGAGCTTGATCTTCTCTTTTGGATTCCTCCCGTTGGATTTTCATCGTAAGTGTTTCTTTTTTATTCGAGAATCGAGCCTTGAATAAATCGACTTAATTCAGAAATTCAAAATCATTTTTCACCTTTGCAGTTTCATCTTTTAGGCCTCTCGGTAAGTTCACACTGAGTAGATATTTTCCAGGAATCTCGATTCGCAACTCGGTATTTGAACAAGCAGAGTTGATTTCAGCTGGATTTGTTATTCCGGGCAGCGATATTTGGATCTTCCAATAATCAGGATTTTTATCATCTGTTTTATAGCTAAATTGTTAAATCTTTGTCTGATATTTTTTTAACAGAAATATATATTTTTCTAAGTTGTAAATCGTTGAGTTGGACCCCGTGGTTTTCAAATTTCACGATATGGTGTTAAGAACCATTATTCACAGCAGGGGGTTGACCTAATAGGTTATCGATCAAAAGAAGAAAATCGATAACTCGACTAATATAAATACTATCCATAAGAAAAGGATCTTCAAATGTTAAAAAAATGAAAAGAATGATTATTTTTTAAAATGGGAAAACAAATGTACGACTACATAGAATATTTGCATTTCAAGTTATTGCGAGAATAAACTTATGTAACAATTTTAAATGAATCAAAAAGATAATTATAAGTGTTATTCTTCATTTTATACAAAACTTACAAAAAAAATCATAAATGGTATTTTTGTTTTATTCATTATGTAATTTATTTAATACTGCTATGAATAAAAATTTACATTTTGTCCACAAGGGTTGAAACTTACTCGGGTTTGAGAATTTCCGGTTCTTTTTTCTCAGGAATCTCTTCAATAATTGGCTTCCTTCTGGGCTTGGGCGTTTGTGGTCTTAATTTCTTTGGGGTTTCATCTTTATTCGGCTCTTCATGATTCTCATTAGATTTTTGGTTCTTCTTTTCGGATTCCTCTGAACCAATAATTTTTGCTTCCTTCATTTCTTGGGTCAGCGCTTCGAGCATATCTTTTGGACCATTTGTTGGTGTTTCAGGAGCATCTTCTTTTGGATCTTCTTTTATTATGGAAAGCAGATCGGGGTCGTTTTTACTCGTCGCTGTTTTTCGAAAACAGTCAATGAGGTTAGCAGGCTGTGGACCAAAAAACTGATCATTTGCGTCACCTTTCATTTTGAATATTTTTATTGTATTCCGAAAGAAGCGATAGTCTTTGTTATTGTCTTCTGTAAATTTGGCGATTAGATTCTCAAAATCTTGTTTCATTTCCGGGCTCGACGCAATTTCGTCGTAGATTTTTGGATTGATGGCTATACAAGAAGATATTTCGTTTTTGTTGATTTTCACAAGTTTTGCACCAGCCATAAGCGAGAGTGGGCCGTCTTCTTTAGGGTAGTCCATTCGATCCCAAGCGAGGACATTTACGTACCATTTAAATTTGTCTAGATTAGCGGCTTCGAGGACGTATACTGCTCGTGGCTCCGGCTTGATTTTTTCGAGTTCGATCATTTTCTTCTGAGAAGCTTGTATGTGATCTAAAAAATTTTTTAGTAAAAACAATATAAATGGGTAGTTGAGAAAAAAAAAGATTTCTTACCCATAAACTTTTTATATTTTTGAGGATTGTTGTTCTGCATATTCGATAAAATCCCCCAAACTTTGTTCAAATCCATCTTGTCGATATTCGGGTACTCTTTTGCGAAGTCGTTCATTTTCCGCAGCTTTCTAAAATATTTAGTATTACGTAGAAGTTTTTTCGAATAGTTATGTATATTGCACTTGTTAACTTTTCAGGACAAAGTTGGAACTTGAAAAAAATTGTAAAATATATAAGTTGAACTGGCCAAAAGTAATTGGTAAAGATGAACTATTAAATGGAATAGTATAAAATTGCACTAAAAGCTTCTTGAAATGGTATGCAATTATTCGCTAGAAAGAAAAGGCTGGTAGGCAAGCAAGGCATGACTGAGTGGCTCAAGAAGCTGAAGTGGGCATTTTTGGATTAGATTACAGAGCACTGGATACAACTCGTACAGTTTCATTGTCATCTGGGACGAGCCTTTTTGGTCTTTAACTATATTCTGCAGAACAGCTTAATAGGTTAATTAAATAAGGTCATTTGACCTACTTTAATTTTACCTCGACATGCTTGCAGGACGAAAGCCAATTCCGTCAGCACATGTTCGTCTGACTCTTCCTTAATTTTGCGAACCAATGATCTGCATCTTGAAATAACGGCTAACTGTTGATTAATCTCCGCCTTTCCCAGACGAATATTATCAACAAGCTTAATTATGTCCTCATATGCGTTCTGATCATTTCTCGATTCATTGCTTAATTTGGTTAACTTTAAATCATAAAAGTCTGATTCTCACCTGATTCCAGAAGCCATCTCAAAGCACAGCTTGCTGAAGTCATCTCTTCCAGTTTGTTGCTGACCGCTTTCGAGGACGGACGTGATGCTGTCGATGAATTCCTTCGAGTAGCTGGCTCTGTAAACAATGATTTCTGACTTGATCAGCAGCGCAGTTTTACAGGAGAGCTCAAGATGAAGCGCAGCATGTTCGTTTTCCCAGACGTTCTAGACTTGTCAATCAAAGATAGAACTACAGTCAGTGCAGGCAAGAGCACATCTTGAGCACAGTCTGCTATTCAAGGATGTCTGATTTTAGGCATGTGCGAGACAAATTTTGTCTGTTGAAACATACCTCGAGAAGAAAACTACTGAAGGACAGCGTTATCGTTCTCCACAGACGATCTTCATCTGCAAGACTGGATGCGAATTGTCTTACAACGGGAAGTCCAGTAGACAGGACAGAAATATAGACTTTGTGAGCAACAGTCCACAGGCTCGATTCCGCCTTAAAATTCTGTTTTTTTTTCACTTGTTAGTTACTCTCATAGTAATGAGAAGAAAAACGAGAGTTCTCGTTTTCCATTGAACACTGTTTGCCAAGTGTCTAAAGAGTTCAAATTGCATCGTGACATGAGAAAAATGCTTGCTTATGGATTAGCAACACGAGCAGCCTGACAATGTTGTTTTAAAAAATTCTTTGACACTGAAAATCACATCAAAAGTGACAAAGTTTCCATGATCTCATTTGAAATTTTTTCAGCGTAAAAGAGTTTCTTAAAAATCAAATGTCAAGCCACTGTTGTATCATATTTTTAAACAAGAATTTTTGTTATTTCAGGATGCGACTGTCAAATTATAATTATGAACTTAAAGAGTTTACCTTCATGTCCCAGAAAGGAAGCAGCGTCTTGATCAGATCCGCCAGAATAGAATTTTTGATCACGCTGCGATCACATGCCACCTTTTGGTAAAGTTCCTGTGCGTTTTTCATGAGATGGCATCCTAATTTTTGCGGATTTGCGAAGAGCCAGCGATTACGCTTTCCTTCGGCAATGAGCCTAGCATTCATCGCATCAAAGGAAGGTATTTCGTAGCATAAGGTCAACATCGCGCTCAGCAGGCCAAAGATTTGAGGATAAACATTGGTGATCGTCTGAGAAAATGACATGTTTATAGAAGAAGTTTTAGGAGTAAAATTGTGACAGTGGAACATCAAAAGAGTTCTAACTTGCCAGTTTCCAAAATCAAGCGCAAATTTATTATTTTATATTAGTTTATTGCTTCTTTGTAATATTGTATTACGTATGCTCAAAAATACACAAAACAAGAAGAGAAACTTAAGTTCTTAACCCCTCAAAACGAATCGACCCAATTACGGTCGATTTGAATTTTAAACCTCTACCATTCTCTACTGGGGTTATATTTTCCCAAATATTAAATTTTTTACTTTTAACTTATTATTGCAAGCTTGTATTGCGGGGTTAAGATCAATGCTTTGATCTTTCTAATAATAAAAATTACAACTTCACTTTTTATTTTTTAAGAATAACACATGTCATGGCAGTGATCCATATAATATGAACCACAAATATTTAATTACCAGCTGTTTTATGTGCTTTGTCAAATAATGTAAACCGGTCGTGTCCATTTTTATAACTGACCTTGTAAACAGCTAGTTTTTGTAAGCTAATAATGCTCGATAAGATAATCTTCTGCAAATTTGTGAGATTGGAATCGTCGCCACAGCCTGTGAAGAGAAAGGGCAGTGCGTCAGATAAAACTGGCACGGAGATTATTCGAACAAGCATCTCGCAAACATTCTCCATCTGGTCAGGACTCATCTTTTCACATAATTTTTCCGTGAAAAGAGGAAGAAGCTCTGTCCAGGATTGTAGAAATTCCTGCCGTGGAACATTCTGCGGATTTTGAGAGCCTTCATATTTAAGAAGAGATTTATCGCAGATGGAAATCCAGACATTCCACGCCGCACTAATCGCTGATTGCAGCTTACCTTCTGGAATCTTACCAGGATTTGAAAGGTCTTAGAAAGGGCTTTTTATTTCTCTGAAGTTATGATAATGATGAATGCTGACAACTCTGTTTTGTGGCATATTTGTCGAAGTACTAGAATTTGAGCCGCATTCCTGGAGACGCTTCAAGCAGCTCTTTGAAGGCATCCAATGCCCCGCCAGAGACTTCCCTGTTGTCTGAGAAGGCATATTCCTCGATATACTGTAACATGCCTTTCCAGCATCGAACCCACTCGCTCGGAGTGAGCCCTGACTTATTGTCTTTGAATAATTTTGTAAGCCCTTGAAGGGTTAATCGCTTCGTTTCTGCCCATTGTTTCTCTGCTGTGTCTCTAAAATTGAAATTCTTTGAAGAGAAAATTTTTCGTAAGATTACCGGGAATGATGGACAAGAAAATTGCTCGACTTGGCGCTCTTGGCAGTTTTTTCTTGCTCTTGCATGACGTTTTCGGCATTCTCTAGGATTGGGAAAAGAATTTCCCAAAATAATCGTCGCCATGTATCTTCCTTCAAACTTCCGCCGTGCGCTGAAATCGTTCCGAAGAGTGTTTGACCTGCTGACTTTCGAACGCTTGGTCTTGGGTCAACACAAAGAACGCCTGAAAAGATACAGTCAGTACAAGCAAATACAGTATGGAAACAACTATCTGCAGGGGGTTTAAATAACGTACCAATGGCTTGATAAAGCGCAATCCAAAGATCTTGAAGAAGCGAATCATCATCGAAATCATGGCAGAGAAAGTCGACAATCGTCCAGAGAAGACCAATTGCTGTCAGTGAGATATTAAGACTTTGTTGCTGAGTTCCGAATCTCATCGTTGACTATAAACGAACTCTAGTTCAAGGAGAAAGTCATGAGATACAAGTATTTTGATGACATTGGTACAAGTCAACATGACAATTGTATATTTATACCTCTCAAAAATGCCTAGCACCTCAAATAAAACCATACTAAAAAAGCCAAACGCACCTGGATGATGAGCTGGAGATGCTCTGAAGGAGTTGTCGCGAGAAAATCTGTAACAACGAGCTTGATTGCGCGGAATCCTGATTTGACAAGAACCTCGCGCTCGTGATTCTCCGATTTCTGAGCTTCAGTATTTTTCTCCGGCGATTTATCGGTCGGCGATGAAGGTTCAAGCCCAGTTACAGAAAGTTGTCGGTTTAGCTTGACAGATTCGTTTAAGGCTGATAGTTTGTTTGAGATTTATTCTTGGTTAAATTCAAATGCAAAACTTCAAAGAAATGCACTTCAAACAATGCCTTGATCTTTGAGAGCTTCACAGGATGCCTGTATAATTTCAAGAAGCACAGGCCACGCGCTTGTAAGCTTCTCGCCTCGTGATTCAAGAACCTCTAGCACGCATTGCATTTGCCTCGTTCTTACGTCGATTTTCGGAATTGTTGACATTTCGGAAAACGCTGCAAGCACCATTTCTTGCCGGCGCTGATTGCTGAAAATTGAGTCTTCTGCAAAAGCTGAAATGATCAGGTGACTGATGCCGTCTGCGCCGGTTTTTCGAAAATGCATGTTTGTATGCTGGCACACTTCAAGTAAATGACCAGTAACAAGCCGCCAAATTACTTCGAGGCGATTTAAATTAGTGATGCTGACTTGAACTAAATTTGCAACAGCGAACAAACTCGGCTCGCGAGTAGCACTTCCATATGCTTGATCCATTGTTTCCGTGCTGAGTTCGCAGATGGCATTCACGAGGTGATGAAGAGCGACTTCATCCAATTTAGAAGAGTTTTCAAAAACATCGGCCAATTTCTTTGAAATTTTTGGAATCTCTTGAATAATTGCGGTTGTCAGAACTGTAGATTGACCTTTTTCTTGCACTTTTGCGGTCATTTCTCCCGTAATTGAACATTGGAAGCCGAGAATCCAGGAAAGATGCTGAAGAGCTGAAAGGACGAGGCTCCAGGACTGGCCAAGCAGAGGGCCGTAATCTGATGCAACATCGAGCAACGCGCGGAGCACTTGAATATTCCGCGTCGTTAGCAGAACAAAACCAGCTCCGGAACTTGTTGACGCGGTCAGCGGCTGTCCTACGACAAGTACCTGTCCGCCTGTAATCGATGATCAGGAATTTAGTAACTCAAAAAGATAATACTTCGTGCCTGACCCGAGCCTGATGTTTGCTCGCCAGCGTATGATTTTTCGTGATAGCCTGGCGGAAGTGCGAATCTACAAAGTGTACCGACGAGCGCTTCTCTTGGACCATCCATATTTAACCCGCCCGCGACTGCTGTCAATGCCGTCATCAAGTCCAATACAGAACTGAACATGTATTTAACCTGCCAAGTCTTACTTTGTTTGATCTTACTTGACAGTATTCTCATCTGGCGCTGCTTCGAAGAGCAACGAAAGAGTTTGCAAAAGCCCGGACCAGCCAGACATGATCATCTGTCGAAGTGTGTTTTCAGTTTCGTTGATTTCGTGAATTGGTACATTTGCAGCACGACGCTTGATCAGCTCCTTGTCGCCCAAGTCGATGATTGCTGTCGCAATGTCGAGAAGACAAGACATTGACATGCGGAGCACATAATCTTCAGATACAAATGGGATTTCGCTGCGGTCGGTTGGAGCTTTTGAGTTGGATGTTTAACATTATCTCATTTGATTAAATTTATACGTAATTTTATCTTTTAGTTCACTTTATAATAGATACTTTAGAGGTACAATTTGGAATACAATTTGGTCTGTAACATACAGCTCTTACTTGTTTGTAAAAAAACTATAATGGAACTCGTAAAAATTAACATCCTTACTTCAAGATAATAATATTTTGTTCCACCTTGAGTTTCTGAATTGAGAATAAGCTTACTTATGCTAAGCTCATCAAGAATTTCAGCATCACTCGGACTTTCGGGATCTTCTTTATTCCGATAAAGTCTGTGGAATTTTGCAGAAGTAAGACTCGCGAGAGCATTAATTAATTCCTGGAAAACAGGAGTTGATCCGTTTGACTTGTTCTGTAGGTCATACTGTTGGCAAATATCGCGCAATTGTCGCGGTTTCCAGCAAATTTTATGAAGAACTTCAACCGCGATGGCCTGCTGCCACTGCTCGCCGGATAGAAATTTTATCAAAAAGCTGAGAAAAATCTCGGACTCGGTCTTGAGCACGCTGTTGTATCGCTCGAGCATGATCGCAACGACTTTTAGAATTTTCGTCGCGATTACATAATGTTCCACTTTAGCTTCGATTGAAAGCTGCGTTTGTAGATTCCACTTTGGCGAGAAATTTTTTATAACAATATTGCACACGTTTTCTTTTAGCATGAAAATGAACTGTGGGAATGCGAAGAAGATTTCACTGTATTGATTGAGCACGACTTCCATCATTTCGAGACAGA
>Ga0115008_10001470_pt1 | contig 19045 bp, 14 predicted proteins | sample FraStrMetagenome_FD_87164 | JGI IMG/M metagenome (GOLD analysis project Ga0115008, IMG submission 87164) | Marine eukaryotic phytoplankton communities from Arctic Ocean - Fram Strait ARC3M Metagenome | ecosystem: Environmental > Aquatic > Marine > Oceanic | place: Fram Strait | collected...
TGAATCTCCGTTAATGAAAGCCGTTCAGCTCGCCATACATTATGAAGATGCCAAGCAGAATATAAGCAAGGATAACATCGAAGCAGCAAGAAAAAGTGCCATGGCTGGGCTTATGTTAGAGCCTCATCATTCATCCATACTTATGTTACTGACTGAAATAGAAATTAAATCTGACAATTTCTCTGAAGCTCAAAGGTTAGTGGATCAAATTAGTTTAAGTAATTCAGAATTAGCCAATGAGCTACAAGGTGATCTTTATTTATCGAAGAATAACTTAAATGCAGCTATCGAAACCTATCAACAGCTTTGGGAACAGCGCACATCTAATAGATTAGCTAATAAAATATATCTATTATTAAATGCAACAAATTCCGATCAGCGCAGCCAATTTTTATCAGAATGGAAAAAACAAATGCCGGATAGTATAGATATATTAGAAGCTCAAGCTAATGATTACCTACTATCAGAGAATTATGCTGAGGCAATTATTTTATTAGAGAGACTAGACCGGCGAATAGATATATCAGCGATAAACCTTAACAATTTAGCATGGGCATATCAGCAAGTTGACAATCCAGCAGCATTAGAGACAGCAAAGCGTGCTTATGAATTAGCGCCAGATCATGCATCAATTGTGGACACTTATGGTTGGATACTTTTTCAAACCGGACAATTGGATAAGGCAAAAACTATTCTCGCAAAAGCCTTAGCGCTAGATCCTGATAACTCAGAGATTAAACATCATTTACAGATGATGATGGTAGAAAATAAAAAATGATAGGATTTTTAACAGCGCTGAAAAAGAATAAACAAAGCATTGAATACTTAAATAGAAGCCAAATAATTTATATTTTACTCACCGGCTTATACCTATTAGTTAATGGCATTTTCTATACTAGGAGCTATCATGAAATCCACACCCTATGGACAACAGCCGGAGATCAGGACTTTGGATATCTTCTATTTGCCATTTCTTTTTTTTATGGCTTAACAAAAACACGCCATATTGCAACTGCAAAGGCCAACCTCTGGTTTCTTCCTGCTTTACTATTACTGAGCATAACCCAATACATCGGTCAGATATTCGATATTAAAACCTTTAGGCTGCTCGTAATAATCATAGGATGGCCAATTTTTCTAGGATTCATTCTTGGAAAAGAGTATTTTTATCGATTATTGCTACCAACAATGCTGGTTATTATGGCATTCCCCGTCTGGTATTTATTAATCCCCTTATTACAGATATTGACTGTTAAAGCAGTCACTATCTGTCTAAGCCTCATCAACATACCAATTTTTATTCAAACTTATTTTATTTATATCCCAAACGGGATTATCCATATTGCTGAAGGCTGCTCGGGGTTAAAATATTTTCAGAGCGCTATCGCCATCTCAATCATCATGAATTTATTGCATCAAAATAATTGGCGTAAAATTATTATTTTGGGTCTATGCTCTGCCGTACTTGCCATTATTGCTAACTGGATAAGAGTGCTTATCTTAGTCTTGGTGGGGCATTATTCCGGCATAGACCACCCTTTAATGACGGATCATGACAACCTTGGTTGGGTGATATTCGCAACTGCTACATTGTTACCCCTGTTTTTTATCGATAGAAAACTATCAGCCGAGAATTATTCAGAAAAGCAACAAGCAAATAAAGCGTTATCTGCCGATAGAGTCAATCCGTTAGCTATTATTATTGCCTGCTTATGTATTGCATTACCGGCTCTTTCTATAATTAAAATACCTTCAATTTAATCTCATTCAACTTAATTAATGGAAACCGATTATCAAAAGATGGCTACAGATAGAGGTTACTACTATCCATCCAGCATATTCATAAGCTGCTTCACATTATCATCCCAGCTAAACTTCTCTGCATAAGCTCTAATATTATTAGCAGACCAAGAACTGTCTAAAGCTTTTATCATCGCCTCTGCAATACCATCCGCATTAAACGACTGGACTAAGACGCCAGTATCTTCATTAACTACCTCTGGTATACCACCAACCTTAGAAGCCACGACTGGCACACCACAAGCCATCGCTTCCAAAATCACGTTAGGCACACCTTCTCTGTAGCTAGGCAAAACTAATATCTTCGCATTTGATAAATATTCAGGTAATTTATCATGCGCCACAAGACCAAGAAACTTAACGGTAACCGAAAGATCTTTATCACTAACAATTCTTTTTAACTCAGCAAGCTTTGGCCCACCACCAATAAAATGTAATTCGATGTCCCTATTTATTTTATGAAGAATTTCATAGGCATCGAGAAGTTCAAACACGCCTTTCTCTTTAATTAAGTTACCGATAAATAAAATAAATGGGGGGTGTTTTTGATCGTCGTCTTTTTCTTCTTTTGGTTTGAATTTTTCTAAATTCACACCATTGTAAATAACCTTATTTAGATTGGGATTCACTCCTATCGCTGACATTTTTTCAGCCAGATCCGCACTTACACAAAGAACCCCTTTAGCATTATTTGCCATACGAGTAATTTGTTTAGCCCGCGGAGTGCAGGAACCATGATAATTAATATCAGTTCCGTGTACCTTCAAGTAAAAGTCGGCATTTAATTTTTTTGCTATTTTTTGTGCTGCTACACCATCTGGATACGCCCAACTTGCTAGAATTTTATTCGGTGAAATCTCCCGAAGCCAATGACCAGCCATAATTAATAACGACCAGTACATCAATAGAGCATAAAAGCGCCGGCCTATTTTTGGAATGTAAATATAAGGAACTATTAATACTCGTGAATCATCTGCAATTATTTTTTTTCGATGCTTCAGCCAGTCAGGAAATGCTACAGGTATTAACAAATAAACATCTAAACGTTCAGAAAGTTTCGAGAACTGCTGGTAATTAAACGTTGCGCGAGTTGGTTGCCATGGCAATGGATAAAGATTAGTGATAATGACAATTTTATCGTTCATAAATTTCAGGCCGTGGCATACTCTTATAATTTATAACATTGATCATAGAGTTTAGCGGTTTCTAATATTGAATAATTATCTTTGATATGCTCTTGAGCCCTTCGCCCCTGCTCTTCTCTATCCTTAATATTCGTCACATAATGATCAATTAGATTACTCAATTTTTCGATATCACCATAATCATATAATTTTCCTGTCATTTCCGGCAATACTAATTTACCACTGTCACCAACGTCTGTGGCTATAACAGGCTTTTTCCTTGCCATTGCCTCCATAATAGACATAGAGAGCCCTTCTGTTTCTGAACACATCACTAACATATCAATTGAAGAAAATATTCGCTCTCGATCTAAAACCATGCCATGAAAATATACCTCAGCATAAACAATAGATTGATTAGCAAAATTTTCGAGCATTACCCTATCAGGTCCATCTCCATAAATATGGACTTCAATCTGACCCTGTTTATCAAAGGCTAACTTCGAGACAGCCTCTAATAAATGTTGTTGGGATTTAAGTGGGACAAGACGACCAACAGAACCTAAGCGTAATTTTTTTATTTCCTGACCAGCACCTTTATTCAAAACGCTTACATTTTCTGGCACTAAAACACCATTCTTTATCATCCGCAATGAAGACTTAGGCCAATGGTGGTTTTTATGGAAAACATCTAACCCCGCCTGTGAAACAAATGTCGTTAGACTCACAAAATACCTTCCCCATCGATGAGATAAATACCATTTAAATCTTGCTAACGGATCACAGCCATGGCGAGTGTAAATTATCTTCACTCGATAATATTTTAGTATTAATAATATAGGGGCTATATACAGTAAAATGGATGGACTATGGATATGTAGTATTTTTTCTTTTTTGGATGATCTCTCTTTTAATAAGAAGATTAATTGACTATAAAAATGTATTCTCCCTGAGTGAATAATCTTAGTTGGAATTTCTATTTTTTCAGCTTCTTCAACCAACAAGTCATCTTCATCGCCAGCTGATAGAACCACCACCTCATGCCCCATCTGCTTTTGTATCACAGATAGATCTAAGGCAAATCTTTCAGCACCACCCACATTAAGGCTCGATACAAAATGGAATATTTTATAGCTCATATTTTTAGTTTATCGAGATAGAATATTTTTTAATTTTTATCCTCGCGGCTGCACGATTTGTGCATAGTTTCTAGTTAAGGATTTTCATTATGTCTTAATTAGTCAAGCTCTGCTGAGCTCGAACCGAATTCCCAGCGCCATTCACTGCATTCACCTCTATTGCCGCCAATAGTTGCATTGCTGCCACAGATAAAGATACCGTCCGAAACAGTCAAATTAGACATTAAAATAAAGCGATCATCACCACTGCACTGAGAATATATTTCTTCTTCTCGCCCAGGACAGATAGCAATATAATCGTTTGGCTCTATATCGCTATAGGCTTTCCATTCTCCACCGCACTGCCAATGAGGATCATCTCCTGTATTACATGCTGTTGTAGCTACCAACACAGCCGCAGTATTATCGAAAATAATCGGGTCGCTATTGTTATTCTGCTCATTATCACCACTGCTATTTAGCAAAGTGACAGAGAGTAACCTTGGCGCTGATGGGGGTACATTCTCGACGGGTGGCTCTTCATTTTCAGAGCCGTTTTCACCACCGTCTCCGCTATCGCCACCATCATCACCGCTACCGTCCCCATTATCAGTACCAATATCCGCAGGAGAACTACTACCACCGTTAGATGGACCGTCAACCCAATACCAAGTTCGGACAGAGTTAGAGCGATGCTGCCAATTCCATAATCTCATCGTATTACTGACATCAGCGCATGCAGAGTTTGACCACCCTGAAATCAAATTATCAATACGTGATTTTAATCGTGTTTTTGTTGGTTGATCAGTTTCAAAGTAATAGCCAGCCGCTAACGTCAGTACAGTTTCAATACTGTGCGACTCGGTATACCAAGGCCACCAAGCATCACTCGAAAGTGTCGCGTCATCTGCATAAGCGCTGCCAAAATAAACCATATCCGTGCTCACAGGCCTTCGATTACAGCCATTGGTATGATTACCTGCATAAGTTGACTTTAATACATATGAGCCGGAGCTATACACCGTTGTAAAACCGTAGTTATCAATAGCATTCGCTATTTGACGCAATACATCTGGAATATCATCGTTATTAGTAATCCAATAAGTTTGCCATAAAAAATCAACTATATTTTCGGTCATCCAAGGCGAAAACCCACGTTGATTAGTCGCCCCAGAAGGAGCCGATGACTGACTTTCAGAGCCTTCATGTACCTCGATATTATGTGTCAAGGCGCCAGACTTTGGTGTCCATCCATTGGCTGCATCCCAGCTTTTTACCACTTGCTGCATATCTTTTATGCTGGCAATACGCTCGTTAAGATGGGCGATTACCGTCGTATTACCCGTCATTTCATAAGCAATAATTTCAGCCAAACCAACAAGGCCTGCTGCTCGTTCGGTAAAGCCTTCATTCTCTTCATCAAATAAATCACGTGTACCATGCTGGTTCCAGCCAATATCAGCCTGTAAAGCCATGCTATCGATTAATGAGCTATCCCACTGGCTATTATCACCGACTAATGCCCAAGCTAACTTAGCCTGTTGCGGCGCAATATATTTGCCATCAGCACAAGAGACGCCGCCATATTCAAAGCAGCCGTCACCGCCTGGCGCAGCTAAAGGGCTACCGTCATTGCGAACATAATTAAAATAGAACTGTTTTGATAGGAATGCTTCTTTAAGGAATTCAACTCGCCCCGTTGTCATATACGCTTTAAACATGGCTGAAGAACGGTCAAATAGCCAATTGCCACGCGTAGAGTTACTGTAATTTAAATCACGTGCCCAAGTGTCGAATTGGCTAAGCTGGTACTGCTCAAAGGCGTCTGACGAACCCATAGAAGGACGATATGGAGGTAACAAAGCGACTTCACTAAGGTACTCCTTGTCATGTAATGCAAAGATTCTGGGATAAGGTAAATTATTTTTGTTAGATCCCGCTGTAGCCCAACCATTAGAGTGTGGCCGCTCATTAATACGCGGGGCTGTAGCGCCTGCATCAGTAATGCGCAAAATCTGGTTGCCACCACTCATATCTATATTATCTACTTGAATAGTCACTGAGCGCAGTGAATTGTCCGCCCAATGAAACCGTAAACCCGATTCAACATAGACTGACAACTCGACACCATTATGAAGTACGCGGATTTGTGACAGATCTGCCACATCTCCCAATGCCAAAGGTAGACCAAATGTCACTAATTCATTATTACCTGCCTGAATATCGACATCAGCCTGCAAAGTCAGCTCAGTATCTAGGCCGTAGGCAAGAACAGGAATAAAGAGTAAAGAAAGTATTGAACGCGGAAACTGAGAAAATAAGCTTGAAACTTTCATGAGTGGAATCTCGTAGGTAAATTCATCATTAATAAAGACAATATCTAGTCGTTTGGTTCACTTTAATTGCTCGAAGTGTAGAGATTTTAAGGTCATGAAGTGCAGGAACAGCGCTCAAATAAGAACGGCTAATGAGCAGATAGAAAAGGAAAGTCATTAATTAAGAACAGTGTCACAGAAAAAACCGTTTAGGATCAATACTCAAAGATAATCAAATCATTGAAGAAGAATTATTAGAGACAATAAGCAACAATTGAGATAAAGCACTGTCTTATATGAAGCCGATAAAAACCAATCAAAATGAAAGATATACTGATAAAAAAAGTGATAACACATGAACTTTAAAAAACTTATTCTTGGAAGTGTATTCTGGGGAACTATTGGCAACGTCATCAGCTTTGCAATTGCCTTTTTATTAACCCCTTTCTTAATACACTCTCTTGGCGATGAAGGCTATGGAGTATGGTTATTAATAATAGCTACACTGGGCTGGTTTAGATTTATAGATTTTGGTTTTTCATCTGCCGTCCAAAGAAGCATTGCAATCGCAATGGAAGCGAACGACGATCACAAAATAAACACCATTTTTTCATGTTCAATTATTCTATTCGGGCTTTTAGGAAGCTTGGCAGCGATACTGCTGTTTATATTTAGTTTTTTTCCTCAAATGTTAGGTGTAGATGAAAAATATTTTGATGTAGTCCATATCGCGCTAATGATACTTTGCATAAAAATCTTCTGGGATTTTTTAATGTGCTCGTTTCATGGTTTCTATACTGGACTAATTCGATACGATGTCGATGCAAACATAAATACAATCAATGAGCTTGTAAAAGCTTTACTCATCGTTGTGATGGTGACCTGGTACAATATATATGGTGCCGTTTTTGCAACCATGATTGCGGATCTAATTACTAATATTTATAAAATAGTTTATACAAAAAAACTACATGCCAGTTTTAGATTTCATTTACATTTGGTCAAATTAAAAGAGTTTAAAGCACTCTTCTCATATTCAAAACATATTATTGCTCTATCTATAGCTAGCAGCTTTAGTAAGGGTGTTGACTCATTAATTATTTCTCATATATTAGGCTTAAAATATATCGCAATTTATAATATTGCTTTTCGACTTGTTGATATGGTGGAAAGAGCTCTCTTACCAATACTCGGAATTTTTCAACCAATATTTACAAGATTACTTGAGAGAAAAGACGATATTAGATCAGAGGTAGAGCAAGTTGTTTCGTTAGATCTATTTATTGTATGTGTATTTTTTGTTCCATTAGCAATTTTTTCAAATGACTTTATTTATCTATGGCTAGGTAGCGGCTTTGAGCAAGCTCATATCATCGTCTCTATTCTAGCATTCGCACTAGTATGCAGGACTATATCAAGACCAATCTCTCAGTTATTGCTCGCTAAAGCGCAACATAAATACCTGTCGGTCATAAAAATTATTGCCATATTAATCAATATTCCACTATCAATAGTGCTCGGAAAGTCTTTCGGTTTAACAGGAATTGCTGTCGCCACCTTATTCAGCTTTTATATCACTGATCTTATATTACATTTAGTGTTATATAAGTTTTATGTGAAATATTCAGTGAGCCACTTAGCCATAAGCTTTATCAAAAATAATATTATAATGGGATCGCTAATCGCTCTAGGATATTATTTTATCTCCCCAATAGATCAGCTCTCTTGGATTAATCTTATCGTTTACTCAACCATTACATTCTTTGGATCCATTATCATATTTTGGTTTTCATCATTAAATAAAAATGCTAAAAATTCCATTACTTCTATCGCTAAAGAAAAGATAATGAAAGCGAGAAACTGATTAGTTAAGGTTAAATAAGAATTTTTACTAAGGAATACATAATGATAATCGTTATCAATGAAATGAAGAAAAGCTTAAACAATACAGCATTAATATTTTCGAAAGCAAAATGTTTTTCATAAAAAGAAATTCTTCTATAGGATGAAAAAGACAGTGCGCAAATAAAGAATGTAAAAAAATGATAACTCCTTGATAAAAAGAATATAGCTGTTAGATAGCCAAGAAAAGAATAAAATAATGTAGTATTTAAGCGGAGAGAGGTCTGTAGAGAAGTCTCTTTTTGCTGTTTAAGGTCATCTTTTTTGGGATTACCCTGCTTAATATTATCCTCAATAGACAATTGAACAGTGTGTTTAAATATTCTATAAACCATATAAAACGATAAAGATAAAATACAAAACCAAAGACCATAGCCAATCATACCTAGCTCGGCCAGAACTAACACAAGAGAATTATGGGCAGTGAGGTGATGGTAATCCGTAAAACCGCCCATGCCCACACCAAAGAAAGGACTGTCTTTGAGCATTTCAATGCCCTCGTACCACGCCTCTACTCTACCTGAAGCGGACTCCTCATTAGAATCAATTTCTCGAAAATTCGACAATACAAAAAACAAAAGAGGAAGAGATAATAGACCGAGGAATATTGATTTAATTTTTCCAAATCTGAAGAAGAAATAAACACCAAACATCACTATTGTCGCTAACAGCGCGCCTCGAGAGTTGGTTAAATAAACACCATAAAGAATAAATAAAGAAGATAATTTTGCACTGAGACGATATACAAAGTTACCGCCATATTTAGAAAAATGTAATGAAAATGGTAAAACCAAAACCAAAAAAGCACCCAAATCGTTGGGGTCATTAAGAACACCTATATACGTTATTCTTGTTCCTTCTGAAATTAATGAGCCTGCCCAACCAAGACCATATTCGGAATTTAACTGAGAAACACCATTTGAGATCATAATCACAGAGGATACGACACAAATCCACATAACCAACTTCAAATTTTCTTCTGTTTTTATCAGGTTGGAGAAGAGAAAAAACGGTATAACAGCCACTAATAAAAATTCTTGCATCACGATAAATCCACCGCCCAGCCAATGATTGGCTAAAGCAGAGACTAGAATGACCGGACAAAGAAATAAAAGTAGAAGGAATTGTGGACTGTATTTCTTCGGCTCTCGGTCAAGGAAGAAAAACAATAAACACAACCCTAGACTAAGAACAGTTAATGGAAGTGCTTCCTCATAATCACTCAAACCCCATGCATGAGGCATAAGTAAATATAGAATGAGATAAATAAGTAAAAAGAATAGAGCCATATAATATGCCTTAATTAGCTATCACAATGATTAAAATATTGATAAACCCCATATACCATTAATCTAAAGATATTATCTATGCTTAATTAACCTTCTAACTTTCTCAGTTAAACCGAATTTTTCAATATTTATTTTAATAATTGAATAAACTTTATTACTTGATCTAATTAAAAATACAATAAGGCTCGCCTTGGAAAAGCACTTATAAAGGTAAGCATTAATCGCAAATACTTTTCTATTACCAAGCACCTGCTTATAAATATTATCTCCATACCCGAAATCTAAATTATTAGCTTGAACACTTTGCGACATTAGATTTTCAAGCATCATCATGTTTAGCGCATTACCAACATTATATTTACTCCAAGCCATATCAAATCCAATTTCTTCGAAGTAATATAAACCTTTATGTAAATACCCGCGGATAAATGCCACGGCTTTATTATCGATAAATAATATATAGCCGAGAAAACAACCCGATTTAGCCATAACGTCGTCTAATATATGATTGACAGAACCTGACCTTTTCTTAGCGCCCAGGGTTTTTGCCTGCCAAGTGTTACTGTATATCTCATCGAGGTGACTTAAAAAGACAAGAACATCTTCAATTTTTTCATAGCTTTTAAAAAATACTTTATCGCCAAATTCCTTTTCTAACACCTTAATATTTCTTTTAAGGTTATAACGACGCTTTTTGCTCATTGAAGAAAGGTAACTATCCCAATTATCAGGAAAATCAATAGAGTGAATAATGTCAGGATTGATAGAAGCCGACTTTAATATATATTTATCAATACCATTAAAACATCGAAACAAAGAATCATCGATAATTAGAGATTCAATAAAAGCCAAATCAAATGGACTTTGAATGCGTAATAATTGGTTTTTGATAATATGAGTAATGCCCTCTTCAGGCAAACTCTCAACAAATGCCACTCTACTTCCAGAAAATTGTAGAACCCTCAAATCAAAACTAAATAAACGATAAACACTAAACTTAACAGGAACCTTTTTTCTCTGAATATAGCTCGGAATTATGCCTATGATTTCATTTTTATATTGAACAATACAGACTTCCCAATAACTAAAATCAGGACTATTTAAAAATAGACTCTTAAGATAATCTGATTGGTGATATACATTGGAACAAACTCTCTCTGAATTGACAAAATCGTCAATTTGCGGTGAGTAGCTGTCCAGCTCATCAATAGTATTGATAGTAATAAAATCAATCAAAGAGAAGGAATCAATCAACATAGAATCAATTCCTTTTTAGCGATAATAAAGTAAATATTGAATCAAGCAGTGAAGAGACTCGTCTTTTACAATATCGTATTTTTTTTACCAAAAAACAGTGCCAATCATACTTATAAATATCTATCCAATTCATCATGTAACTATCGGTCGATAAACTTTTTTTGTATTGAGAATCACCAGCTAAAAAATCATACGATCGAAAACCTCTATCGATCAAATACTCGATCAACAAAAGATGGCATAGTAATCCAGATTTAATCTTATTATCCTCCTCATACATAAAAGCACTTTGATAAAATAAAAAGGTACCATGAGAAATAAAACCATATAAATACCCAATAACGCATTTATTATTTCTAATCTTATATAGACCAATTTCACCGGCCTCCCAAGCACTCAATATCAAATAGTGGTGAAATTGTTTTGCCGTTGTGTTTGCGAATGAACTGGGTATTTCTTTTTTTTTCCATTGCTCCGAATGAAGAATGAATAAATCATCAAACATCTCTAAGGCTTCATCTAAACTAGATGGTTTTTCTATATAAACACTCTCTCGACCACCATAAAATTTTAAGCTGCGATTAATCTGACTTCGTTTATTTGCACTTAATATTGATAAATAATCACCGTTAACTGACTGTATCGCCGATAGATTCACATAATAAGTCGGCACGGCTCGTATAATGCTTCTTTTTTTATCAACGCCTAACATTTTTGAAAACATATTCCATGAACTATCTTTTATACCAGGAACACTTAAGCATTCAACACCTAGGAAAAAAATAACATCGTTAATATCAAGTTGGAATAAATCATCTTTTTTAGTAAAAAGGATATTATTTTTCTCAATACAAATACTATCGACTTCCTGAATGCCCGTCGCACCAATAAATGCTTTTTTCGATTTAAAAATCCAAAGAATACTTCGTGTATGAATACCACAGAATAGAGAAGCTAAAACCTTATCATTCTCTTTGATAACTAATAATTTTAATTGACAATCACCTACCTCTTTTTTCTGCATTACTTGGCAAAAGATATTGACCCAAGATGAAATCCAGCTCCAACCTATAAAAAAACTGTCTTTCTTCGAATCAAACCCCTGATCATGCACCTGCTTTGCTTGAGGTAAATTCGAAGGTAAATCTAATAGCTCAAATTCAGCATCCATAATCATTAAACCTAGTCAAAATTAACCTACATATCGGATACTTATACTCATCATTTATTATATTCACCATAGATGTTTAGGGAATTCCAGCATCGCCTTAAATCGATATGGCTTAAGATATTTTTCGGCGTGTAATCGTTTTAATAAATAATCTGAGGTATCGCCAAACATATTAAGTCCAGGCATATAGGTAACTGCATAGTCATAGCCTGCGTTTTTTACAGCATTCACAACTGTTTCGTTATATGCTCTATCACCGCCAACTGGATAACTTAAAATCTGACAGCTAGCTGATATTTTTTTTGAAATAATTTCTCTGGAGTCACATACCTCATCAACAAGTTCCTCTTGGCTAAGCTGACTAAGAATCGCATGACTCTTGGCATGCGAACCTATTTCAGCCAATCCGCTTGCATGCATCTTACGCACTTGTTCCCAGCTCATAGCACGACTTAACTCTGATGCCACTGCATCCGTTTCAACCTGTGTTTCTAACTGTTTGATCACCTGCTTTCTATCTGCATTGGAAATACACTTTAAAAAACTAAGACAACAATCAACCATCTTCGCTCTATCATCAGACGCATTTAACGTAATCGAACCGCCATTCCTTGATGATGTTAAAGTAATATTCTTCTTAGCTTTATTACAAAGAAAAGCAACCCAATCAAACCAAAATATTTTATTCGTTCCAATATAATCTGTGGAAATAAAAAAACAGGCTTTAGCATTGTATTTTTTTAATATTGGATAGGCATAAATATAATTATCATCAAACCCATCGTCGAAAGTAATAATGACAGCACGAGGTGGTAAGGGTATGTTAGACGTTTTATAACGAATTAAATCTTCAAAAGATATTAGGTTATAATTCTCTTTTATATATTTCACCTGCCATTCAAATTGCTCTGGAGTTGCACTAATTAATTTATGATCAAATGGATAATTATCCATCTCAGGCATCACTCTATGATAGGCAAGTATGACTAATTTTTTCGGATCGTAAGAGCTTAATCGCTTCAATCTCAAAAATCCGGTCCAGCACAATAATGCAGACAGCATATTCTTCTTTTGAAAGCTAAATTTCAGTAAATCCACAATTAACATCCATCATTCAATTCGATTAAATATTTCACTTTTTAACCCCTTTCCAGTAATTTATTTATTTTAGGTAGAGTCAATATACTGGCAACATTGTTTTTCCACTGTCTCTCACTGTAAATATATTTTGCTGCTTTTACACTGACGCTATTTAACTGTTCTGAATCATTTGATAGTTCTAATACTTTTTCTACAGCGCTTAAAAAGTTCTTTCTTGGAAATAGCCAACCCGTTTCACCATCATCGACCACCTCAACGATCGGCTCAAAATCGGGCGAAACTAAAGGTACTCCGACAGCCATCATTTCAAAAAGCTTCATAGGTGATCCATATTCGTTCGAATCAGGCAAAATCCCAAAATCCATAGCACCTATATAAGCATGTACTTTTTCATGTGGAACTCGGCCGGTCATCACCACCTGATCAGCTAACTTATGGCTATTAACAATAGATTTAATCTTGTCATAGGTATCACCATCACCAATTAACAATAATGCTAAGTGAGGATACGCTTTTAGCTTTGGCGCAATATCATTAAGAAAGCGATCGATACCATGCCAGTAAACAAAGGCCCCTACATAGCCACAGATGACCTTATCCGATAAGCCCAAAGTCTTTCTAAGCGCCGTTGATCGATCATGGACTGGGTAGAAATCGTGACTATTAACTGCATTCGGACAAACAACACCAGCGGCGACTTCGTCGTAGTAAGACTCAATGGTTTGACGAAAATTTTCTGATATAAATACAATACCGTCACAGTTTGAAACCACCCATGATTCGATTTTTCTGGCCAGCTTATGAAAAAAAAGGGGTCTAACACGCTCCACAACTGCCGAATCATTAATTTCAATAATTATTGGAATTTTTGAATGCTTTGCTTGCAACACGCCAGCAAACATAAATAAGGAATAACGCTCATAGATAAAATCTGGCTGTTCAGTATCTATATTTTTCTTTAATTGAAAATAAGCTATAAAGTTATAAAAAATCTCAAATAACTCAAATATAAATTCAGGCATATATTGCGTTAATTGAGTCAAACGAAATATCGTTTTTTTTAAGGGTGATATTGCTGCCTGCTCACTCTGCTCCTCGTTCGGCATGCTGCGCTGAAGCTCAGGATCAGAGCCTGGCAGTGATATAAGGCTAACCGAGTGCCCTAACTCGCGAAAGGCATCCACTACCCCCATAATATGAGCACCCTCTGCCCCTTTTCCTCTTGTCCGATGATGGTAGCTAATCTTCATATTAAACAATCCGCTCAAAGGTATATCCTTGGTCTTTCCAAATAGGCAGAAGCACTTTTAAGACATTAATACATTTATGCGAATCATCATGAAAAAGGACTATATCGCCGCTTTTTACTGGTCGTTCCATAAATTTATTAATAATTTGATCGACTGTTTGTTCTGTATAATCTTTAGAATCATAGCTCCAATGAATACATTGATAGCCTTTTATAAATAAACTCATTATTAATGAAAGGCTCCAACTACCCTGTGGTGGACGAAACAGCTTTTTCTGCTTTGCAGGTAAACGATCAATAATATTCGTTGCTCCGTCTGCCTGACTTAACTGCTGCCCCAATGGTAAGCTTCCGAATTTTTTATGATTTAGCGAATGGTTACCAACACTGTGTCCAGCATTAACTAACAGCTTGCCAATCTCCATCGACAGATTTAGATGCTCTCCGATAACGAAAAAAGTAGCTTTGGCCTCATACTCAGCCAATAGCTTTAATAGCTCTTCAGTTATTTTAGGTGTTGGCCCATCATCGAATGTTAAGTAGAGCTTGTTTTCATCACGAGACCCATTAACCATAAAGATTCTTTTTGGCATGCACAGTAAGAATATTTTTTTAAGTATCTTAATCATCATAAAAAAGTCATCCCCCCTCTAGACCTTACCGCTCAAACATATCTTTAACAGTCATTAGATATTACTAATCACCACTCGCAATTTTCCACTTATAGTTAAATCAATTTTCTCTACTATCAATATGTTAACCATAACCTCATGGCCTACACTCTTCTGTATTAGCTGCTGAATTTTATCTATTTCAGCATCATTGCCGGTCTCAGCTGAGTTTAAGACCAACTTAATCTCGATTTCGTTAATCGCATTCTGTATCACTTGAAACTGCTTTATCTGTTTAAAATCTTTCAACAAGTGCGGGAAAAACTCACCCGATAAAATGCGCCCACCCGGTGTTCTTATTACATCCAACTTTCGCCCATCAACAGACTGCATTAGAGGCAAGGGGGATCCACAATCGCAATTCACTTGATTGCCAAGCGTAGCCTTATCACCATTGGCATAGCGTATAAGCGGAAAGCCATAATTATGTAAATCGGTGATCACCAGCTGGGCGGATTGCGAACTAATGGCACTCTCTTCATTGGTGCTATCTTCATTGGAGTTCTTTTCACCCACAACTTCAACAACCAAATGATCAATATTGAGATGCAAACCTTTTTTGTTTTTACACTCAGCGCCTATCAACATAAATTCTCGACAACCATAAGTGTTATAAACGGGTGCTGAAAAGGCTTTCTCAATTTTTTCTCTTTGAAATTCATATAATGGCTCAGCACCTGTCAAGATCGATTTTGGCGAGCGCACCTTAATTCCATGAGTTAAAACATAATCCGCTAGAGCAACCAGCGGACCTACATAACCCACGACAACATCGGGCTTATATCGACTGAACTCCTCTAAATATTCCATAATATTCGACTCATTAAGATTAAATGAGTTGAGCATTTTTCTATTATAAAAAGCATGGTACATACGCTCTTTAAACGCGCTCTTTAATCCAGTTGGCTGGATATTAGCGCCCCAAACGTATAAAGCTTTTACGCCTAACCCCGCGCCTAACCAACCATATCCGCGCCACATAATCGCTTGGCGACGCTGGTTACTCTCTTGATCTAACTCAAAGCTAAATGGCACACCTGAAGACCCACCTGTAGACTTCTTGATATTATCAACACCATAGCCATTGGCGATAAAACCAGAATAATTCTCAGTGATAGTCTGCTTATCTATTACCGGTAGACGCTCTAAATCCTTTATGTCTGACAGGCTATTGGGATCAAAGTGCAACTTATCCCACTGCTGACGATAATAAGAACAGGATATATAGGCATGACAGAGTAATCGTCGCAGCTTTGTTAATTGAACCGCCTCTAATTCCTCGGTAGATCGATGTAAATTACCGAAATACTCTTGCATATAGGCAGGTGTTTGCCGTCGACAAACGCGATTTTCGTAAAATGGGAATAAATATTTTTTAAATATGTTTTGGTACAAAGCTTAGCCTCTTTCATCCGTAAATCCTTGATCCTTAAACATAGGTGGCTTATCCAAAATATAATCTCTGTATTTATTAGGATTACCCTCCTCCCCTGCCTCAGCCGCCTTAACGATATTGTAGGCTTCACGCGCCGTGACATAATGCAATACATGTTTATCGCCATTGTTGTATTCACTTTCTAAATACGTATACATTTCGTCACAGGGATTACCTAACAGCGTTTCCATATCTACTTCTTGCGTACCATGGGTATGAACCTTTATAAAAATCCAGTCCGGCTTATTCTTGACATGAATAGCAGTCTTTACCCACAAATCAACTCTGTCTTTAGTAGGCTCCATACCTCTTCTTATATCCGAATTTTCTATCTTTGGTAACAGGCCAAGTTTACGACGAGCCCAATTCAAAGATAAAGGACCAGGCAGTATCATTAAATCGCCACTGGCTTCTTTACCCACTTCGACATCTACACCTGAATCATGCGATTTAGAACGGCCCTTAATATTTTTTGCATAGTAGATACTATTTATTTTTTTTGTTTGTGTATCTGATGGTGCAGAGGGTAGCGTCATATCGACATAGCAACCCATATCCTTTAACAAGGTTAATTCCTCATCAATACCACAATATTTGCCGTCCTTTCTTGAATTACACAGTGTCCAGTTACCATGAATAAATGCCCAAGCTAATTTCCCTGTTTCTTTGTTTCGAGAAAATGCACCATGATCCTTATGAAGCAAGTCAACAAAGTTCTCTAACGTTTTTGTGAAATTTTCTGGCGTATCATTATCATGATGAAGATGAACTTCTATCTCTCCTAACCCCATCTGACAGATTTTCACTAATTTATCTAAATGCTCTTTTCTGTACTCTTCTTCTGGATAAAAAAAGCTATGCTGCGGCTTAACACCATCAGCATCTTTATGATTCTCCACCTGCTTAGGATAATTATCCACCCAGCGATCAACACGCTGGCGTTCGACTTCATAACTCGGTTTATGCCATTGCGGCTCAAAGTGATCAACAAAACAGAACATAATATGTTTTGGCTTAGACGTCGTTTTTTTAAGCACCATCCCTTTAATATAAGAACAAATCCAAATGTCCATATTTTTATACCTAATAACGCCAACAAACATCATTATCGATAACACTATGAAAATAAAAGCAATATTCAACATGTTTAATTCTTCTCCAAGAAACCAATACGAATAATTAATTGATAGCTTATTTATAAGCCATCAATTTAATGTAGCTGCTCCCATTTCGCGTCAGCCTGTCCAACGCAATATTTATATAAAGCAATCACGACCGTCACCTGCATCATTAAAAATACATGGGAAAAGCTCAGTATTTTTGACAACAAACCAGAGGATTTTATACTCTTTGATAAAAAGGCTACGCTATAAAAAATTATTTGTAGTAAAAAAACACCTTGGTAGACAGGCCCACCTATAAACAGAGGAATAAACAGCATCATTAACAGGCAGTATGGAACAATTAATCGACACACCTTATGCGAAATAAACTGCCAAAATATCGGATTTAACCTCGGGGAAAAAAGCCAAGGGTTTCTACCAAAGGATTGATAATTCCCCATAATAGTTCTTATTTTTCTCTTTTTTTCAACAGCTAAGGATTCAGATACTTTGTCATATGCAATAGCAGAAGGTTCAAATATCACCCTTTTTCCTTTTCGAATAATGGCTATTGGAACTTCAAAATCATCCAGCAGGGTATTTTCATTTAATTGCGGGTAATCACAGCGATAAATAGCATAGAGCGCACCCGTTACGCCTGGGACGGAATGTAATTTGGATTCAGCCTTACGTATCATTTTTTCATACCGCCAATACAGCCCTAGCTGTGCTGAACTGACATTACCATTTTTCTCTAATAGTAATTCACCACTGACCGCGCCAACATTTTCATTCGACAAGCGAGTAACCAATTGGAAAATAGCATTGCTAGATAAACGTTGGCGGACATCGGTAAAAACAATCACTTCGGCATCTGTACTGGCAACGGCGCGATTAAGTGCCGCAGCTTTACCCTGACGAACCTCTGCCTTGATTAAACTAATCATCGGATATGATTCTAGAATATTGACCGTATTATCACTCGACCCATCAGAACTAAAGATGATTGAAATTTTTTCTTGCGGATAATCTTGAGATAACAAACTCTTCAGTTTTTTCTGTATATAAGATTCACCATTATGAACGGCAACAATAACTGCCACTGTCGGCAGCTCACTGTAACCAACAGGAATTTCATTAGTTACACTCTTTAGCTGTGAGAAAAAAATGACTAGCAAAGGATATAAAATATATGTGTAAGCAATAAAAAACACACTCAACCAGAAAATTATCAACATCGATAATATCTCATAGTTATGAATTTATTAATGTCATTGATTGTTTTTATCATTTTTTCTATGAAGAGCATAACAATACCCAGTTAACAATTCTTTTTACGACGTCTTTCTGGCAATCGGGTTCAGTAATAATGTGCTCGGCCTCAGGCATATAATCTACAGTCAGGTATTTTCCAAAATTTACTTTACGGAAGGATTTTTTAAACTGCGAGGCATCATTAATCAAACTTGATTGGCCATCAGTAAACAGACAATACATAGCAACTTTATCA
>Ga0115008_10001471_pt1 | contig 19040 bp, 15 predicted proteins | sample FraStrMetagenome_FD_87164 | JGI IMG/M metagenome (GOLD analysis project Ga0115008, IMG submission 87164) | Marine eukaryotic phytoplankton communities from Arctic Ocean - Fram Strait ARC3M Metagenome | ecosystem: Environmental > Aquatic > Marine > Oceanic | place: Fram Strait | collected...
CGAGGGGACCGAATACAGATAGGATAGTTTATCGGCCAAAAATAAGTTGACTATTAGACCTATTTCTCTCGTAGGATTTTACGTAGAACTCCATGGTGATTTTTAAGGAATATTCAGGAATATCTCAACTGCTCCCCAATTATATTCATTACAAATTTACAGAGACACCAAAATAACTTTAAGAGAAGGTTTGTGGTACTTGAAGTAGTAAAATAAGGCTTCTGGAAGTGAAGTTACAACATTTTAGTCAAATGGCTGATAGACACTGTCATCTATCATCTATCAGTCTATCAGTTACAGTTATTTTACACTGAGATTACAAAAGAAACGCGCGTGCTCGTAAAATGCACGGGTATGGTAAAATGAAACACGCCTAAATTACATAATCCCTAAAATTTATACAAGAGTAGTAACACACACAGGACACAGGACACATACGACTCGTAGTTTACACGAAGCACCACGACCTGCTTTCATTCACACAAATAAGTACATCCTCTGTCAAATCAATTTCTCAACAAACTGGAGCATTCGTAAACAACGACGACTATTTAGCAATGTCGGACGATCTTAAAATCAACTTGGTTAGTATAGTAATGGCCGCACTAGGTGTAATGTTCTCATCAACTCTCGGACGCCTTGTTTTATAAGTTTATCTTCATAATCCAAAATTAGCCTTTTGACGTGAATATTACCAACTTGAATCGGAGTATGCTTCTCAATCGCATTCCAATTTTTTACAGGTAAGCAAGGAAGGTGATGCTATTGAAGTTAGCTTTGAGGTTGCCAAGCTTTCGAAATTAGTGGAAGAATCATGTGACGATGAACCAGGCGAGAATATTTCAGACATTCCTTTGCCCAATGTGAAGACGGCAGTGCTTACAAAAATCGTTGAGTATTGCCAGCATTATAAAGCTGATCCCATGAATAATATCACTACACCTCTTCCGAGTACGAAGATTGAGGAGATTGTGCAGAAATGGTATGCCGATTTTGTGAAAGTGGAAAACGTTATGCTTTTTGAGTTAGTTACCGCCAGTAATTACATGAATATCCAACCTTTGTTGGATTTGACTTGCCTTGCAGTTGCAGTCATGATCAAAGGAAAGAGTCCAGAAGAAATTCGTACTATATTCAATATTAGTAACGAATTTTCACCAGAAGAAGAGGCAGCTGTGCAAGAAGAAAATAAGTGGTGTGAACAAGCTCAAGCCGCACCTTCTACGAACTAATTGTCCAGTTTTATTGCAACTTTTGGCTGCCTTGTGATCACCTATACTATTAGAAATCTTGTTCAACTTTTTTCTTCAACGTCATTCCCCTCTAGATAACCTTTTGTAAGATAGGGAGAACAGAGTGCTAGAAATATACTTCTAAACTTTTTATTTGACCTGAGGAAGACTGTTGTGTAATTGAAGTCATTAATCATAATACCACGTATGTTTGAAAAGATCTAGAAAAAGCTTGATAGCTCCTTTAAAATCCTGCGAAGCCCAAATCAGGCCGACTTCTTAGCATAAACGTCAAGTCTTCACCAGTCGCGCAAACTTCAATGAAGTTTGATAATTCTTAATGTAGAGAAAGATCGGTATCAATACGCTTTGCCGTAGTCAATGCTAAACTCCAAAAAGTTGTGATAATGAACAATTTGTATTATTAAGTATCTATCGTAGCCCTTTTCTTTCGAAAAATGGCAGAAAGCAAACAAATAAAGATTGCTCATACGGTTTTCGCCGCTCATGATAGACTTCATCAAAAATATCGTATATAAGTAATTATCAAATATGTCTGATAAAATTTCGTAAAAGGCATGAACAGAGCCATCTGATTCTAATTTGAGCTCACAGCTCACAGCTCACTCATTTGATTGATGAGCATGCTCTGTACAATAACTAGTTATTGCTCATAATACTGGCACCGGTATTCTTCGTACTATCGTACTATCGTAGGTCTAGAGCATGTTTTGTAACGGTGCCGGTACATGTATTTCGCTCAGGCACAGGCACAGGCACAAAGCTTAGAAAGGATCCTGGAACAAAAAATTTCTTGGCTGTATTAGCTTAAAGCCGTTCAAAATCTCCATAGCCCAAGGCGCGATACTTTCAACTTTCAAACATGTCAACTTTCCTTCCGCTTTCAGCTTTCAGCTTCCTTCCCCACCTTTCAAGTTGTTCAAGCTTCAACCACAAAAATAATATCCTCGAACGACCCTCCAACCTTTGAGGCAACTTACCTACGCGCGATTAATTAATGTTATCACAAGAATGTCCAAATTCAAATTACATTTTTTTCCAGTTTTATTACTTTTGATTTTCAATGTACTATTAATTCAAGGATTCGCTCGCAATCCATTGACGTTCAAGAACACGTACGTATCATCTCCCTTAATCAGGCATGCCGAAGAGAATACTTCATTCGCAGAATCTGTCAATACGGTGGCGGATGCAGTATCAGCTTTAAAGGGCAAGGTTGTGGTGGTCAAGTATGGAGGAAATGCGATGACGAGTCCTGAGCTCTTTCAGGGGTTTTGCGAAGATGTGGCTGCACTTCAAAAGCTTGGAGTGAAACTTTGTGTGGTACACGGAGGAGGACCGCAAATTAGTAAGATGTTGGAACGTACGGGGGTAGAATCAAGGTTCGAAAACGGGCTTCGTGTAAGCAGTGCTGATGTAGTAGAAGTTGCTGAGATGGTTCTGTGTGGTAGCGTGAATAAAGGTATTGCGGCGGGCATATGTCGAGCTGGGGGTAAGGCCATTGGCTTGAGTGGGAAAGATTGCAGTTTGCTGCAGTGTACTAAAGATACGTCTAATGGAAACCTTGAATTTGTTGGTAATGTTGAGGTCGTGAACACGCAATTACTAAATGAACTGCTTGATGCCGGAATAACTCCCGTTATTTCACCAATTGGCGTTGGATTGCAGAATACCGAAGATGCATGTACGACGTACAATGTTAATGCAGATGTCGCAGCTGGACGAGTTGCGGGAGAATTAATCGCAGAACGTGTTCTATTCCTAACGGATATAAAAGGGGTGTGCGATAAAGATATGAATCTAATATCAGCACTCAGTGTTGATGACGTGAGCGCCCTTATTGAAGATGAAACTATCACTGGAGGAATGATTCCGAAGGTCAGCTACGCAGTCAATGCTGTCAAACTTGGAGTTCAAGGTGCATTTATAACGGATGGTCGCATCCCTCACGCCTTATTAAATGAAATTTTGGGCGGTGGAGCGGAAGGAAAGGGAAGCGGTGAAGGTGGCACAATAGTAACGCTATAAATAACGTCCAAAGTATTGCTATCCCTTTTCATCCCTAGTTTCTTCCAAACTTGTCAGCAATCTGCGTTAAAAGTTACACCTCATCCTATCCACATTGAAAAGAACCTAAAGGCTGAATAGAAAATTATTTCGTTTCTCTGTCTCACCAGCGAGCGCTAGAAGAACACCTCAAACCTACCGCCATTATTCTACAAAAAATTTCTTCATCATCAGTTGCACTATGTTTTGAATGATCAATATAACCCAACCCTCTGACGTCTATCGTTATCGTGTATGATCGTTCTTTGTCTTTAAAAGTAATGTTTGCTAAATATGTTAAGCACCTACAACTTGAATGATTCTTCATACAAAGCAAATCTGCCTTTGAGTGCAACTTTTCGAGTGGCACGAACCAAAGGGTCTGGACCGCATACAAATATTCCCGGAGCCTTACAATCAAAGTCCGACACACATTGAAAAATATCAACAATCGAAGGACGACCCCGAGAATGCTCAATCATCAAAACATCTTCTTTTTGAGATCCAGAATCGCTAGAAGAAGCTTCGGTTTCGTCACTCATACTAACTGGCATAGCATTCATCTGACTGAGCTGAACACCAAGTTCATCTTCTTTGTCGGATGTGCGTGCAAGAAATTTCCACGCTCTTGACAGCTTGAGGGCGTAACCGTTTCTCTCAATTACGTCAATAAAAATACATGCACCATAAACAAACAACAAAAGGTAAATAATGCCATATATCCGCACTGTGACTACTTTCGGTTCTTCTTGAATACCGTTGATGTACTGGCTCCATAATATCCACATACCAAACCACAACAACAAAGAAAACACAACGAAAGCGTATTTGTTGCCGATGACAGAATCCGATGATGGAAAGAAATAGGCCGGATGAAACTTCTGGTCTTTGTCATTGTTGCATAACAAAAACTCGCTGTTAGGACTAACCACACCTTCTTTATTAACGATTTCTGCGTTGAACGATGCCAAGGTTGGTACATTTCGGTCACTATTCTGTAAATCTGCATTAGTATGATGAATTACTAAGCGAAATTGTGGACAATCTCTTCGACGGGAAATAAGCGCTTTGCTATCATCACTGTTAATTTCCGACAAATAGTTTTCTAGTACATGCTGGATCAGGCCCTCATCTCTACATGCCCAGTGCAGCTCAATTTTCTTTGTTGGTATTATCACTTTGTCATCCGCATATGATGGACGATCCAAATACGAAAATAATGCGAATAAGAGAGAGATAAAGGGAGTTATCCCAATACCACCGCATATCATTAGCACCGAGTCATGGCATAAAGCTTGTTCAAGTCGATCGGGACCGCAATAAATCCCGTCGATCAGAAACGTCATTTTATCTGCATTTCCATCGAGTAGTTTTCTCGACAATTTTTTGGTGAATGAGCCCGTTGCACGAAGTATGATTCTCATGGAATTAGGATCTGACGGTGACGGAACAACTGTAAAAGGATGATAAGCCTCTAAAGGTGCAGATACACCGGGAACACTCAAACGTATAAATTGTGAAGCTTTCTTTGAGGCAAGAAATGCTTCTGAGCCAAACCTTAGCTCAATGCACCCGCCTGAATATGGAATATGTTTGTAGGCGAGAAGGCGCGTACCTCTTTTCAAATATTGATCGATCAAGGTCCTAACGTGAAGAGGTATACTTGATGATAGATAGTAGAGTACGCCTGGGCTAAAATAAAGCACAATCCGAGGATGGTGCATAATTCCTGTTATCAAAACCATCGGCGATAATATCATATGCATCGAATAGAATACTCGATAGCTTTTTCTGCGAATAAAGTTAATACTAGACGCAGCAACTGCAACAAAAAATACTCCTGATAGCGTTCCTGTAAAGTTACGAAATACATTATAGCACGCTTGACTGCTCATGTTTGACCAGCAATATTTGGACGGAAAGATCGAGTCATATAGTGTTACGTCGTTGTCCTGAATCCACCGCAAAGAGTGCCCAATGCCATGAATAACTACTCCAAGCAAGGATAAACGGCCCAACCATATGTGTATTTGATTCGCATTAACGTGATTCAAACCGAAACCTCGAAGCAATGGATTTATTCCTTTAGTCACTGGAATAAGTAAAAATGCCATGCAAACTTCGGCCATCATTCCGAAACTATTCGCCCCTTCCTTGAGCTTTTTGTCAGAGTCCATGGATTCCCACTGCCCGTGAAAGTGTCTATAATTCACAGCAAACACATAAACAATGGAAGGGATGACAATAAAAGCCAAATTAACCTCCTTCAGCTTAATATCACCCCCTCGAACGTATGTAATGAACCATCTCTGCAAATTAGATGAACGAGAAAACGGCGAAGACGGAGTTGACACCGGAGCATGTTTCAGAAAGAGGGCACAAATACAAGAAGCAATCGCAACGGGAAGTGCCAGATGATTCATCGGCATCCCTCCTTTCCGTTCATGGAACATAAATTGATGCTGTTGGTACCATGATTTCCCGTCCGCGGTACCCGAGAAAAGAACATACCCGAGGCACCACAGCATCAAAAGCGACGAGGATATTAACGCTACCCGATTGGATAAATGTGGATCGGAAATGAATGCACGCATCTTTACGGGCTTCCATTGACTTTTTACGGATCTTCTGTGAACGCGCATGAGTACATTTCGTTGTTAAGTTTTATATGTGCAGTATTGTGAAAAGGAAGCAGGGATCACCATTCATCGGTCTTCCTTCTTGTCAATGTTCAACGAATGGAATCGTTGCTCACTACTTATTCGTGATTTTGTTTTTGTTTTTGTTTTTGTTTTGGGGGATTGTCTGACTTTCTCGCAAACAAATTTGACTGGATTGCCTCCGTTGCACGTCCCACTCCGCATGCGGAATTCCTGTCAATGCGTGCTCGTGGTCTATTTTAGTTTATTGACCGGTAATATCGTCATGTACCAAATTGCAAAATTGCAAAATTGCAAGTTGCTGTTGCTGTTGCTGTGCAGATGTCATAATATATCCGAAGTACTTTGTATGTACACCATGATGACTAGCAAGGAGGACACAGAACGAGACAGTGCAACATATCAATCTAACAGCAAGAAGAGGCAAGTGCGGGTGTTATCTGAAATGAACGCAATACTTCACACACTGAATAGCATCGATATGGTCCTATCTGAAATTGAGGATATGACGAGAAGTAATGGCGAGAGCAGCTGCGACAAGGCCGTGGAGGAATTGAGAGAATGGACAAATATGGTTGGTTTCCCTGAAGTCAATGATAGATGATGGTGGTGATTTCGAGATAGAATACGACACATTGAAGGAAAGAGTTGTTGGTAGTGTTGATAATGGTTCATATCAGCGTTGCTCTTCAGTTTCAGACTGTAACACACAAATCACCATATATTTGATAAATTTTTATTTGGCTGAAAACAAAAGTAAAATATTGAGATCATACGCGAGATAATCTCTATTGTACACCATTATATTTGGAATAATTCTTCACGATCTTTGTATTTATGCAATTTGACATTAGTAGGACTAAAATTCTGACGTTTAAACAAGTTTAATTTTTCTTTTTCTTACAAAACGATTCATTTTCAATTTGAATGATAACCTTCGTTTTCCTGATAGATATATTTGTAATGTCGACAGAATATATTGTTGTATTTTGAAAAGTCAAGGGGGATTGAAAGTTAAGGTTACTGAAACGACAAATTCACCGTGAGAAGACTTTTATATAATCTTACCTTCAAGTTTTGTTCTAGTCGAAACTTTTGTTCCTAAAAATAAAAATCTATTCGCAGAATATCTCACAATCACGCTCTACACTCTTTCGCACATTAAATCTGTGTCGTTTTGTTCCTAACATTACAAACAGAAGCTTAATAGAGTAACAATACTTTATTCGGCTGTGTAAATTTCTATTTAGATCTCCGCGCTTCCTTTAAAACTTGTTCGCTTCCATACAAATTTCTTACCGCGCTTGCTGTTGTAACACGATATCCTAAGAGTACCATCACAAAATGTCGTCAACATAGGGATAGTTGACGACCCTGGCTTTACGCGTTCCAGAGCCTCCCCGGATGGAAACGCTGGTGAACTTTTCGACAGAGTATCACCGAGCGGGCCCAACTTTTTCAATATGGTGGACTCTTCGGGCTTCGTGGTATCAACTCGCACCATTACCGTTTCTAAATCATCAGTAAATAGTGTCGCTCGTGTAGTCATGATAGACGTAGCTGCCCCACCAAGAGTGGACACCTTCACGCGCGAGATGAGAGACCCATTTCCAGAAACATCAATATCAATACTTTGATAGGCAGGTCCGACTACCTTCAATGGATCGGGAATTGCATCGGTTATACCAAATATTTGATCAGATGAATCAGGAAATGCTTTTCGAAAAGCCCAGAAAAACGGACTTGATCTCGTAATATCCTCCGGTGCATACACTAACTCCCACTCACCAGCAAGTAGCCCCGAATACGACGAACCCTGTCCGATCCCGTTTTGCTCGCCCAACCTTTCCACCGCCGCAATTTTATCCAGCACATAATTACTTTGCGCAGCAGGAGACTGACAGTAAGTCAACAGATCAGATTTGCATTTATCCACATCGGCCGATGTAGGATCAACGTAGGATTGATCGGCGGTGTCACTCGGGGCCGCAGAGAACAATTTCGTCGATGCTACAATTCCGGACGACCTCTTGTAAGCACTGAAGCCTTGCACGGGAACTAGTAGTAAATTACACTGTATACTAAATGCTATGAATTTCATCTTTTTCGTTGGGGATGTGATTTGTTAGAACAATGTATATAAAGTATTATAAAGTCATTCATTCATTTAATCATACATTCAGGGCAACCAAAATGTGGATGATATTGGTTGTTAGAATTCATTGAAGAACGATCCTTCTTCCACTGTCTCGGATTGGATTTCAAGTCTTTTCCTCTCTCGCTGCTTCGTCGTTGATGATATGGTATGGTTTTGATAGCTGTACAATTGCCACTCTATAACGTTTATTTAGCGAATATAGCCACGCAAGGAGCTGAATTGCGAGGACACGAAACTATAACTTGACAGACCTGAAGACTACAAGTTGACCAACCATGACCATGATGTGGGACAATACTAGATCTACCAATACATAAGGTACACGACTAATGAGGTGTCATAGCACTAATCATAACAGAGAATGAATTATGCAGAGGATCGAATAGACAGAGCAAGTCCAAAACAATTGGAAGAGAGGTTACACAAGGCACAGAACATCATCGTTCATGAGTACAAAGATGATTGTAACTCTTATGGCACATGTATGAATACACCTACTACACGTGCCGGCAGTTTGAAGAAGGTGTTGGAGGCTCATGTGACTGCGGCGAACGTATTGCGAGACATGGGTAAAAATTTTCAAGCGTGTTTTCATTATGCTGTGGCGTGGGGGTATAGTAAGGGCAATGCTTTTCGTGTTGGAGATTATGCTCAAATGGCTGAAATGTGTGGATATCCAGAGCTTGGCATTATGGCGATTTACCATTATAGGTCCGGAGGGGATCCAACCTTATGCATTCGATACAGCAGCGATGATTTGGGTCGAGGATGTGGGTGTGGGTTGTATGCATGTGGTCACACGATAGGTTTGATTGTACCGTTTTTGAACCTGCTCAAGAAATCCAATTCCTTTGAAAAGGAGGCGTCTAGGTGGTTTCAAACTAAATTTTGGGAAGATGAGATTGAAAATGATGCAGCGGATCCCGAGTCGGATCCAAGCAAAACTAAAGACAGCTTTTCAATCAGAAAGTTATCACCTCTCTTGCAACTGCTGCTTTTGAAACTACTTTATTGCTACTCTGGAGGATCATCTACATTTCTCAAACTTTGTTGCAAGTCTATACCTTACTTTACAAACGTATTCATGACGAGTACGCGCTTAAATTACAGAATGCTCGCCTCCGGAAAAAAGCACAAGAGTCATTGGGCGTACTATGTCTTAATCAGAGCTATTATCGATGGGAAAAAGATGAAGCCTCATCGTAGAGTAACGCTACCGTTTCATGTACCCATAAAGGATATTATAAGCGCTGCGGATATTCGATGGAATAATAACTTTTCAGCGTCGGAGCATTCAGAAGACAATGTACAAAACGATCAAGAGCTAATACGCATTTTCAAATCATTGTTGCATGATATTCGTTTTCAATCCGAAGCACGGCACCAACCTATCGCCTCAACCAATATGAGTCCTATACCATTCACTTTCAATAGTGATTCCAACTTCGATTTGATTGGTGATATAGAGCCAATGTTCGTTTGTGGCGATTCACATGTTCTGTCGTTAGCGTGGCAGCTCATCAGAATACCAACATCGGAGAACAGTGGAAAGTTTCGGCTTTTACATCCCCTCGTCATCACCGGTCTGAAGGCTTGGCATTGCAGAGACGAAACAAAGTTTTTCACCCATTCGAACTTGCACAATGTATTGAAGAGGTTGAGGATGCGGAAGCCTACTTCACAATGTGTAACGATTATATTCAGTGCTGGCGAAATTGATTGTCGAGAAGGAATTGGTGGTTCAAAACTTGAAGGATACTACACTGATTGTGATACAGCCGTAGTTTACACCGTTCGGCAATACGTGACTGCGCTGGAATCGATTGCGTTGCGGTACAACCTTCAGATACTAGTAATGCCAGTGGCACCACATGCATACCGGTCGTATAAAAACGGAAAGCATAAGGGTCGAGATGCCAGACGTGCACGGACAGTGTTGTGGAATAGTACACTCGACGAAGAATTGGGAAAGGACGCCACAAATGTAAAAAACAGAGTTCATTTCTTAAACTACTGGAAGCAGCTTTCATCACAGGAAGAGTTACATAGGGATAGCTACATTTTGGACAAATATTACAACGCGGATTTCACACATATGAACAGCGCATTTCTCCCCCTTCTCGAAAAATCCGTGGAACATTCCAAGATAAATAAATCAGTAATATAATAGGATAATTATCCCGCTTCAGTTTATTTTCAGCTGTGCAGGAAAAGAACAGTCCAGAAAGAGATTTAATTGAAAATTTAATATAGGGAATTTAATAGTCACCATCGTCACCTCCACCAAACATATCCATACCGCCACCGATATCAGCTTCTTCTTCTTCCTCCTCTTCTTCCTCAACAACAGCCTCGGCCTCGCCGGCATCTCCACCGGATCCTCCTCCTCCTCCACTTCCTGGAGCTGCGCAAAACTTATCGATACCTCCGGCCTTGCTTACTACAGTAGCAAACAAAGCAGCAACACCTTTACACAGTAAAAGGCATTATGTAAGCCTAAATCACGTAACTTGAAAAATTGCCACAGCATCGTGACGTACCTTCAGATAATTCGTTGCCACTGGCCTCAGCAACAGCGGACAAGGACTCGGCAGATGTTTCCTCAGAGGCAATCACAAGGCATGCCAAGGAAGCAACGAGCTCTTCTTTTTGTGATGCAGATAATTCAGTCAGGTTAGTGATGGCCATGGTGTTGGTCTACTGTGTGTAATTTTAATTTAAATATCAGATGGCTTTCTAGCTCTCTCTTAGTCTCGTAAACACGTTGATAGATATTGATAGAGATGAACATGTACTCCGGGCAACAATTAATAATGCGAACTTTACTATGGTTCTAGTAAGTGGTAGCGGGTGACCCTTAACGTTTGTTGGCTAATAAACTATCGGTACTACAAACAAATGTCATGGTCATGGAATTTCGTTTCAACAGACATGTTTCCGGTGCACATGTACGAGGTTCGAGTAAGTGGCATATTTGATTGTACTCTTGAAGTAATCGGTGATAAAGTAAAATAGATCAAAGCTTTTGTTGAGAACTTTATTAGGTACAATGTAGTGTTATTGTGAAGGATAGTGATTGCTGTGTCTTCAAAGATAAAGTTCAGAATTTGTCATGAATTAATTTACACATATTAACGAGCAGATTTCATGACCATGATCTATTGAATGTAATAAGATCAAGGAAATCTTTGAAGGAAAGATCGTTAGTAGATCTAGTACGCCAATTTGTAAGCAATAATAACCGGTATACGAGTACTTCTCGAGAGAGTGTTTTTTGAATCCATCAATAAAGGATCATTTATCATTTTTTGCTTTCGAGACGCTTTGAAAAAACGCGTATTTGTAGCTTTTATTAGCTTTCAAAGTCTACTTTATTTTCTATACAGTAAAAGGCCAGTATTTTGTTCGTTTGGAAAATATATATATAAAAAGATATGGATCAAACTGTATCAATATTCAGGATATCGATGTATTAGAGAAAAAACTCTAAATAAACAATAGCAATTGATATGGGAATCGGAATTTCAAATATCGAAGAATCTGTTTTTCGTTTATTTGATACACCGGCAGTTCGTCGAAAAAATTTCCTTTCCACATCTTCCTACTTGTGAAGCCTGGTATTTTCCTTTCGCATATGGGTAGCGTACTTTCTCACTTGAGCACTCCTGCGCTCTAACGTTTTGATTCCAGTTACAAGCTCTACTGCCTTTCGTTTCAGCTTTTCTACTAGCTCATTCCCTTCATCAGAAACAGGTGCGTTGGATTTCAAAAGATCGGAATGCTTCTGTATAATGGAGTTGTATTCTTTGATACTGCTTATCACTTCGTTTACTCCTACATAAGAGGATTTTACGGATATCAAAAATGAACGACAAGCTCTAATCTTATCTTCGTCATCTAATTTTTTCGTCATCATCTCTTTACATAGCCCCTTCGATTGCTCAATCCGGTCGAGCAACGAGGTCACTGTGTCTTTTATCACATCAATGAAGAGCTTAATTTGGATTTGTTGCTGATGTATTAAGAGAATAGTAGAAGCTGATTCTGCATCGATAGGCTCTAAACGAACAGACTTTTCCTTATTTTCATCTTTGAAGAAATCGCTGTCATCGCGTTTTTCCTTCAAATCGTCCCGAATGATGTTGGTACTAGTCAGGGGACATTCGTTTTGGCTCCTAGAAGAAGCAATTTCACCAGTACTGCCTTGATGATAATATGAAGATTGTTGAGCCAATCTATTATGGATTAAAGTTGTTTGGGGAATTCGATTAAACAAGGAAGGGTTGCCATACAAGTTACTGTGTCCTTCATTGTGCTGAATAGAGGAAGTAGAATGGTAAACATAGTTTCCATGTTCATCAACACCACCGGTAAAGGCATCATTAATGGAATCCACAAAATTAAATACAACATCATTCTGCATTTGGAAATTATTTCCCATGCCTGAACCGCGTTTCCTATCCCCTCCTCTAAATCCGTCTTGTTTATCAGTTCGATAAGCAGGGTTCGTTGAAGGAAAGTTTCTATGGTTATTGTGAATGTGAGTCGATGTTCCCTTCGCAGTTCGGCTACGAACATTTGGAAGATCGCAGTAACCCTCACTACCACTACCATAGTTGTTGTGGTGAAGTAATACTTCTATATCTCCTTGAGGTGGAAACCTTTGGGGAATGCTACTGCAATTATCCACATGTTCATGATCATATTCTTCATGATTGAGATTAGTACGATGTTCGCTACCATGCAAATTCTGCAGTGCCTCACTAAACGGACTACCACAAGGAGGGTTCGAAGCTGGAATAGCGGACGGACCATGATTTTGGTAAGAAACCACCCCATTAGGAAAATTTCCACGTCCAGCAGATGGCGGTTGGCTCATGGATGACGCGTAATTAAAGGGTTGGTGTTGAAAATAATTCATCTGTGGCCTGCATGCCGTATTCGAAGGCGTCGTCGAATACGGCATCGTAGTCATTTGTTCACGGAACAAACGACGCATCATACTGCGATCAGTACCATCTTCTGAAACTTTAGGCTTCTTCTTCTTGTGAGATGAATCAGATGGGGCGGAATTGGATCGAACGAACATGTTGTCATCACACCGGCTTCGCCAGCTTCTTTCTGTGACTACGTCCGATCCTCCTTCCTCTTCACTAACAACGCCACTAACGTAATTGCTGAAATTATTGTTGTTGATGCGGTTGATATCGTTGCTGTTATTGGAGATCGTAGGTGGAAACATTGGAATTGAGAAAGGTATTACTTCGAAGTATTACACAATTCTGCTTTATTGCTTTATTGTGACTAACGGTAGAAAGAAGTATTTCTGTCGATGTGGGCGGTTACTTCATCAGTCACGTGTCACGTGGATGTCGTATTTAAAAATTAGAATTGCTCTGATAATAAATGTAAGTATGATTTAGTTTACTAATACGAGGTAGTCAGAGATGTTTGAAATTAATAGTAGTTACTTTTCATGTTATGACAAAATATTGCTTAACAATCACAAGATCATGACAGAAGTTTAGATAATGATCTTGATTCCTTTCGTATATGGTATTGCCCAAGTTTTCTTTAATCTCGTATCACTCGTAAGTGGTTCTTGGCGAACTTCCTTCGGGCGAACTCTTGGTAATTTTTGTCTAATTAATACGAGCTGAATTATAAGAAATGTCGTTTCTCCGATGACTGGACAATTCATATTCAGAAAATCGATGTCTAAAAATTGATTGTTTGGGGTTGCAAAATGGTTTTTGAAATTTGAAATTTCCCCTTGTTTCAAGACAAGCAAAATTAAGTAGATTTTATCATGCTATATATTCTGCTCATGGGATGTTTGTTTGTTTGATATTGCATGCACATTTGTGGCATCGTAAATCTACTGCCCATGACATGCGGCGGGACGATAATCAGTAAAACACAGGGCAACTCTACATTTCGGGACTCCGTCAGGTTGTAGATCAAAACTGTTCTATATTTTTTTTGGTACGCTGCCATGTTGGAGATTCATGCTGACAGTAGAACTTATGTCATACGAGAAATAGGATAGAGTATCCTTGGGTGACCGCCAAAAAGAAAACATTTGTTTTAATCTCTGTTAGTACGCTACAAGACACAAAAATTAATTACGCTAAACCCCCCTATTAACGTAGAGCTAGAATAGTGTAATTTTCCGATAGTCCGGAAACGTACGTCTTGATTCATTGTTGACAAAAGGTAACAGATATTCTTTTGTCAAATTTTTTAGTGTATAAACGGAAAAAATTAGACTTAACTTAACATTACTTCCTGGAGCTTAGCTAGGTGCTCGAACTTGTTCGGGAAGAATGACTGCCTTGCCTGTATCAGTTTCACCGGAAGATTCTGTATTGGAGGCCTTATTCTGTTTTTGTTTTGGATAAGTCTTCGATTGAAATTTTGCAGAAATACTGAGGGATATATCAAGATTCCTAACCCTTTCAGCCATTCGCACGCATTGCCTCGTGTATGATACAATTTTGTTGACCATTGTTCCCGTGGCCATCTCATCCAACTTCAAACTATTTTCGTGCTCAGATCCTTTCACGTTGAAATGAACATAAGAATTCTCTTGATCAATTTTTAATTGAAAGTCAAAATTTTCGCTGTTTCTAGTTCCTTCAGAAATCATGTTCAAAAGTATCATCTCCACATCCGCTTCACTTGTAAGATCTAATTTTTTTGCCATTTTCGATATAGAAATTCTCTCATATACGCTAGCAATATTTCTTACTATATTCGGTCGAACTTGATCTAATAGCTGACCTGCTAAACCTCGATTTCCATCTCCAATGAGAAGCTTAGTGTATTGATTTATTTTCGTTGACAGTTTTGGTAAATCATTAGACAAAAATGCGTCCGCGATTTCATTGTAGGCTTTTATTCCACAGGAAAGAGAATCTTGGCTAGTAGTTGTCAAGGACGTAGATGTCGTCAAACATCGTGTCACCACAGTCGATGTGCACTGAGGAAGAATGGGTTTGGCTGATACAGACATCAATGAGGCAAACATTAGCTTCTTATATGCGGCTATTACAATAGCCGAAACGCTTTGGGACGATATAGTGATGCAAATTTTGAAGGAATTAACAGCATCCGACCAACGCTCGCATCCGCAAAATACAACACCAACCAGATAAAAATATCGAAGGAAACATTCAGCTGTTAGCGAATAAGTTGAAGAGTTGATAGCATAGACTGGATTGTCATCAATAAAGTTAGCGGCATATCTGTTTTCCCAGTAAAAGAAGTGTAATGAGATAACTCAATATAGGTTTGCCTCTCTCTATATATAATATGAATATATATATATACTCGTCTTACCGATAATGCCCGGCGATGATACATGCCTGTACCAGCTCAGTATAAACAGGATTCAATTCCTCAACCATTTGCATCGCATCATGCGAGGACAACGATTTACTTCGCGATGTTTTAATGGCATTCACAAATCCTCTTAAAGCAGCAATGATGCCCGAATTTGATACGACGAGACGATCACACCTTGTCAACGCGCGACCAACAGCATATACAATCGTACATAAATAACCAGCATAAGCCTTTTGCTGCGTCAACTGAGCAATCGAATCGGAATGTCGCACGATGCTCCGACAGTAACATTCACATTCTTTCTGAGTTGGACCATGCTTATGCTTTTTATTACCCTCTATCCACTGATCGTCATCATCGTAGACCATTGCCGTCGCTGCATGATATGATTCTTTGTCACGTTTTTCGAAAGATGAAATACCAGTAGCCTCATCATTTGGATCATCCTCGGCGACTACCTTCCCGCCACCACTGTCGCCAGCGGCACCTGAACCCTTATCAGTCTGCTGCTGTTCCTGGTAATTGTTTTCTACATGTTTCCAATGATCTCCACCGAAGTAATTTGCACCTGCAATAATCAATGCAAGTGCTGCCAGCGGAGATATTACGAGCTCTTGGGACGCTGCAACATCAGCAGCAACATCATTATAAGCTCTTCCAAGTAAAATAGAGAAGTATTCGCTGTTAGGTACGAGTGATTCTGTGACTAGCATTCCCCCCGCCCCTCGGCTGCTGCCGTAGGACGATTCCAGTGTGGATGCCAACGTTGCTCCTGGCGTCGCTGCCTTTTGTAATATTTCTTCCATTGTATTTGGTTTTATTGTTATAAGATATGTAGAAAATAATGATGTATTCGTCAAGGTCTTCGTCTCGTCCAACATCAATTAGTAGATTGTGTGTGTGTAAAAAATCTAAAATCGATTGTAGTGATCATCCATAAATAACGTTTTAATCTGATTTAGCTACTTATTCCCGCCATCGATTTATAGTCAGTCGAGCTGTACAGTCGTCAATTTCAAAAATTAGAGAGTGGGCTGTGGGCTCCCTCTCCCTCTGCTCTTTATCTATCCCTCTATGTAATGTGTAATGTGTAATGTGTAATGTGTAATGTGAAAAATGTGTACGAGTCCTTTCCGTGTGACGCATTCGATGAAAAATATGATGCTAACTAATATTACCCGATGACTCTCTCTCTTGAGAAACAGAGAGAGTAGAAGAATAGGTCAAATACAAAATCAACGTTTCTATGAGTCGAGGTCACATATTTCGCCTTGAACATACTCGATAATCCCAAACCAATTCCAAGACTGTCTCCTTATGATTGAAATTTTAAAGAAAATTTACATGTTGCAGTATGTGTGCGAGACGACCAATTTATGCTAGTAAATCAAAGTTTGCCTCCTCCACCTCAAGCTACAGCGAAACCGAAAAATACGTAGCAAAGGCAATAGGTAAATCAGGATGGCACCTACATTTTGCTGTTCTTTCTGTCATCTTTTCTGTGCTAGCGTTGCAACTAAGATGTGTTCCTTCCTCCTCACCGATAGTGGAGGCATCTGCCCGAATTGATAACTCGAGCGGTGTTGGGCGAAATAACAGAGAAGGAAAGTCACGTGTGAAGAAGGTTAAGCAAGAGGTATTTCGGGGTCAAAAAGTAAGCGAGCATGTTAACGCGGAAGAGTTGCATAATGCCTATGAAGAGATTCGAGATGATTACGATAGGGTTGCCTTTCATCCCTCATCAGCTAAGAAATGGTCAATTATCAAAAGTACCAAGGACGACATTGAAATATCTATACTTGAGCATGAGAATGAACGAGAATGTCCTTATGTCCGTATGGTCGCAAATGTTACCGGAAGTAAGGAAGATGTATGGGACTTTTTAGAACTAGATAATTGGGAGCAATATATGCCCAAAATGGATCCATTGTACGATGGTGTCTCAATAGAGGGTACATACGAGCATAGAGGAGTAAAAATGATCTTAGCGCGTAAAAAGACGACAAAGCTCGTTGGTGGCTTGTTTGGACCACGGGATTTTACTTTTTTATCTGTGTCAGACTTGCCGCGATCTGATGGGACGTGGGTTTCTGGAACCGTTTCGGTGGTTACTGATAAATTGCCACGAGAGACAGGTTACACACGAGCATACCAAGATAGTGTTGCATTTTATCAAAACATCGACCCGGATGAAGAAAGTGGGCTTCCTCGCTCTCGACTGACTATAATAACAAGAATCGATTTAAATGACAGTAGCGAGGATGGGGAAGGCGGTGCTATACCGATGTGGTTGTATGTGAAAACTGTTGGCACGACTGCTGCAATTGCATTACGAAATATGAGGCGCGAAGTGGACATAATCTTGAAAAAGAGATTAACATTGGAAACTGAAAAGAAAAAGTCAAAAATACCGCGATGGCTTCAAACAAAGCTCGGTCGACCTACGTGATTTCGAAACGACGAAAAGGATCTATTTACTGCACACGTTCTTCAAGATATGATCTATCCAGCATACCTGACATATATTCTATGACCTCTAAACTTAATATTCAGTCAATTTTCGTACTCATTCAATTTTCGTACTCATTAATTACCTTGGAAAAGAAATGTGGTATTTACCACAATTAGCTGACTATATTCTTGATCGTATCATTCTTGTTCTCTTTTTGCTTACGTTTTCCATCCGGGGCATGAAAGTTTTCTCTATCGTAGAAACTCCTCAGCAATCCTACAGCCTCGTCCTCTAGGACTCCACTTTTGATTGAGTATGCATCCTTGTGAATGCTCATCAGTGAACCACACCCACCAAATCGATCATTCGAACATCCAAAGACTACTTCGGCGATACCACACTTTTTCAACGCAGCTGCGCACATAATACATGGTTCACATGTTACGTACAGCGTACATTCTTTAAATATCTCAGGAGTATATACCTCACCCTGCTTCCAGCAATCTCTGAAATCATGTAAAAGATCATCATCATTGCCGTCTTCACAACTAAAACTAGATATATTTCTTTTGGTCATTACCAATGATTCAAAGTAATCTTTAGGAAGTTGAAGTTCATCAGAATGCGTACCAATCTTTGTTAGCAGACGGTCAACCGCAACTATTTCAGCATGACGTGTAGCGTCCCGATTAGCGTTTACCATGTTGGCACCATAAGATAATATTCGGTTTCCATTAGAACCGGCCTCTCCTACGCCTTTCTTTGACCGATGGACAATGATACACCCCACCGGAACTTCTCCGATTCGCAACGCTTCGTTCGCCACGTTCAGTGCCTTTCTCATATACCACTCATCCTCGTCTTCAATTTCAGAATTTCTAACTTCATTGATCCTACTTTCGGACATTGCAGGATACTGTGCTTGTAGATATCGGCAAATAACTCCCAAGATATATATTATATGGATATTTACCAAACTTGTATCGAAAAACTATCCTACCATACCAGTTTTCAATTGATCCATCGATTGATATTCCCTTTTGATCCTCAAATATAACGTAAATTGGTTGAAAGTTTTGGAAAGAAATCAGTGTTGTTCAAGCTCAAGTCAAAACATCACTACA
>Ga0115008_10001474_pt1 | contig 19027 bp, 18 predicted proteins | sample FraStrMetagenome_FD_87164 | JGI IMG/M metagenome (GOLD analysis project Ga0115008, IMG submission 87164) | Marine eukaryotic phytoplankton communities from Arctic Ocean - Fram Strait ARC3M Metagenome | ecosystem: Environmental > Aquatic > Marine > Oceanic | place: Fram Strait | collected...
AAAAATTCGCTTAGAGCGAAAATTCGCTTAGAGCGAAAATTCGCTTGGAGCGAAAATTCGCTTAAAGCGAAAAAGCGAAAAAAGCGAAGAGCAAGTTCGCTTCGCTTTCGCTTCGCTCAAAAATTTTTCAGTTCGCTTCGCTTCGCTTTCGCTTAGAAAAATTTTAAAATTTTCGCTTTCGCTCTTGATTTTTTTGAACCTTTCGCTTTCGCTTCGCTTTCGCTTTGGATTTTTTTTAACTCTTCGCTTTCGCTTTGGATTTTTTGGCGAAATTTACATCCCTGGTTACAGTAACAGCTTTCTTTCTAAAATAACCATCTGTTCTTGGATCGACTAAAACCAGGGACACCTCATCTCCAGAGTCCCGAATTTTGTTTATGACTTCAGAGGGCTTCAGAGTTTCAATATTTTCATGGTTTACTTCAACAATACGATCGCCTATCTTCAGATTGGCTTTTGCTGCTGCTCCACGAGGCGCCACCTCCTGAATCAAAATGCCTTTTCTATCTTCTAAGTAAAGCAGGTGAAAGCCGAGGCCGAAACTTCCGGACTTCTTCAGAGTGCAATATTTTGGAAAATAGTCAACTTCTTCGGCGGTGACACCCGCCACATTCCGGAGGTTGACGGCGACTTTGTACTCTTTGTAAACCATATCGGCTGCTTCTTCAACGACAAGAATTTTCAACTCATTTCCAATCGCTTTGATGTGATTCTTTATTTCTCCGATAGACACATTTTGTGCAATCACTCCACCAATTTCGATCAAACGTGACCCGATTGTCAACCCTGCGTAATTCGTGTTTGATTTTTCATTTATACTTCGCACCACGTGACCTCTGCGTTCCTCGTCGTATTCCATCTCAAGCCCGAATGTGTCGATCGAACGTTTTAATATTCTGTAAAGCTTTGGCTTTGGCAGTTCGATCGGCGCATTTCGATCGTGATCGTCGAGTTCTGAATCTAACTCGGAATCTTCTTGCGCTAAGTCCTCGTGTTTGACCAAAAAAAGAAGAAGCACAATTCCAGAGATAATTCCGATAAGTTGCAGGCCGCATAAGGAAGGTAAAACAAAGTATGGAATATTCTGATATTCCCCAATGAGATCACCAAGAGCTCCGATGCAGCCGCGCTCAAAGTCAGTGACGATAATCTGACCCATATCGCCTTTCGTCTTCCATGAGCAACTCGAGGGCACGGGAAACGAGAGTTGTGTAAAATCTTCTTTTGAGTTCAACCCGCAGCACTTGAGGTAAATTTGAAAAGATTCGACAATATTTCGGTTCTTAGCTTCACTTTCTGTCCCGAACAAGTGAAACACGGACTCGTACCAATCAGCAAAATGGTCTTTAAAGCCCTCGCGGAAACTAGCCCATACAAGAACGACGATGACTTCGACCATAGCTGCTGTCGAAGTGGCACATAAATAGGCTATCGAGGCTTTCATGTTTATTATTCGTTTATTTCTAGTCAAGATTAACGCCATCATCGAGACATTAGTTTATTCCCACACAGCGTGTCTCTCGCGACATCAATAGATCACTCGTACGATAGTGATGTCTTATCTTGTCTTATCAGAACTGTATCGTGTTTATCTCATTTCATGTCATGTTTAATTAAGATTATTGAAAACCTTTCCTATAAGCAAAACCTTGTTTTTCATATTAGCACCACAAGTTCCTATCAGTGCAATAACCAAGAAAAGCACTCCAACGGCCAACATAGACAATAAAATTATATTCAAGGTATTAAAGTTGGATAGCAATTGCACGAATTTGTTGGAGAATCTTAGCCAAATTGAGACACCAAGCATGCCACAACCTGCAAACCAGAAAACGATATTTGTTATAACAAGAACAGTTCGTAAGGAGCGAGCAATTCTTTTAGTCTTCTGCCTGCGGATTTCCGTGTAGTTGTAAGGGATAATCGGTCCTTGTTTTATATTTTAAGAGATTTATTTCTTAAATGTAAAATACCTTGGTCATCATTTGTTTGGTGGTCATCTGGAATGCTTTTAAAATCATCTGCCATAATTATAGATTATTTAAAAATACGTCTCAAGAATCAACTGAAGAATTGAATTAATCCTTTTCTCTGCATAGTGAATTTGAAGGTTTCTCGTGCAGGGTATGAGAATTCAGCTGCTCGTGGCTTTGATGGTGGAGAAATAAGTGGACTCGGCCGGGGGCGATCGTGAATGCACCACCAAGTATTTCATTATTTCCAAGGGCAGATTTGAATATTCTGGTCGATGGACAATAATTCATAAGATTTAAGGCCACATATTTATGATCAGTTGCGTAATTTTACAATAGAATTTGCTCTTGACACCTCCAGACAGGATGAAGTCTATCGAAAAAGTAATCAATCATTTTTTCCACTCTGAATTTCTAAATTATTTAGAAATGCTTTACGTCTCAGTAAGAAGCTCTCTCCCACCAAAATTCTGTTTTGATAAAATTTTAATTTTGCTGATGGAGCATAATCGGGCAAACGAATAGCGGAGCTTGCGCTTTGCTTCCATCACCATTATGCAAACAGAACGTATGTGATTTTTTCTGCACTTCATACTCAAGGTACAAGATCTGCGTAGAGAAAAAAGTGTTTTCAAAACATTCGTTTTAATTCTACGTTAGAATGACAAATAAGTGCAATTCTCATTTTTTTTGCAACATCAAAAAAAAATAAAAGCAATTGTTCAAATAAATTACAACCTTTTCGCAAGAACAGTTCCTGTCATAAAAGTGGTGCTTGATCGATATTCAGGAATAGGAGTTCCGGTCAGCGATCTCAAATGAAAATTTGCAAATAAGTAAAACAATTATGCTCAATTATGTTAATTAGATCAGAATTTTTTTTACTAATTAGATAATACTTTCACTAGATAATTAGTAATGACTTATCGGGTGCATCCTGCAGAATATATAAAAATCGAGACGTGAGTCATCATTTTGGACACTGGCTTTCCCTTTTTTAGAGCGTCCATCCCTTTTTTATAATTCCGTGGTGATAATCTACGGGCCATTGTAAAAGGTTCTCCAGAATAGTTATTTTTTTTTCAACGAAGATAAGAATCGATGAAATAGGAATAATCACGCTGATATCAGTAATCCAAAAGACGCGCCGACGACTAAAGTAAGATGGCGCACGAGAGTCGTTTTTGCGCCCTCATGGGTCGATAAAACTAAGTCTTCATAAAATAGATGAAACTGAACAAGGGCTCAAAAATTTATTAAGACTCTTTGCAGAATTCAAACGAGATGCCAAAAGGCAGAAAGACCGGAAATAACGCATCAAAACTTACTAAATTTATACGAACGACATTGATAGAGAACAAGAATGCACCGCCAATTAGTGATGATCGTCAACAGACAAAAGAGAAGCCCACGGTTAAAGACGAGCCTGAAGACCCTGGAAATGAGAATATCATGGAGAAATCCTTTACTTCTCAAGCGAGGAGACTAATGTCTATGGTAAGATACTTTGCATATTCAAGTATTTTTTTATAGAAATTTATTTTAAGGCCAGGGAGCTCCTAAATGAAAATACTTCACCGACTTCAAAAGTATCCGAAGTTTCAGAATCGGTAATTACCCTCATTTATATGACAAGACAATCAATTCTTATTCAGGCCTATAAAACAACACGAAAAATGAGAGAAGCAACGAAGACAATGTCTGATCTGAATCCAGAGTCCTCGATCGTGGATCATCCCCCGACATTGTTGAAGGTAAGTCATTAAAATTTCATATCTAGTTAACAGATTTAAAAGATAGATGCGGACGCGGAATTGGGAATTAACGACACAGAAATGCAAGTGGAATCAACTGTCCCGATTGATCAGCTGAATCAGCGGACTGCATGTTCGTTCACGCCCCAAGATTCCCCACTCCGACGAGCGAGACCTGCAAAGCGAAACGGGATCAAAGCTGTACGCATTGAAGTCCAGTCTGACTCTGTCGAGCTCATCAGTCCAGCAAAGGACAATCAATCGCGAAAAAAGCAACGCGCCGATGAAAAGTCTAAGAATGTACCGAAGAAGAAAAAGAAGACCGTCACGAAAGGATTTATAAACGATCCTTCAATCTTACCGGCTACGAAAAGATTGAAGCGCGATAAGAGCGAGAAAGTAAAAGATGATTATGATGATCCGGAGAGAGAATGGGAGGTTCAGGTAAGAAATTTTATCTTTTTCCGCAGGAAAGAAATGCGCACCATGAAAATAGATTAACAGCTGATAAAATTATTATCGTTTTTTCTGTGCCAAAACAACAAATAATGACGTTTTCAGCATGTTGGAGGTCTCTGCCTTGAGTGGGGAAAGCGACGTAGAAAAATTAAGAACGGACGGACCGTGACAGAATGGTTCATCAAGCCAGATTCAGAGCACCGTATCTGGATCATGTGGAAGGACCCCTTCAGAGACAACGGGGCAATCTGGTCCGCTGAAGTTCAAGGTAAAGTCTCGTCACTCGATTTAATCGGTTAACATATTCTAGAAAATCTTGTTGGTGTTGACCGTGAACTCATTGAGCGAGCTCTTCGGCGCAAAAAGTGCTATCCAATGCCAAACCCAAGCGATGGACTTGAGGACTGGGAGGATAGAAAAATAGAAGCGGTACTTCTTGGCTTCACTCAATGGAAAGCGCCTCCATCCCTAGTGAAGAATGGAGATAAAGAAGTCCGATTCATTCCTATTGAACGCTAGACATGTACTATATAAAAAATTTCTGACCCTACCTATCACCTAACTTTGCCTTCTGCCGCCTTGGAAAACGATAAAAATTGAAACTGAATTGAGACTGATCAGACAAAATGGGGAATACATTTTATCTGCTCGTGAATAGAATGGACGTCTATTTATTGATGCAAGAAATAATATCCTATATAAGCAATAATTAAGAAAGTTTTAGTATATGGTATTGCACAATATTTGTACGAGGACGTTTTTGGAACTCGCAGCAGTAGCTTTTTATCTAAAGATTTTTTAACCAGCTAAAAAAAGAGCATAGGCTAGATTTACGACTGTTTAATCGATAAGCTTCTTGGACTGGAAGAACTTTCGGAGGTAAAGCACTTGCCAGGAAGCAAGACCGATAAGACAACACATTGAAAAGATGGAAAAATAGAGGACTCGCGAGTTGGTGGACTCGTTTGTATCTCGCATTTGCTCTTCACGGGTCTTCATGTACTGGAAATCTAAAAATAACGTTGAGCTTTGGCATTTAATCGATAAATATCAGTAATGAGACTAGACATATGATACGATATCAATAGTTTAAAATTTACCGTTGACAATTGATTCTGATAGGTCCTCAAGTCTTCTCAACTCAACCTCAAGTGGCTTCAGTTTTTCCGTTTTTGCCTAAATGTCGTTAGCTTTGAAAGTAAACAAAAATATGAGCACCTGTTCATCGTAACTTTTTGCTTCGACGCCTTTTTTGATAACCAGTTTGATTTCGTGGGATTTAGGATCTGAAAAATGTTACTTCTTGTTTTAAACTGAATGATTTACCTTGCGAAAAGCCTCCAAGCCGAACGGAAGTGAAGCAAACTTCGAAAAGATCCTGATCATCGGTGGTAAACGCGAATTTTCCGGTTTCAGCGTTTTCTTTTTGGTAGAGGATGTGATCTTTTGAATCTGTTACTTTCAAATCCACCTACAGATTTTGTGAGAAGATGTTAAAAGATTGAATTGATTACCCTGTGGCCTGGAGACTCCTTAGCCTCAAATTCGCCAGTGACGACGACATCCTTATGGATCTCCTCTTTTATACACTTTTTGTGTCCAGGAGGCATATGGAAATACATTCCCATCGAGAGAGGGAGCAGCAACGATAACAATTTCATTCTTGATAAAATTAAAATCAGTCATCTGCAGTAACTCGAAAGGGTGAAATCAAGAATTTTTAGAAGAATTGGAAAGATAAAACAGGACAGTAGGTCATTCAACATGTGTCAACTCGAAGAAGTCCGTGGGATCGTCTTCGAAGTGTGTTTCAACGTGCTCTTGAAACTCGTGAACAGAAAGATTTGGAAAGTAATACGAGCAAACAGGGCATTTTCGCTCGGTTATATCTTCTTTTTGCACTTGCCCTTGCGCCTTGGAAGAGGGAACGCGGTTTGGAGGACGGAAATTACGAGGCGAGTTCTCGCTGCTGGAACCATTCTGAAATTCGGCTCTAAAGATATGTTTTGGCTGCATTTATTAACCGTATGAAGATATTTCGTCTCCACGTAGACTCCACCATCGTTTCGTTTCTTTATCGAGTATTTCTTCACCGAGTTTTCGCGCATCACCGAAGATGGTGGAGGAGGAGCGGGATGAGACTTTGTAGAGGTTTCATACGACTTTGGCTTCGAGGTACTCTGGGAAGACACCTTCTTTTTTGGTGATATTCTTATGTCTTCAGGCTTTTTCATTAACCGCAGTTTTGGAGCACTTACTTCTACTACGCGATTACCTTCAGATTTATCCTAGAAAATATTAATAGTATTGCAAACATCAACTGCAAGGTACCTTTATGTTACTCTCATTCTTTGAAACATTAGGGCTTGAGTTTTGTGAATTATCATGTGTCAAATTCTCAATGATTCGTTTCAGCTCGTATTCTTGCTCTTGAAGTTTCTCGCGCATTTGTGTCAGCTCTTGAGGGAGCGAGAGGAGGAATATTTTACTAACTTCGAGTGAAGTCGACATAACGTCAAGTATGTTTTCGAATAATATTGAAATGAAGAAATCTTTCTGAAAATAAATCAAAATGAAAATAACTTTTATCGTTGAAAATTTAATAAACAAGGCAGTGTTAAATGGTGATGAGTGGTGAAGGGTTTTAACGTTAATTAATTTCTCCCATCGGAAAAATTATTGAATTTAAATAAGATATAAACATCAGCAAGTAGCAGCTATCAACATATGGTTTTTCCACATAATTTCTCTCAAAACTTTGAACAAATAAGGCAACAGTGAAAATAGGAACAGTGATATCAGAACGAAACAGATAAAGAGAAGGCTTTCCAGGTCGTCTCAATCAAGCTCGATGACTTCGCCCGCGGCAATAACACCTAAACATCAAATTTTATGGCATGGTTTGTACTGAAGATGTGAAAATTGACTCAATGTGGCTATCATTTTTCAATTGGTTGATCTTTACCGAATAAATACTTAATTTCATGAATAGAAATTAACATTATCGATTTACCTTTTGGTTTTTTGGGGGTTAGAACACTTTTTATGAGAGGTTGCGATCGTACTAGAAAAAAAGTAAGAATTTTTACTTTAAAAAAAAGAACCTCCATGTCTGGTTGCGTAGATTTTAATTTCATAGAGCGTGTCTGATTGAAGACCTATCAGCTTGACGACCTTTATACTCGGGCGCACTTTGTAAACATTGGGCGATTTCTTGCCTTTGAACTGTATCTCGTACTGGTCAACATTTGCAAATTCTTAATTAAAGTAAAATATGCAAATTATATTTATTGGTCTTACTCTTGGCATCTTCCGAAGGAATAATCTCGACGTGTATCGATTTATGGGTGACAATGGGAAATTTGCAGCCTGCTGGTGAAACGGGCAAATGTAGAGTAGCCGCGTTTCTTGGAAGTCTTCCACAAAGAGTCGACGTTTTGGCTTTTGGTCCTGTATTTTGCTGGAAATTGTTCTGCGACGCTCTTGGAGCTTGTTGTGCGTACTCCAATCTAACTGCGTTTTCATTGATGTTGCTTGAATTGCCATTGATTGTGCGGTAACTTTGGGTTAAATTTGTCGTAGCATTGCTCCTTTTTTGCAAATTATTCTGATGTGACGAGGACCAGTACGCGTTTGTACTTGGTTTATAGGCAACTGCTTTCGTCACGTTTGATTTGATAGGAGCGATTTGCTGCTGTTTGCTTTGAGAATCCAATTGTTGCTTCGTCTTTATTTCCAGCTGCTTTTTTTTGAAGATTGATTGAAGTGCACGTTCTACTTTTCGGGGAATTTTCGCCAATGAAGGCTATTTAAATTAAGCATGAAGCTCGGCGAATTTTGCGTTACCTTTCTTTTCTCTATAACGGTCTCAAAGTTTGGCCCATCTGCCGCTACCATTATCTCCCTTTCTTCTCTATGTAGTGGTCTGTCTTTGAGCGTTACGTCCAGTTCTCGCTTTTTAAACGTCAGAACGCCATGAAGCTTCTTCAAATCGCTGGGCATGTTTTCCATATGCTCTTCAATTTCGTCTTCGTCTTCAATAAATTTCTTTTTCATCGTTAGCTTATCTATCAAGCCTTGAATCATTGACTTATCAAGATCAGCGACTTGTTGATTTTGTGAAGCGTAAGCTTAATGAAATAAAAGCGAACCAATCGTGCTATAAATCTACCTTGAATCATTTGTTTCAATCGTTTGCGTTGCTTTCCTTCATAAACAGCATCTTTATGTTCTTGACTTTCTGTGATCTTGGAAAAATATGAACGAAGCAGTGAAAATAGCACTTACTATTAATGAATTTTTCGGATATTTTTGTAAGTGTCTGACAATCGCAGTGGCGTCTATAAAATCATGCCATTGTTTTCCACTTGAGGACATTACTCCTTCAGGATAGCGCCTGCGAATATCTTCCCGGGGCTCATTATTCCAAACCGGCTCAAGCACTGGTGTTAAATACTTGAGTAGAGAAGGAGCAGAGCTATTGGTTTCCAAACCTTTTGACAAAAGAATAATTTTAAAGAATAAAAAATCATCGTACTTTTTCTGTCAGCAGCCAATACCGGGCAACTCGTATCCCACTCTCCCTTTTTAGTTCTAATCGGGCAGAGTGAAAAATGCGCGACGAGTTCCGCTCCCGTATCAAATCTCGACTTGCACTCGATACATTCATAGTATTTACCATCCATATTTCTATCTTCGATCGCCATGTCCTCAGCACCTTTTTTCCTGAGTTCTTCATTCTCACGTTCGATGTCAAAGATGGACTTTTCTTTCTTTAATTCTGGGACAGCAAACATGGGATCGGTTTTGAAATCAAAAAATCTATTTGCTGAAAACTTCGTTGACTGTTCGATTTTTAGCTTTTGTTCCATTTCGTCCTTTTCAAGGATTTCTACTTTGATATCGCAGAGTTCCTTCATTGAAGGATGTATCGGAAACTCAAGTTCTTTATCTTTAGCTCCAGAACAATGATATATAAGCTCGCACATTTGATGCTCAAAGGTATTTCTTAATCGATTGGGAACACGCCTGCCGCTTTCGTCCTCTTTCTCCCTGATAAGCTGTATAAGCTCTTTGTCTTCTTCTTGTTTAGCTGCCTCTTCTTCAGACATTTCCTTTGTTGGCGCCGCTTGTGATCTTCTTTGCGATGTCAGAACTTCTTCCCGAAATGCTTTTTTAGCTACAATAAGATGTTTTGGTATCAATTTGTCTACGCCTTTTGGAAGTGCTTTTCTTTTTCCTCCAGAAACAGTATGCTTCGACGAGTGGTTAGTGCAGTCCCTGAGACACAGCGCCCTCACTGCCTGATCATCTTTCAGGCCTTGGCAATCAACCATTTTTGATCGCGAGTCAGCCTCTCCTCTGACCCAGACTTTGATTCCAGCAGGAACGCATGGGTTGGCTTCAAACTGTAGCCATTTCGCCCTTCCATGCATTTCTATTTCATGCCTCGATCTGCTTGTCTCGGATTCGAACACAAGTCGACAGCTTTGGCAACGGAAGAACTTTTCTTTATTGACATGCAATTGAAGGTGGTTCTCGTATTGAACATCGCTCGAGAAACAGCGCGTGCAGAAAGGACAAATAAGCCAGCCACTATTTGCATGATAGTCTTTGAAATGTCGTATCAATTCAGAATATAGCGGGGAACAAAATTTGCAGAGTTGACACTTATAGGCGCCCATAATTTCTCGACCGCCTCGGTTTCCGTTATACGGCCTACTGTGTACTGCAGCCATATGTTTGAGCAATATCGAAGGCTGGCCGAAATTATATTCGCATATTCGACAAGTAGCAGCGTGCTGGATAGTATGAACGAGCTCTTTGTGAACTTGGAGATCAAAGGGAGTGGAAAAGACACGAAAGCATTCGCGACAAAACGTGCTTGCGCTCATATTAATGTCCTCCTCGACCATTTTGTCCAAGTAGGCTTCTTTTGCTGCTTCCATAAAAGCAGTTGTGTTCTGGTAGCTTTTTTGCTCTAATGCCAGATAAAGTCGCTTATGCGAAATAAAAGTAGGCCTGATAATGAGATTAGACGCGTGTCGGCGTTCCTGGATCGCAGCATAAATTTTGTAGTAAAGGCCACCAACGCTAAAGTCGACATTTGGTGAGCCAGGGTTAGCTCGACTTTGAAACGAGGGTGGAACGCTCTTGAGACCAACAATTTTACAATTTTCAAGACACCAAAACGTATCGATCTCTGGGGGAGGCTTGTCCGAGATAACCTCAACGAGATCATCTTCGTTTTCTTGAGCTGACAATGGATCTGTAGAATCAAGTATCTCTTCCACGACAGGAACATTTTCTTGATTATTCGTGTTTTTTGGGACTGCTGAAGATTCATTTGATTTATGCGACTCATTATCATCATCCCCAACTATTTTAGATGTTGTGGCCCCTCGAACTGGTGAGCTTGGACGAGATTTCGTTATTTCAATGTCATCCGATGATTTATCTTTCATGGCTTGTGGAAGAGTTTCAGGATCAACAGTTTCAATCATATCAATGACAAAATTATCATCGTCGCTGTCATCTTCCTGATTATCTTCAACTTGACTGACAGACTCGGTAGGAGATGTTTTCTTCTTTGGTGCGCTATCTCCATTGTTTTCATCTCCAGAATCTTCGATTTCTTGAATACCATTTTCTCTAATTTCCTCAAGTCCATTTTCGCTCGGAACAGGCTCGTTTTCTTTGTTTTCATCGCGATTTTCTTTTTCATTTGGCTTTTCGATGAGTTGGACGAGAATGACATTTGTCAAGTTTACAGAGTACTTCGATTCGTCATATTCGAGGTTTTCTAATTGGACAAGGATAAATTAAAAAAATAGCTCCTTCAAACCTTCTAAAAGTGTACGATTTGCCGGAGTGAGTTCTGAAGAAGTTGTATTTTGGACTTTGATCGCGAAAACTTTGTCGGTGATAGATTGCCATCTCGTAAAAAGTTGAGTTTTTTGCTGCGTCAGCAGTTTTGGCTTTCTGTTTAGAAGTGAGTCTTTTTTTGGTCAAAAAATTAAGGCACAGCCAAAAGAGTTGCCCCAAAAAAATTATCGATCTGAATCTCTAGATTTGATGTTTTTTTAATATTCATCGGAAAATAACAGAAGGGTCGTTCATCGACCAAAATTTCGCCCGCTCTTTAGGGCAAATTTTTTGACCTTTCCTAAAGGTGTGTCATCATCGGAGTCCATTTCGGGCGTGCAAAAATTCTTCGGGCATACAGCTTATGCTGAAAAGAATACCCTTTCTCTATCCCAAAGGTGAAAAAACCAACCAATCCGGAGCTATCTCGAGTTGAAGTCTCTTGAGCGGCAATCGGTAGGTGCGGTACTCATGGCGCTCCTGGTGTGGTAAAAAAGCGGTGTGGTGGGGATGCTTGGCCACTCGCGTGCCCCTTTGAGCCAGTTTGTCAAAAAAACGAGCGATCGATCACGTGCATGAAACTTTGGATATCGCAACTCATCCGGAAATTTCAGAATTTCTCTAGAATACAGAATATTTCTGAGGACGTTCCATTTGACCAATAAAAAGACCCGCTGACAATCAATAGACACTTGGCTCTTTTGTCTGCAAAAATTATATTCTTTTTGTGAGTAATATTTATTTGAATATCTTGATACAGTCTGTTTTCTGTTTGAGGGATAAAATGGGGTTAATACAGAACAGTAAAAGGCAGAAGGTATTTAGACGTTTCAGCAGTTGAAAAAGCATCTTATGTTTCACTTGAATTAAGGCCATTGATGTGATCTTTTGTGGTTACCACTGAATTTTAATTATTATTAAAACCAAATATTTGCAGATAAAAGGAAACCCTCCTTGAATTCGATTGTGTTCAGAAACGGATATTTCAACTTTCTTCAAATGATGATTTCCAGTTCCTGCAGAGTATCATCTGAATATGATTCAAGAATCAGGGCTAATTCTACCTTGACTTAAACCAGGTACAACATTTTGCAAGTTCTCATCGTTGATTGCACCGGCGTGTTCGAGGTACAAAATGTAGAAGATAAAAATCATCAATATGATGACAATGACAAGGCAGAACTTCTCTCTTCTATTTTCGATATAAAAAGTCGGCTGGTTCATTTTTGAGGAATTTCTGTGGCAAATTACAAAGTTTGTATTTGAAAAAATGGATTAGTACCAAAAGGAAATAAAGAACTGACAGGAAAGAGACTTTACTTTTTATGGATCTCGTTATTAATTCTGCAGACTTTTTCTAATAATTGTTATAATAACAATTATTTATTTATTAAGAGACATATTTATTTGCAGAGGTAATGCATTCACGGATATTATTCAACAGACTGTAGATTTCGTTGATGAGATTGTGCAGTTACTTGCAGATGCCGTGGAGGACATTGAAGCGATCCCTTATATAAATTTCGAAGAAATTAAATTTGTCATACCTGTTTTGAGATAAGCACTGATGCCAATGCTTAAAAAAACAACACAGATGACAACAATTGCAATTATGACTGCCTTGCACTGGCTTGCTTGCGGTCCCTGTATTTCAATCTCCGATTCGTTATCCTCGTCAGTATCTGGCATATCCATTAACAGCTCATGTGCTTCAGCAAGCTGTATCGGTGCAAGGCCCAATTTTAAAGACTCTTTATAAATCTCGCCGATAGCTGGTAGCTTAGATTTTCGCTGTGCGCTAAAATGCACCTCTTTTCTCCTCACAGTTTCAAAGTAAATTCCAGAAGACAATTGTGTATTCTTTTTGTGAGACTAATTTGATGACCCACGTCAATCAATTTTTAGCATTTTGTGGCATTCCAACAGCACACGCGATCGCGTCAGAACGGGGATTTGTCAGAGTGCACTCTTGGGTCTTGCGTTCTGAAATATTACAGAAAAAATTAATTTTAGAAACTTTTCCTTTCATTTTGGTTGATCTTGGAATATCCTGCAATATCTTTCGCCGACTTCATGTCGCGATCAAATTTCTCTTGGCTGTGAATATAGTTGACAGAATGTGCTGGCGGCCGCTAGTTTGCAGGGTTAAATATTCAACAGTCGCACTTCAACCAAGAAGTGCGGCATGTCACAGCTGAAGGTTGTTTCTGAATACTACTGATGCGGCATCAGTGATGCCGATAGAACAGTATTATCCGCACTCACGGCATTCATCTCTGCCATAATTAAAAATTTGGCTCGGGTGCTAAAAGGATCCACATGTTGTCTAAACTTTCGACTTGAAAAGTGGTATGGTTTGCAAATCGTAGTCCTCTTCTTATTCTCAAGATGAATTGTTTTCCATCAGCGCCCTCTGATAGGTCCTCCGACCAAATAATCTTTCTCCAAAAAAGAGCGCCGAGGATTCGAACTTTCGTTTTTATTTTGAATTGTCGTATTTAGGCATTCCTTTAATTGCCTCGAATCTGATAAAATTGAGATCTCTAAAAAGTTCAGATAGAGAAATGGATGATGACGGACGTCTTTCTATCGATGGTCGAATGTCCAGATTCTCTGGTAGTGTCCGTGATTTTGACGAGATGTCCAGTCATTCTGGCTCATCCAGTCTTCTCTCCGCACAAGGAAACTTGGTAACAAAGATGGCAAGCGAAAAGTTCGCAGATCCGGAAGTCCTCCGAACATGTCCGTTTGATCCCGTTCACGTCGTTCAAGGTCCGCTTATTTTCTCTCTTACATTTTCTAACATTTGTAAAGCCTATCGATACCAACGGCACATTCTTAGATGTCGCCAACAGAATCCAGAAAAAGCGAAAAACCATCACCAATGCAAGTATAATGGTATGCACTGGATTCATAAACACTTGATGGAAGATCATCTCAAAGATTGCCCTGATCGTAACAGGTGCGCGAGTGTTTCATTACTTTTCTTTCATATAAATTTAAGAGTCTCTATAAAATCAAGATTTCGGGGACTTCAGCGGCCATTGCTTACCGATAGGTAAAACCGGTTTGATTTTCGTCAATTTCAATTTTTATAGTGACAAAATCAATTTTGCAGAAGGTAATTACGACGACGATGATAGTACGTCGAAAATGATTCGTCCAACAAGAGAGCAGATTCTTAAACTGAAAGAGAAGCTCCGTGCAGATGCTGAAGCCGAAGGCCGACCTACTTTCTTCAAAAGAAGAACTTTTTCATCAAGAAAAGATTATTGATAATGCATCATAAGCCTGCCACAAATACAGAAAATTTCTAGAATATAACCACAACACCGTAAACGTCTGTGTTATGTAAATTCAAAAGAATGTCGTCGTATTGGGACGAGCATGAAACATCGAACTCGGAGCACGGAATTGAGGACATGCTTGATTTTGTCCGTAGGCCAAGAGTTTTGTTTTGATTGCAAACTTGGAAAAATTAAATTCCAATGTTATTGAACTTGAATAAGATTGAACACGGGCCAACTACCAGCACATTGGCATTTTGATGCCTTTGGAGATTTCTCACTTCCAGTGGAAATCATCAGGATGCTTTTTAACAATGAAGATCGCCCAAAATCAACAGCTCCTTGGTTTCTGGAGCAAGTTTTAGAATATGACGACTTTCCAGTCAATGATATAGATGACTGCGCTATTTGTCTAGGAACGGCTCGATTTTTTCAAATATTTTGCTATTTAAATTCAATCTTTTTGAGCAAAGCGGAAGAAAAATTAATAGAAAAAGATTGCATCAAGCTTCGGGTTATTAAGGATGGCGAATCTTATGGCTGTGGCCATGTCTTCCATAAATCCTGCTGCGAAAACTGGCTAAAACAGGCCAATGTCTGCCCACTGTGCCGAGGAAAGTTGCCCGAAGATGATCGAGAAGAGGAGCTCAAACAAATGGAAGAAAGGTAATTTCAGTTCAATACAGTATCGATCAGAAGCAGCGAGAGGCAAACCACTTTAAAAGAGCAAAAGTCGATTGAGATACAATTTTAGCAAATAGTAGAAAAGATTTCTTCCCCATAATTATAGACCACAATTTGTCACGCTTCAGACGTCTCGAGATTTTCGCATGTCAAACAAAGCGACTTTATGCTCAAAAAGTATTGTTGCAATAAAAAAACTTATTCGAGTTTTATCAAAGAAAACAGTTCTAACTTCGCTCGAGGACTCTTGATAGAAGTCAAAGACCTCTTCACGAAAAAATTGTCATGTGACTGTCCTGCAGATAATTCAAAAATTTTCAGATACATCCGTCTTCAACAAGAGCAACAAGAGAGAGAAAAGAGAGCGGCGTATTTCTCCTCAACTATGTTTGGCTGACTTCCAATCGTTCAAAATAAATGTAATCATTTCTGGTCACTTTCCGATGTCGCATTTCTCAATGTTTAAGTTTACATTACAGATAAAAAACTCTCAAAGATTTCTTGATTACTGATATTTTTTCTCTCTTTGAATTTCTGGCTGGGCCGCGGGGAACTATTTTCTCAATTTAATTAATAATTTCCCGCGACTTTTTCTCGTGATTGCCTGTCTTTCTTTCTTTGATGTTTTTCTGTTGACGTGTTAGTTATTTGACCAACCTCTGTCCCGCTTGATAAGTCAATAACTCCGCTCATTAAAAGATATCATCGCAGAGCTTGTTATAACTCCCATCTGTAACTTCAGAGAGGTACCACCTCACTGGTTCATGCAACATGAGGTCCCGAAAAAGAAATTGTATCAACATGCGGCACTAATGGCTGGTAGAGAATTCTGCTATTCTATTGAGGTACTTTAGTTGGACTAAGTTTTTATAGAATTTAACTTAAAACTAGCTTGTGTCTGTTACCCCTATTCTTCGAAAACTCGGGGTCACTGATGAGGGCACCAGCTGGGTTTGGATTATTTCTCCGATTCTGGGGTTAACAATTGGCCCCTGGATCGGCTCCTGGTCGGACAGGTATTGTACAGTTCTCGTATGTATTCCTCTTATTACCTGGATGCTTAACAATTTATCAATTCAGATGTCAGTCCAAGCTCGGCCGACGGCGTCCATTCATCCTTGCTCTTTCTATTCTCGCCATGATCGGTATGACGCTTCTTTCTTTTGCAGTTGAAATCGGCGAATTATTCGATGAAATGGAACATAAAAATCTTATTGGATTGATCGTCGCTATAACTGGCTCACAACTTATGGATTGGGGCCTTGATTCTACTGAAACTCCAGCAAAAGCTTATACACTCGATTGTATTCAAAATCTTGAAGATCAGGTACTTTCCGAAAAAAAACAGTAAATTTACTTTTGAAAGGACTCTGCTTTGAACATCCAAACATTATTTATCGGTGTTGGAGGAGGAATCGGTTATCTGTGCGCTGGTGTTTTTGGAATGGACGGCAATCAGAAATTATACTTCGTCGCTTTGGCCTTTTTCTGCGCATCACTCTTCTTAACCATGATTTCTTTCAAAGAACGACGGTACCGCCCAAAGAAGACACTTCCGAAAATTCTACCGATCGAAAGCAATTCTGACCCAACAACGATAATGGCTCGAGACAGATCGATATCTGCAGTGAAATTCTCCGATGACACCAGATTTGCAAGCAAGATGAAACGCGTTAAAGCAGAACTTACAGGCGGAGGAAAAGTAACGAATATTACTCACTCTGAAGGATTTATTCATCGAAGTCAGTATATTCGACCTATCACTATGGCACGTGGTTTCGTGATGTCAACTACCCGCTGGACCAGCGGGTCTGTTTACCGCATCCACGATACTAATTCTATGCCTGGTGGACTTGATAAAGGTTTATTATAAAAACTTAATGAAATAAAAATGAATTTAAAGATGACTGGTCGGATCCCGAGTTCGATCTTTCTGAAGATGAAAGTAGCTCTGATGAAAGCCGAACAGATGGCTTCATGGTTGTTCAGCAGAAACTCTTAAATAAATCTACAAGTGAAGATGATAAACTTTCTTGTACAACCTCGACGCCCTGTCTTGCACAGGTTTGAGACAGTCGTTTGCCGGCAAATGTTGATTAAATTTTAGGATGTCGTTGATTATGAACGAGAAATCAATAATAACAACCGTTCTATTCTCGAAATAACACCACCACCTGGTGCAAAGAAGAAAAAAGAAAAGAAAAAGAAACCAATACTCGTCGAGCAAGAAGTGACTTTTCGAAACATGATGAAATCCATCTACAATATGCCTGTTGAGCTCGCCACTCTTTGCCTTGGCGACCTTTGTAACTGGGTAATGATTGTGACGCTTATCATTTATTATACAGGTTTGGATAAACTACTGAATGAAATTTGATTTTTATTAAAGACGTCTTTGGATATGTTGTATATGAGGGAAATGTTGATGCTCCTGAAAACTCAACGGACTATCAGAATTACCAAGAAGGATTCGCTATGGGTTGTTATGGACTCGTGCTCTACTCTATATCGATGTCCATTTGTTCAGCGGCTATAGAAAGATACGACTTGTTCAACAAGCTTGGCATGAAAAACATGTACGTTTGTGTTTACACTCTTATCGCCATATCAAGTTTCATCATGTTTCTTTATCCATCAAAATGGGTAATTTTGAGCTTGACACTTGTTATTGGTTCTGGGTTCGCCGTTTTATACACTCTTCCATTTCAAATCTTATCAAGATACTTCCGGTCAAAGATATATCTCAAAAAGGTAACATCAAATATTAAACAACATTACATTTATTTAAGTCACCTCCTGGTACAAAGAGGAGCTATGGGCTCGACTGTGCCATTCTTATCTCACAGACCTACCTCGGCCAGCTAATAATGTCCCTTATCACCGGGCCTATAATTGCAGCATACTCTTCTCCGAGCGTTATATTCTTCATCTGCTCCGTTTGCGCCGTACTCGGTGCATTCGTCAGCGGATTTCTTGTGCACTACGAGGTCACCGAGTCACCTTTGCATAAATGAGGCACAAATCAAAAAATGAAGATTTCTTCTCAAGCTATTTTCCTATGCAGTTCCATGAGTTACAACAAATTTCGTCCTAGTTTTATAAATAAATTTGAAATACTATATTGTTTAAAGCCAGTTTTAACAAAGAGAAAAATCGATTCCTCAACAGCGTTTGTTTACCAGTTCACCCAGAAATAAATAATATAAATGTTCGTTCTACCTTCAATTCTTCATCTTTTCTATCATCCAAGCAGCATCTTAATTTCTGATACAAAGTCACTGAGTGAAGTCATACGTTTTCAATAGATGAAATTTTGAGTCCCTTTTTACAGAAAATGGCTTCGAGAGTGCAAGGAGGGGCTGCGGCAAGGCCTTGGTGGCATAATCCTGATCTGGATATGCCTGTCGAAGGTGAATTGAGTTTTTGTTATTGAATATAAGAGTATCTTAAGATATCGCAACATTCTACCGAGATCATACGCAAAAACTTGGAAAAATTCAAAAGCAAAAGGAAAAAGAGAAGAAGAAAGAAGCGAGGAAGAAAGCGAGAAAAGCCCGGAAGAAGGCCCGTGGCGAAGAATCCGACTCGTCAACAGATGATTCTTCTTCCTCTGGGTCCGAGGACTATGATTCCGACATGGAACCTGATGGGCTTGATCTATCAAAAGAGCTGCGACCGCTGGCTGCATACGCAACGCGGAACGAGATTATGAGCAATGTTTTCAAAATCGTCAACGATGATGTTATGATGAAAATGGTGCCGGAGAAATTTCGGAATAAGCCACTTAAAGAAATAAAAGAACACCTGCAAGAAACTGTGCAGGGTATGAGCAGGAAACGACTCAACCATGTTATTCAACATGGAGTAGATATGGATTACTCTTCGGGAGAGTCGGACGTAGATTCGGAAGAAGAACTAGGAACGGATTATATATATTTTTTTAACTCAGGGAATAAACGACAGTTTTGTCTTTGAGAGAAGAATTTCTTTAATCCTTTAAAGATAA
>Ga0115008_10001475_pt1 | contig 19024 bp, 13 predicted proteins | sample FraStrMetagenome_FD_87164 | JGI IMG/M metagenome (GOLD analysis project Ga0115008, IMG submission 87164) | Marine eukaryotic phytoplankton communities from Arctic Ocean - Fram Strait ARC3M Metagenome | ecosystem: Environmental > Aquatic > Marine > Oceanic | place: Fram Strait | collected...
ACCTTCGCTAAGGAGCAAATTAATTGCTTGAATCCTTTGTTTACTTCGCCAAAATGACCAACTACAAGCGAATCAATTCCATTTATACCGTAGGACTTATATGCACTTAGGAATGGATAAGAATTGTTACCAGCTGCAAATGTGGCATTTAACTTCGTAGCTCGTTCCGTATAGTGAGCTTCAATCTCTGCAACTCTCTTCTCCACGGTTCTTCTACTGCGGTTCATGAGTTTGTAGGTCAACTTCAATTGATTCTTGTACATAGCCGGCGAAAACGATAGTAGGTCTACTCTTCGAAGTACGTCCAAGTAAGAACCAAATAGTAGGAAGTCAATGACGAAATTTCTTTTAATTTTCAAATTAACAAGTCAAAATTCTTTCTTTTATAAATTGTTATGTATTATAATCGTTTCTTCTACAGCGACTTCAGAATACACAACCCCGAACGAATTCAGATTATCGTCACGCTCATATTTTGTCTTTCTATAGCTGTCAGAGGCACCTGGAAACATAGATTTCCTTTCTTTGCCAGCATGATCATAAATAGCCTGATATAAAGATGATAAATAAGAATATAAGATTCAGAATTGCCTACAAATCATAATGTTCTTTACTCACTTTATTCAGAGAGAGGTAGCCTTCCATTCGATCATCATAGTTTCCAGCCAAGCATGACATCTTTCTGCAATAATCCCATTGAAATCCGCCAAGGAAGTGAGTATCTTGCACTCGACCGGGTACATTTGGACCACCACCGTTTGCGTCATTGATAGCTGCCTTCATTCGGTTATCCAAGGTAGGTAATAATCCAAATTGCGCAGAGATCGCTTCTGCTTGTAGCTCAAACAAAGGAAAAGGTAAAACACTGTGGGGGAGCCCTACAAAGGCAAGTGACGGATAACGAGCATGCCATAGCTGTTCATACAATGGTGCCACTCTTCTTTCACCTGTGACGCAAGACCAATCATTTCCCAACATGGATCCGTCGTTAATGAAAGGAAAGTCATAATCATAGCCATTGCAAAGGATAATTGTGTCAATGCCTTTAACAAAGCTATCTTTAGAAGAACCATTAAATTTGATGTATTCGTCAGAGACAACTTCAGTCCTTGGCATCACAGTAACATTTCCATGTGAACGAGGAATATCATTACCGAGCAAAGGATCCAACGTAGAATCTGATAGATAAACCGCAGAAGCGTATTGAGATATTTCTCTTGCCAAATCCGATCCCGATGCCCGAGCGCCAACGCAAAGGACAACTTTTCCTTCAAATGCCTGTGGGTCGTCATATTCTACTGCATGCATTATTGTACCTTTGAATGCAGGTGATTGATCATCTTTTGAAATGATTGCCAGAGATGCAGGCTTTGCGTAATGTCCATTAGCCACACACACAATATCAAATACCCCTTCTTCATGAGAACATGATTCATTTTCAATGCAACTCCATTCTAGTCGAATAGGCGACCATTCATCATCTTCATTGACAATCTGCAAATTCTTGATTTCACAACCAAAGCTAATCTTTTGAGTCAAGTTGAAGTGTCGTGCGTAATCACTCAAATACGAGTGAACTTCCTCATGTGTTGGATAGGAATAGTCATCCGGATCACCAAAAGACGGCAGCAACGAATCCACAACCCTCCAATCGTTTCGTTTAACATTTCCCCAAGGTCTCTCACGAAAGCCCATAATTTCTCGTGGTAAATTTGTTCTCAAATATTTGTACATTGGTTTATTTTTCTTTTGATTGAAAGATACCGGCGGAGATCCTTCATAGTGCCAAACTCCCCCAATTCCAAATATTCTCTCATCATCTTTCCCATTCGAACTGCCCCGGTTATCCTTTTTCTCATGCTTCTCAAAAACACGAATGACACAGTCGGTCCCCTCCGTTGCACGAGCGAATACTCTAGCTGCTGCCAGACCTGCGGCACCAGCTCCTATAATTGCAACAGATTTGGGACTATTTGGCACTCTCATCTCATCGACAGCGGCACCGTTGCTTGTAGAAGTGTAGGCGTGGATGAGAACACAATGAATACTGAAAATGAGAAATGGACCTATGATGATGTATGACGAAACTCTTCCAAAATGAAGTTTGTTTGCGAAGGTCATAATGAAGGGATGATGTAGTGAGATATGTCACCTCACCAGCTTAAACTTTCAGCTCGTCGGTGGGTCAGGAGTCAGGAGGGTACATGTACTATAAAAACCATAAACCTCATTTTCGTCTTCGTCTTCGTCTCAGTTCCTTCCATATGCCATATATGCGTGGTGCTTCTGCAGAAAGCAGAAACTGAGTGAATTCACGACTAATATTTACAGCAACCGTTTGTGATTATTTTTCTGTATGTTTGGATTTCTGACTTCTGACACATCAAACATCAAACATCAACAGAGATTTTTTCTTCATGACAATGAGTACGAGGAACTGACAGGGAAAGGCTACAAACACTCATCCATATACCAACACACACTAGAGTGTAATGCTCATCCATAGACGAAATGCATTGATCGGCTTGTTTGCTCCGTTTGCAAATGTTAGTTTACTGAACTACCATGGTGGGATGGATGATAGATATGCTCAACTTAGCAAAGATGTGCGCAGTGACGTCCGAGAGGCCATACAGTCGGATCCAACAATGGCTGGCTCCGTACTACGATTAGCGTTTCATGATGCTGCAGTGTATGAAGGTCGGGTGTTGAAAGGGAAAGGCGGGTCAGACGGATCGATAATGTACGAAATGGATTGGTCAGAAAATAGGGGATTGGAGAGAACATCTTTGAAGTTCATAAATGAGTTAGTATCCAAACAGAATAGTGGCGAAAATAAAGGAGGCAAACTTTCAATAGCTGATATAATTGCATTGGCTGGAGCAGAGGCCGTTGAAGTAGCTGGAGGACCTCATATAGCAATAAGGATGGGTCGACAGGATACATATAAACCGAGTTCTCGAACACTCCTTCGACCAATCAAAGGAGAAACTGAGAGATCAGATATTGTAACCACTTTACCATCACCTGGATTGGATAGCCTTGGGCTACGTATATATTTCAAGCGCTTAGGTCTTGATGAAAAAGAGTTCATAGCGTTGATGGGATCTCATGATCTGGGTAGGCATGTCACTCTCACGGGCATGCAAAAAACATGTTTAAGGAATCTAACTCGGCAGTGTCTAGAGGAGGCACCAATAAGCGTTCCTTTCGTGTCGGAAAATCCAGATGACTTTAGTAATCTTTATTTTCAAAAACTTCTTAATTGGTATGACAGGAATATCGAATTTGGAGAAGCATCGTTTATTCCTACCGATGTAGCCCTTGTTGTTGATGATGGTTTGCGACAAACAGTACAAGTTTTCGCAAATGATCAGGATCTGTTTTTTGAGACGTTTGCAAGAGCATATCAACGAATTGTGGATAGAACCGCTGAGTCCGAAAAACGCTACTAATCAATGAATCTCTATGCAATTGTGACATGCCAGGTACGGTATAGTATGAAAGCAATTCGTTATATAATTGATAAGTAGGCTCTAATTGCAAATTTTAGGATTTCTATCAAGGAAAACTGATGCTGAATAGAATACTTGCAGATGTTGAGATGTATAATGAAAATATTTAATTCAAAGTCGGTGGGAACATTGTTTGTCCTAATGAGAAGGCTATTACATTATTGAAATATTTGGGGCTGATGCTGTTGTCGTCCAGTCTTGTGACTTATCAATTTGTCAGTTGAATTTCAAAACATCAATATTGAATATCTTGATCTTCATTTGAAATCTGTTTTGTTTCAGGAGCTCTTGTAGTCACCCGCAACTTTCATGACATCGAACTAGATGTGTACCAATCAACCTTATTCATTTAACATATGTAATGGACGGAACAGACTGTCGACACATAATGCATCAACGAAAACGAACCACCGACAGACCTCACACTCAAGAGGCGAAGGATAAAATGAAAAAGCTAGAATTGTCATCAAATCAAACTAAGTTGCATCAATGGTACAATTACAATTGCAGAGGCATAACTTGCATTTGATGCAAAAGATAAAGTGCTTTAGCGAGTTTGATATCTTAGTATTGATCACAGATAAACTTTCGTGACGATGTACGTAAAGTAATGTGTAAGTCTAATACAAAAAATCGCATTTTAAGCTGTGGAGGAAAGAGGAAAACGGGAATTTCACACAAAAAGTTTTTTTCGAATTAGTCCACGTCAATTGCTACCAGTAAATGTGAGAGACTACTTTTACACCTTATACTAACATGTCGTCACGCATTTGTCTGAAGTCTATCCTTTCGAATAATCTTTATGGCTATTCATACTCAGGAGAAGTCATTTTCATAAAAGATGAACATCCAATCTAAAATCCAAACCACCCTTTCTTTTTAGGCTTGGCATCTGTAACAGTTGGTGGCTTGTAGTTCTTAGGTAAAGAAGTTTTCTTGACGCTAACTTCCCCAGCAGAAGGTCCAGTTTTGGAACGTTTACCAGTCCAATCCAGTCCGTTACCATAACCGAAGATGGAAACAGACTGCTCTTTTTTGTACCCTCCGGAAGAATATTCTTGATCGGACTGTAACCACCTTTTCTTCTTTGCCCCCTTTACATCCGAGTTATCCCAAGATCCACCACGCTGCATGTATGGAATATCCTCCATCTTTAGCTTGCCAGAATTGACCTTTTCCTTGGCATTAAATACTGGCATTAGGTGAGTTGCATCTCCTCGTTCCATGGCTTCCTGAAAGCTTTGCATACTTCTACTTTTGAATCCACGTGGTCCCAATCCTCCGAGGTTTTTCTTTGCCAATGCCTTCTTCTTTTCATCTTCCTTAAACTTCCTATAACTTTCTTCAGTAAACCCGCTCGGCACATATACCATCTTCAACACGGTAGTCAGGGACTGTGCATTTTCATAGGCGTTATTTGGAGCAAATGCCGATACCGGCACAGTCATTAACAATGTAATTGTCGCTGAAATATGACTGACGGCCTTCATCATTACCAGGTATGATTGTGCAGTAGGTATCACGATAGTCAGTAACTGCACTTACTCGAATAAATCAATAAGGTTTCGTACAAACACAAAGGATGTGAGAAAAATGATACTTCGAAGTATTCTTCTTACGTAGACCCCTAAATGTCAAGATTAAGATTTTCCGGAAGTTTTCGCCTTCACATTTTCTTGCCACGCAAGCAAGCGATCAGAATCAGAACTAAGTAAGTCCAGTTTTGAATAAAAGAAAAGCGATAGGCCTTTATTTCTTCGCATTTGTATACATGTGTTTCTCAAAAAATGAACAACGCAGCAAGCAGAATGACAGCATGAATCTTAGACAGATGAGGATAAAAATCGTAGTCCGCAGTTGATAGGGGTGCTGACGCAGCTAATTCTCCTTCATTATTTTATATACATAATAACGAATATCGATCAACACGAGTCATGGGTAAGCTTGGGACCGTAGCAGTGATCTTTGTTGTCGTTGTAACAATTGCGATGCCAATTTTTATTAGCGAGGCAATTGGCGGATGGACAAAAAAATATACTTCTCCTGCACAGTTCACGCCTTCCGAGATTCCTGATTTGAGTGGCAAAGTGGCCATTGTCACCGGTGCAAACACTGGTATTGGTTATGAGACTGCTCTGGAACTTGCTGGCAATGGCGCCCACGTAATTATTGCGGCTCGTAATGAGGCGAAAGGGATGGCGGCATTATCGAAAATTCAAGAGCAGATTAAGAGCAAGTCGAATCCAGGAGAACTCACTTTTATTCAGCTTGACTTGGCATCTCTCAAATCTGTAAAGAGTTTTGCGAAATCTTTTAAAAGGATTGGTTTACCACTGAACATACTGGTCCTTAACGCAGGTGTGATGAAGAGTCCAGGCGCAAATTTTATCGGTCAAGAGATGACTTATGGGTTTGATGTCACCGACGACGGGTTTGAATATCATATTGGTGTTAATCATATCGCACACGCTTACTTGGTGAACTTGCTTTCTAGCGTTTTGACGAATTCGTCTCCAAGCCGGATTGTATCAGTTTCATCCTCTGCAGAAATAAATTCTTACGAGGAAGGATTTCGATTCAATGAATGGAAAGTCTCTGATATGCCAGAAAAGTACGAAGATGGCAATGCTTACGGTCAGAGTAAACTCGCAAATCTTGTGTACGCGAAGGAGCTATCAGATAGGTATGATAATACTGGCGTCACAGTTTACTCTTGTCATCCAGGCGTTATTAAGACGGAGCTTGGTCGATTCATGGAACCATATCTTATTGAGCAGAGTAAAGGCAACGGTTTCGTTGCATCAGTTCTTTCAGCAATGCTCTCTCTACTATTCGATTCGTCAGTGATGACATCGGATGTTGGTGCGTATACTCAACTTTACCTAGCAACTGCTCCGGCTGACGAACTAGTGAACGGTGCCTTTTACCACCCAGTTGGTATTTTACAAACTCCCTCGCATAAACAGGCTCTTAACGGAACACTCCAACAACTACTTTGGGAGGAAACAGCTCAGTGCTTTAATCAGTAAGCCTTTGTCTTATGTGAGTTCAGGTACAAGACTTGGAAAGAAAAGATATGATTAATTTATGCTCTTGTTTGTGCCAAACTCAAAGCAAAACTTCCTAACACTGAAGTAATCTATTCATAGACATCTTTAATTTAAACGATCGTTACATTTTATACATGATGGGAAAAGCCGAGATCGTTGCAGCCTCCAAGCATACGTAATTAACTTCCATCCAATAATTGCACACTCTAGATGGATATTAGGACACCCACGTATAATCCTTTTTTTGTAAGTGTAGTGATGAAGTCCTCAGGTATATGAAGGCAGTTGGCACAATTCATGGCTAGATTTTCAAATTTCTCATCCTCCACATTAGAGCATCAATTGATGACATCTCTTCCATTTCAGAAACATCTTATACCGGTATACCCTTTCTAACGCATTGAAATCGCAATTAGTCGGGGAATAGTCGGGGAATCATATGTGTGCTCATTAAAACATTATTTTTCGATGTACTGGTACTATGGATACAATTATATAATAAAAAATATTTCTTTTGAACGCATTATGCATTACGTTTGTCTACGTGTCTAATCTCGTACATAAACGATTTCAAATTGTATCTCTATGAACATGTAACTCTGTACGAAAAGACAAATGAATGAATTCCCCTATCAACCCCTCCCCGTGCTCGATTTGAAATTAAAAGTCAATCGTAAATTCATACTTTGATACCGCTCCGTATCGTTTCGAGGAATATTTATTGTCAACAGCTTTCAACTCTTTCTGTGAGCTTATTTCTCTGATGACTTCACGAGCAATCGGAGCAATATCTTCTGCGTAATATCCAGAATATTTTAGCAAGGTTGGACTCCATGTATTCCGTCCGATACATCTGCGGGCAACGAAAATTGATGCTGCTGCAAGCTGACTCGGAAGAAAGTCCAGAAGTCCATTACATTGAAGTGTGCTATCGAGAATGTAGTATGTCAACTGCACCATGCTTTTGTCAGCATGAGCTGCTTTGAGAAAACGGATGAGAAATGTGTGTGCACTGGGAATTGTGACACGATATTTTAAAGTCCTCAAAAGAATTTCCTCCATGTCGATGATTTCTTCTTTGGTATAAGCGTTATCACAGATGTAAACAAGGTCACGAAGTTCAGGAGGATAAATCTCTTCGTACTTGGACGCGATAAACATACATGTGACTCCAACCAATTGCAACTTCGTCCGACTCACTTCCCTCTTCGATAAGTAACGATCAATTAAACTTACGCACAAGTAAAGCGTCTCAGGTACGAGTTTAAATCTCAAATGAACCTCAACTAACCAGTCAACGAGAATGGCTCTCATCTTTGAATTAATGTATTGTTGTCTCTCCATGTAATTCGACAACACTTGTTTTTCAACTTCTTGTTGTCTAAAATGGTTGTACATATCGTCAACATAGTCAGTTACATAGAGAGGGTTGTCAGCGACATGTGCATCAATGTCGTCAGTCTGTCCAGTAAATTGATAAGAATAATCCGACTCAAGTGCGGACGGAGGAAAGTTTTCCTGAACAGCAGGTTGTGGCATAAATGTTTGCTGTACACCCAAATCAACCCTCATTACATTATCATTAACATTCCCGTCACTCCTTTTAAATGATCGAGAATTCTCATTTACATTGGATTGCGTCCTAGCAACCTTCGCAGGATTAACATAGAGATCTGACGTCGCTTTCTTAAACGGCATTACACCCCCACCGCCTGCATTCTTTTTATTACCTAAGACAACATTATTCGCATTCGACTTGGAATTTGTAACGTCCTTTCAGTAATAAAAGAAAAGAAGTCATGAGTATTGGGGAAGGTCGAGTCAAAATTTGACACTATTTTCCTTCCGAGAGATGTGTTGTCAAGCCACCATTCCGCAAGACTCTAAATCTCTCACGACTGTCCACAACGAGCTCACCCTCCAAACAACATCATTTCTTTGTATCTGCTAACAAATATTATATTTGAAAGGGAAAACCTCTTATTGTTTCTTGTCGGTCCTCTCCCCCATTCCAATATCTCTGGCTCTCACAAACCGTCACAAACGGTAACAAGATTCATGTCACAACAAATCGTTGTTGCACAACTTACCCTAAATGCCCGCCTACTACCCATCGTTGTATTACTGTTTCTAATCATCATCGTCGTCGTTATATTCGTCTCGTACTCGTTGGCTGTACGGGATCGAAGTTCAATGAAGGGTTTTGTGGCTCCTAATGTCGTCAAGGGCAAAAAGTTGTTTGCGATCTGGGCGATGCCTCGCCGAAGACCTAGCGAGAGTTCGGTAGCGATCGCACGCCAAGACAGAAAGAAACGACTCTATATATACCTTTAGGTGACATAAGACCTGGATTCTCTTCGACAAAAATATTTTTCATACAAAATCAAATATCACATCCAATGGCTAAAACAAGTACCACTAATAATCACATCCACACCCAACATATTAACACAAACTCCATTGGGGTGGTTTAGTAGTCATATTCATTAGCAATTGTTGTAGTTTCTAAATTTATGCCGTGAACTTCTTCGATTTTCAGATCATTTCGATCATTGTTATCTCATTGGATTCTCTTCCAAGCGGCATATTTGACAATTTTTATTTATCAAAAAGACATGCAAATCGTGGCACGTCTCAATGAACACCAAAAACTCTGCACGTCGATACTTACGTATTTTACGATCAGTACATCGCATCATGTTTCCTTGCGTTCATAGGTTAAAAATTTGATTCAAGCCAAGTTCATCAATTTCTTGCGACTGTATAGATTGAAAATTTCTTACAACCATATTGATTGAAAATTTAGTCAAATGAAGTTTATGTTTGCGTCGTGTAACTTCTCGGATTAAGCAAGGGAAAAGACGCATAATGTAAAAAGGTTAAGCTAATGGTGAAAGGGGGATGCTACACTTCGTTACGGATACCTCCTCAACTGGAATGGTGACTAGAAGTGAAAAATGATTCGAGGCTGGAAAGTTAGTATTGACAATTCTCATGGTGAAAGTTATAATTTCAGCAAACCGGGCGTACACTTAAGCAACCCTTATGGAAGTAATGTGAAAGAGATAGTCACTCTTCTTGCATTCTTCACCAAATAATATGCTCATAATCATACGATTAAGGAGATTGTGAAGAAAAGACATTGATTTAGAGGGACTCAACCGCCTATTTTGGAAAGGTGCCACTAGTTTTTGATTAATAGAGAATCTAAGCGTTGCACAATCGCTATGAAAATCCCTCTTGACAATAACAAGCTGTCAAAATGCATTAGCGTTATGAGAAGAAAACTATTGGGTGTGTTAAATATAAAATTTGTATATAACTAGAAAGACAGGAGTGAATTATATTCAGAAGATTAAATTATGAACAAGGAGTTTACTCCGGGTATTAATTTTGATCTAAACAGGAAAGCTTTATTTGGGTTGACGTAAAATAAAACGTAATCTATGACCCTTCTAAATAGAGTCTCGTTTTTGTTGAACGGCAAGCAATACAAAGGCAGCATCAATAGAAGACGACGATTCTGGGGGCGAAAATGAGGGCATATCTTTGGATTTACGCTTTTTCAACGGACCCAAACTTGACGTTGGAGATGAAGATCGAACGGTTGGGGATGGAATGCTTTTCGATGTTACCCCAGTTTCAGCTTTGGTCTTGGGGCTCGTCTTCTTCAAGGTAGGGTTTTTACTTTTCTTTTTCCGCTGTAATTTACCTTCACGTAGTGCTTGACTCGTTTTCCTTATAGCTTCATCTTCTGAAACTTCAAACCAATACCCGGAAGCTGAATCTAATTGAAGAAATCTGCTAGCTGGTACTTGGGAACGAATTTGGTCTGTTAGTTGTTTTGCAAGATTAGGCTTATTGCGACGTGAAGATTGAAAGTATTCGAGCTGATATTTAGCAATTATTTCGCGAAAGCGCTTGTTTCCAATCCAGTTATTTGGTCCTTTCCCTCTTCCCAACAAAATATCGTTCTCTGTTCGATCCTCTGGCAATATAATAGAATGAGGTGATATGCTGTTGATGCTATTGGACGAACTAGATCCTGTCGACATACTACTGACGTCTGCATCACTTGAATATTTCACAGATCTCTCGCCAATCTTGTTTGCTGGAGAGGTTTCCTCAGTTTGTGGTCGATCAATGTACATAAAAGTCTGCTGATGGTGACAGTCATGGTTATGCATCGTTTCGTCGTCATCAGCATCATCAAATTGGCCTGGAACGACGCCTTGTAGTGGAAGAACGTTTTTTTCTAACATCGCTGGAGACTTGTTGATAAATTCGTGTCGTTTCATAGATAAGACTAGTTTTGATTGTGGTCGAATATGTTCTAGTCTCAAGCCAAAGGTCTTTTTGACGGGATATACAGAATTGAAAAGCATTTTTTGTGAGGTAACAATTGGAATAGTCAAGAACAACCCCGCTAATTCCCGTAACATGCACGAGTGAATTTTTTTCTCGTAGAAACGTACATGTAAACCCATTCCCGGGTACCTTCGTGGGTTTGGATGCACATGCAAAAGTATAATCGTATACAGAAAATCTACATAAGTAATCGAGCACAAGAACCACGTGTCTGAAATAGTCGTGGCAGAGAATTTGTTAATATTGTGATAGATTTAATATCGAAGACACGAGCACAGAAACCACGTTTCCAAATAGTCTTGGTAATGAGTTAGCTTTTTTGCAATAATGACATGATGGTTTTGATACCAAGGACATAAGAAAAACTGTTTATGACCAATGTTTACTATGTAAAAATTCATGTCAGAAACGTGAAGCGTAAAACGCGTCAATCTCCTTTTCATTCTCACATTTTTACACTCTGTGAGGAAACGTAACTGTTATATGTTTTATGCCTTGCAAAAATGATATGGATGATTCGGCATGGCTTCATCGAGATATAAATGCATAAATCTAAGCCGTTCTTTTTTACATATCATCTTAATTTCCATTTAGAAAAATACTTTTTTTGGAGGCAATGTACAAATTGGGTCATAAAAGATATATTGATTAAGAAACTCTATCAGCAGATGACATTTGTGAGCGAAGCAGTACCGGTAATCATTTTTGAATGAGGTTTTATTGATTCATCAATCGTCTTCTTGCGGAAAGTATCAGTTCTAGCATCGCCGACAACTTAACCGAAGATCAATCGATAGGTAATCTTTTTACGATGTTTGCAGCAATTTTGTTTAATTTACCTTTAGTTTAGGAATGTAGATATGAACTGCACATGGTGAGGACACTTTCATTTGACAAATTTTTATCTATAATTTTGCTCTTAGTTAAATTTTCATGAGAATCGGAATAATATGTTATTTGATATGCCTCAGATGCCCACTTTATCTTATCATGACCATGAGCCATCATAGTTTACAAGCAAGATGGTGAACAGACGATGTTAGTCAATTCGTACCTTGAGAAAGTGCACTCACTCCGTCGCTTGCGTCTTTGTCTACTACCCAGACCAGTTCGTTTGACTTTACCATTCCACATGGATAAGGTGCTGGTTCAGTCATGAGAACTGTTATACCTTTAGTTTGTGCAGAAACAACTTCTTCTGGGGTCTTGGAAAAAACAGCTTCTAGTATAGGTGCTTTGCTCGATCCTGCTCCACAAAATACTACATGTTTCGCAGCATTCAAAACTGGGAATGTCAAAGTTATCCTTTCTGGTGGTGGTTTCGGTGAGTCTTCTATACTGGCGACCATCCTTTTTGTTTCCTCAAGCAGAGGATGTCCCGGAAACAACGAACAAGTGTGACCATCAGGACCAAACCCACACAAGATACAATCGAAAACTCCACTATCACCCAATACATTCATTAGGCGATTCTCATATGCTTTCGCGATCTCTTCGGTCGAAGCATTTCCTAGCATAGAATCATCTATCGGAAAGATCTGACTGGAGGGAATTGGAATTTGATCCGTCAACATGTGCTCTCGAATACTTCTGTAGTTGGAATCCTTGTGCGAGTTATCGACGCATCGTTCATCAGCGAGAAAGACGTACCATTTCTCCCACTCCGGATCGACTCCAGATGCCATGAAACTTGAGATTAATCCATCGGCACCGAGAAATGCAGGAAGCGAGCCACCGCTAAGAGCAATCAAAAATTTATCCTGACCTTCTGTTTGACACCTCTTCACACAGGAAATAAGCTGATCATGTAGGATAGGCGGCAATGTTGCCTTCGAATCAGCGATGAATACTTTCGCTATTGTCATCTCTCCAGAATTTAAGTGTTCTCGTATCTTTTCGTCGGCGCTTTTTTCTTCTTTTTTTTTCTTTGTATCCGTGTATCTTCTTGACCTTTTGGATTTTGGATCTCTTTCCAAAAAATCTTTTTCCAAAACTACATGTATGTAAGAAAAATGAATTTGGCTATTGAACGTTACTTACATCACAAGAATGTATTTCATATTTCATGCATGCGTGGTCGGCAGTCGGCAGGCAGGTAGACTCCTTGATCTTTGATGATGATTCTCGTACTATCATCTCTCTCTCTCTAGAAAGAAAAGTATGAGTATCTATATTGGAGAGCTCAACCCTATATTGAGACATTCTTAGGTTCAAACCTCGTTATATCAAATGGGCAATCGTTATACCAATCCGTCGCATTTCATCGAACTGATCGCCTTGTTTTGGTTTGTTTCCCTTCGATTCGCAGATTGCTATTCTCCTGGAAAGAAATGTATTTCTTCAGTCGCCTCTCGTAGGTCAATCCTAAAAAATGGACTTATTGCGTTTGTGACCGGTGCTCCTTTAACAAGTAATGCAGTCGAGCGAGCTGTTGGTGAGGAGGATAATAAATTGTCTCCTTCATATTGAAAAATTATTGCCATGTCGACTCACTCGGTTAATTTATAGGTGTTGGGGAGCAGCAGTGTCGAGAGGCGGGAAATTGTCTTGAAATTGGGGAATGGGATGGAGCGGTCGGGTGGCAATGGGGTGGAAAAGATAGATGTGACCCATCAGATCCTAATTGTATGACTAACGGAAAGCTTCGGGATTCTCCAGCAGAGGTTTTACCTCTTCCACCTTTCTTGGAAGGTGATCTCGCTAAGATCACCGATATAGTACAGATCGATGTAGCTATTGGCAAACAGGCTCAGAGCGAGACGAGAACGTTAAGAATTGGATTATACGGAAACGCTTTTCCTACCCTGGTTAAGCAATTTCTAGATTTTACAAGTACCGATCAAGGAGGAGGTTTAGTGAGCTCCAGTCCCCTTGCATTTGATGAAGGTTATGGTGTATTGACAGCGCCTGTTTCCCTCACTGTTGGCGGTTTACTTGAATATATATACCCCGAACGGAAGCTTGAATTTGGTGTCCCCTCTCAGAGTGCTGCGTTTGCAAAGAGGAAAGGAAAATCGAAAGCTCCGGAAGACTTTATGGCACAGCCTCGGCCAAAGCAGGCAATGACAGATGATGAAGATAAACTCGTGGTAAGAAATCACGAGTCAGCGGGTTTGATTTCGGTCCCTAGAAATGGTATTGGTTACGCGAATCCAAATGCACCTGATGACGAGGCGTTTTCAAACTCGTTTGGAATAATAAGTGCAGCTGATTCTTCTTTGGATAAGAAGAGTAAAGTGATTGGGCAGCTTATCGATGAAGAAAGCATGGAGTCCATTACCCGTCTTGTCGCCCTTCCCACTCGCAAGGGTATCACTGGCATCATACCTGGTCAAAACTCGGGGCCACCTTTAGTGAAAGTTTCGGTTAGATCGATAAGTATTTCAAAGAATGTTAGTTTTTCTTAAGAAGTAGGAATGATCATTCCGTCGTGCTTAGTTACTTCTCGGTGTTTACATATTTTAATCTGGCTAATGAATTGATGAAGATATCTTTTCAAAGACATTATTTCCACAAATTCCCCGAATTTTTTACGCTCGTTCGTTTCCGCCCCTCGTTATGTAAGATTATGCTGTCACTTGCTCACCCAACATGGCTTCAATAAGTGCCGTCATGGATACCACGTTTCAACCGGGGCCTAAATTTTTTTTAGGTTCCAACCGTCGCTGCTTTCGATGTTTTTCGGATTACATGCGATAGGGATATTTGGCGACATTGACTAGGGCGATGATAATTAAGAAGGAAGAATGCAACTACGTTTACGATTATTTGAAAACATTTTGATACGTTGTATGTCGCACGCATACGCGAAGGTTAAATGTAGCAAATTCTGAGAGATTCCAACAAAATACTTGTATAAATGATGGTAGTATTCTTCAAATATATCTTCATTGATGACGCGACTGCTTTTTCAACGCATTCAATGTGGTTACATTATTTGGTCCCTAGCGGCTGAAGTGCAATATTGATCTTTTCTATTGATTAGAGATTCAAAATAAATTCCTGAATTCCATGAGGAAAGAACATCTTGAATATTAAAACTAGTCGTCTCGTACAAGATGTATGAGTGAGATGAATTCGTGCTATACTTCGTTAGACTTAATAATTTTACAAAAAAAGTACGCCTGTGAAAAGTTGAAGTTTAATTTTACTGTGATGTCGAGTCAGTACATGTGTGCCATTTTTACTTACGAACGAAAAGAGAAGACCTAAATTTAGTGCGATCATCAATAAGATAACCCAATTTTATCATTGATTCTGTAGAGAGGTGTATATTTATATCCCCCACTCAATGAAATTCATAGAATCCAGAACGGCACCAGAACAAATCTTCACCGAAATGTCCAAATCATCTTCTTCTTCTGAGAGATCCATCACCAAATCGATATATTTTTGAGATTTTGCAATAAGTTCGAAACGCTTTCTCATGTCGTTGAGGAAATTTCGTTTTGACGCAACACCGTCGTCACACGCGAAAAATGTCTCGTATTGACAACCTGATAGATTATCAAGAACTTCACTGTAACCTCCGATACCACCATCACTGCCATCTCTTCGGCCTCTTTGCCAACAGAGGCCTAAAATAAGTTTAAGCTCGTCCAACCACTCAGGATCAAAGTCAGAAATATTCTCGTCTCCTCGGATCAAAGATTGAATAAGTTCCTTCCTCGATTGAAGATTAGACCATTTGGTGCGGCAAATCATTGCGCAATCATGACCTAGCAATTTTATCGAGCCTTAGTATAAGTGTGCCTATCACACAGATTTAGTATGACACGCAAATGAGAGATCAGCACTAACCTGAGCCCATAGCGTAACCCCAATTCCATTTGGGTGAGCTCCTAAAAATAATGATTCAACCATTACATATGATAACATCAATTAGCATTCATCTTTTTCAAAGAAAGATGATGGATGCACTTACCACTTTGAGTCCTGGACACCGTATAGCATGTTCAATGATAAGGCATTGCATGAAAATATGACCCTAAAACAGATTACCAATGTCACAAACAAATGATTTGAGGAACGCAATACAAACGACATCAAAAAAAGAGCTTTAGATATCTAATACTTTTATTGATAATAAGTATGACTACATGGAGCAGTACCAGAATGACAAGAAGGTGAGAAAATAGAAAGGTCCTGAAGTCCTGACGTTGTAGACAAGTTCTACATTGCTCGTAGATCTACATGAGTGTGTGAGTTTTTGTTTCACGAAAGTTCGTGTCAAGAATTTAAGATCGTGTCATTTCTATATTAGCTTTGAACCGGTAATTCGGGGTATGGCAAGCCGGCAAGCTACGCATGTTCAATGTTCATGCTTTTCCTCTCTTCTTTTTCCTCTTTTGACAGAAGACAGAAATGTTGTAAAGAAGCGAGATTGAGTTATCATCGAGATAACAATACATTTATTTCGATATGTTGATGATACAACTATGCCGTAGAAGTATGAGCCTTCACATAAGGAAGAAAAGAAGGTTCTTTAGTGTATACCGTCCCTCGAGCGGTACAGCTAACGGTAGAACGCATGATGCAAGGAAACTATCTCCGTCTGAAGCAGGTAGAAAGGCATATGAGCTGGCACAAGAACTCAAAAAGGAGAGAGCACCAACCAGTTCAATCGAGACAATTATGGCACATGCTGGTTTAAATCATAATGGCAAAGCTTTATCGCCTCCTCTTGAGCTGGCTTCAACTTTTGAACGGCCTCCTGATGGAGATTATCAATCGAGCGATTTTTTATCGAACGCTGGTGAAGAAGGATTTATATATGGTCGAATGGGAAATCCAACGCGGAATAGTCTGGAACGTATAATGGCTGAAATCGAAGCTGGAGTAGACGAAACAACTGGCGTGTTAAATGGTGCATGTACAGCATACTCTTCTGGAATGGCGGCAGTATCGTCAATTGTATTGGCGCATCCCAATTGCTTGGTGTTGATTCCCGATGACTGTTATCATGGCGTACCTTCTCAACTCATAACTGTCCTTACTTTTCACGGTATCACTTCTAAAACTATCGATATGAGCGATGCTGAATCTGTTCGCTCTCATTTAAGGGATGCGATACTTTATCAAAAAAGACAAGAAAGTCAAGAAAAGTATCGACAACAGAACATTGATAATTTTCCGGATGGATCAATCGAAGATGGATCTCTCATGGACAAATTTGGGATCATACTGTGGATTGAATGTGAGTAATAATTTACGTTTTCTTAATATTGTGTGTACATCATGGCTCAAACTGAGAGATATCCGTAATATATATATATAGCGCCAAGTAATCCTCATTGCAAGGTAACTGATATAGCGGAGATGGTTCGAATTTCTAGGGACGTGTCCTTAAATGCAACATCGAAGGAAATAACAGTAGTTGTGGATTCGACATGGTCACCTCCAAATGTAACTCAACCTCTAAAGCTTGGCGCCGACGTTTCTATTCATTCAGCAACGAAATATTTAGGAGGGCATTCCGATGTAGTTCTTGGCGTTGCTACCGTTTCTCTTCTTTCAGACACAGGTTTAAGATTAAGCCCAGTGCTTAAATCGATACAACAAAACATTGGATCTGTTGCTTCACCATTTGATTGTTGGCTGACGCTGAGAGGAATTCGGAGCCTACGAGTGCGAGTAAGACGCGCCATGAAAACTGCCTTTAAGATAGCTCAGTTCTTGGATAATCACCCAAATGTGCAGAAAACCCATTATCCGGGGTTGGAAAGTCATTCAGGTCATCTCGTCGCTAAACAGCAAATGAAGGGTGGTTTTGGTGCAATGCTCAGTTTCGAAGTTGAGAACGAAGCGATGGCGATGGCGGTAGCTGGAGCTGTTCAAACTTTTCGAAGAGCAACATCCCTTGGAGGGACAGAATCTTTGATAGAACATCGATTTTCTATTGAGCCAGAGGGACGTAAAGTAAGTCATCCCGCTCTGTTAAGAGTCAGTGTAGGCTTAGAAGATTCTAGAGATTTGATAGAGGACCTAGATAATGCGTTGAATATTGCCAGAGTGGTTTGTACCTGATGGCTATACGTGCAGATCGATCAATAATTGAAATGACCACTGAAACTAATTTGACTTCCACATGGTGCCCGTAGCAATGATTTCGCTATTTGCAAAAATAGGGAGAAGAAGAAGGTGAAAGATAGTAGCAGGCGCCAACTTAGTAAGTGAAGAAACGACATCAATTCGACTAACAAGCCACCTTAAGTGGTGAAAATACGTGTGAATGAGCAACTTCTCTTCTATTAGTCAGATTTACTTGCGAATACTACCAGGTATTCACCTTAACTTGGATAAATTATACGAACCAGAACATTGTATTCATTATTGGCATCAATCGATGCGCTTTATGTAACTTCTCAAATCAATAACCACCAATATTTCCTCAACATACGAGCGTAAACGCCATACAGATTCATAAATGAAGCTCGTGACATAAATCCATATATAGAATACCGTCCCATCTTCGATCATTGACGATTTCCATATATAGTAGATGAACGTCTTTAATGTTCATGAAATAGTGTTTATGATGTTTGAAGAACGCAGATATCCAGTGATTTGCACATTATCTACGATGGATGAGTTTCAAAATACTCATTACAAAATGATCTCTGATACGAATCCACTGAAAACACCCCTTTCTTATGTTGGAACAATGATGCTGTCGTCATTGGATCATGCTCTACATGAAAATTACCTGGCAGATCTCATTGTCGCCTCCTACAACCCAGCCTGTAGATTCTTTGTTTTTCAAACATACCAATCGCCACAGAAACGACTCATGCACGACGCTGTGATCAGATTTGTAAAGTAATAACGTAAATTTAAGAGTTATAGCTCTCACTCTGTTCAATCTTTTTGTAGTTCCCTCAAAACTCTGTTCACTGTACAAGAATTCAAATCCGACTAAACTACCAACCGGTAGTTCATGTCCATAATCAAGACCCCGATAAGAATTCTCCAATCGTAGTTAGCTACCTTATAGGCAACACTATCTAAGTGAGAATGACACCTATATGCTCTTGGTTTATAATATACTTACATTACTATAGAGAGGTACCTGAAAACGGAAGGATAATATTA
>Ga0115008_10001476_pt1 | contig 19023 bp, 15 predicted proteins | sample FraStrMetagenome_FD_87164 | JGI IMG/M metagenome (GOLD analysis project Ga0115008, IMG submission 87164) | Marine eukaryotic phytoplankton communities from Arctic Ocean - Fram Strait ARC3M Metagenome | ecosystem: Environmental > Aquatic > Marine > Oceanic | place: Fram Strait | collected...
ACAAACCGATCGCTTTGCAATTGGTTGAGTAGCCGGTGAATACTCGGTTTGGGGATTTCTAAAAGGCAGGCTAAATCGGCCGGCGATAGCGGTCTGTCGGCCTTCGAGACCGCTTCGATAATGCACATCGCGCGGGTCACCGCTGAACCGGTCTCTCTTGAGGGGGCGGTCATAGCATCAACTCGGCATGGAAAACAGCACACCCTCGCGGACGCCCGCAGACGGCCAGCGCTGGGTGATGGTCTTGCGCTTGGTGTAAAACCGCATAGCATCTGGGCCATAGGCGTGTAAATCGCCAAACAGCGAGCGCTTCCAACCGCCAAAACTGTGGTACGCGACAGGTACCGGCAGGGGTATATTAATGCCCACCATTCCGACTTGGATGTGATCGGAGAAATACCGCGCGGCCTCGCCATCGCGGGTAAAGATGCAGGTACCGTTGCCGTATTCGTGCGCGTCGATTAGATCCATGGCAGCTTGCATAGTATCGACTCTCATGACTTGCAGTACCGGGCCAAAAATCTCCGCGTTGTAACTGTCCATATCGGGCGTTACTCGGTCGATCAAGGTACCGCCGATATAAAAGCCGTGCTCGTGACCTGCGACCTTCGGGTAGCGCCCATCGACCACAATCTTTGCACCCTGTTGTTCTGCATGGTCAATGTGGCCGATAATTTTTTGTTGATGCTGACGCGTGATAACCGGGCCAAAATCGTTTTCGGGGTCGCTGTAGGGGCCAACTTTTAGGCCATTCATAGCGGCTTTCATTTTGCCGATCAACGCATCGCCAGCGGCATCGCCGACCGCCACCGCCACCGACAGTGCCATGCAGCGCTCGCCGGAGGAGCCAAAGGCAGCACCGAGCAATTGATTGACGGTGTTGTCCATGTCCGCATCTGGCATCACGATAGCGTGGTTTTTAGCGCCACCGAGCGCCTGACAGCGCTTGCCATTGGCGCTGGCAGTGGCGTAGATATATTCGGCAATAGGCGTTGAGCCCACAAAGCTAACCGCCTTGATGCGATCGTCACCGAGCAGCGTGTCGACCGCTTCTCGATCGCCATTCACCACATTCATCACCCCGTCGGGAAGGCCCGCCTGCTGTAGCAGTGAAGCAATATAAAGCGTTGAACTCGGATCGCGTTCGGAGGGCTTGAGGATAAAACAGTTGCCACAGACGATCGCCATCGGGTACATCCATAGCGGCACCATAGCGGGAAAGTTAAACGGCGTGATACCGGCGACGACACCGAGCGGTTGGAACTCGCTCCATGAGTCGATATCGGGAGCGACGTTTTTGCTGTGTTCGCCCTTGAGTAATTCTGGTGCGCAGCAGGCGTATTCGACGTTTTCGATACCGCGCTGTAATTCTCCGGCGGCGTCATGGGCGATTTTTCCATGCTCTTCACCGATGAGTTGGCAGATTTTGTCGGCATGTTGCTCCAGCAGATCTTTGAATTTGAACATCACGCGCGCGCGCTTGATCGCCGGTGTGTTGCGCCATGCCGGAAAGGCTGCATTGGCCGCGGCGATGGCTTCTTCGACGGTAGCCTTGGACGCCAGCAATACCTGTTTATCCGCTTCGCCGGTCGAGGGGTTGAAAACCTCCTGGGTGCGTTCGCCGTTTAGCGTCACTGCGCCATTAATTAAATGTCCTACTCGTTTCATTGTGCTCTCCTTTAAGGCGCGAGTGTTACCAAAGTTGTTTGTAAATTTCGATGATGTCATCGGCGCTCGGTACGCGCGGATTATTTGCCGGTGATCCCGACGCCAATGCCTGATCAGCCTTGATGCTGAGATTGGCAAAAAATTGGCTGCGAGAAATGCCGAACTCTGCCGGCGTCGGTACCTCTAGTTCGCGGTTGATCGCGTAGAGTTCGGCCATCAACCGTTGGTTGGCGCTGGCGTCGCTGTCGCTGGCTTGTGCAATGCCCATGGCCCGCGCGGCATTGGCGTATCGGTGCTCGGCTGCCGGTATTGAATACTCGGTGACCGCTGGCAGTAACATGGCGTTGGAGAGACCATGGGGAACATGATAAAAGGCGCCGATCGGACGACTCATACCGTGCACCAGCGCGACTGACGCGTTTGAAAAGGCGATGCCGGCAAGCGTCGATCCTAGCATCATCGCCTCGCGAGCCTCGCGGTCTTGGCCGTTGTTAAACACCCGACGTAAATTAGGCGCCAGTAGTTTCATCGCGGCCACCGCTTGGATGTCGCTAAAGGCGTTGGCCTTTTTACTGACGTAGGCTTCTAGCGCATGGGTCAGTGCATCGATGCCGGTATCGGCAGTGGTGCGCGCGGGCACGCTCAGGGTCAGCTCATAGTCGACCAGGGCGACGGTTGGCATAAAGCCAATGCCCACGCAAAGCATTTTTTCGTCGTTAGTATCGTCGGTAATCACGGTCACGCGCGTCGCTTCAGAACCGGTACCGGCGGTGGTCGGAATGGCGATGATCGGCAAGCCCGGTTCGGTGACCAGTCGGGGGAATTTGTAATCGCGCATCTGGCCACCATATTTACCAAGAATACTGATCGCCTTGGCGCTATCGATAGGGCTGCCGCCACCGAGTCCGATAATGACGTCGTACTGGCCATTTTTAACCAGCTCTACGCCGGCCTCTATCGAGCGCGTGGTCGGTTCTGGAACGGTCTCATCGAACACATCCGAATCAATGTTCATGGCGCTCAAGTCAGCTCGAACGCGCTCTACATAACCCAGTTGCCGCATGACTTTATCGGTCACGATGAGCGGCCGTTGACAATTCATGTCTTTGACCATCGCGCCAATTTTACGGCTCGCACCGGCGCCTATTTCGAGAATTCGCGGCAGAATTATTTGTGTCGACATGCTCACTCCAACGGATAGTTCACTGTGGCTTGTGCCGCTTTTTCGGATGCGCGGCGAGGTTTTATATCAGGTGGTGATGGTAACGATGTGCTGCGTTAAAATCCACTATAACGATACATATTGTATTGCTTTTTTCGCTAAAGTAACTATAAAAAAAGTCGTGCCTGAGGCTAATTTTTAATTGATGGCGGGCCTAAAAATCCCCAATTACTATGCCGCCATAACGACAATGAAAGACCGTAAGGGGCACCCGAAATGCAGCTTCACTCCCAACTTCCGCTGGTCGGAGTTCGCGTCGTCGACTTCGGACAACAGATCGCTGGCCCCGCGGTGGCGATGGTACTGGCGGATCTCGGCGCGACGGTGATTCATATCGACCCGCCCACGGGACCTCAGTGGCAACATCCGGCGAACGCAATTTTAAATCGTAACAAAAGTTGCTTGAACCTCGATTTAAAATCCACCGAGGGCTTGGCACAGGCAAAAACCCTGATCGACAGCGCGGACATAGTGATCGAATCTTTTCGTCCCGGTTGCATGGCTAAACTGGGTTTAGACTTTGGTCAACTGTGCGCTGCGAACCCCCGATTGATCGCGCTATCGATGCCGGGTTTCGCTAGCAATGACCAACTGCGCAGCGAGTGGAAGGCGACCGAAGCGGTGGTTGCTGCGACTGCCGGCGCGTTTACCGATATGGGCTTTAACCGCATATTGATGGGTCTGAATCCATGCTTCTCGCCGCTCCCACTGGGTTCTGCCTACGCCACTTGCCTGGCGGCCGGTGCATTGGCTCTGGCGCTGTTCGGCCGCGAAAGAACTACTCGCGGCGACTGTATAGAAGTACCGGTGATCGCCGCCATGATGGAGGGTCTGTCGTACAACTCTTACGTGGTCGACGATTTACCCGAGCGTTATAAAACCATGCGTGAATTGGAGATCGAGCGGCGGCGAGCACAGCAGATGCCCATGGATGTCAGTTATGCTGATTTGCAGGAGTACCTCGATCCCTTATACCGCACCTATGAATGCGCTGAAGGCAGTAAGTTTTATTGCGTTTGCCCGTCTCATCGTACCCATGCCAAGCGCTGTTTAGAGGTTTTGGGCCTGTACGAAGAATTGCTGGCCGAGGGGTTGCCCGATATTTCCGATCTTCACACACCGGTGAGTCAGTGGGACGGCGAGACCTCGATTGGGGTCTATCCACTGCCCAAAAAATGGGCTGATATTTTAGCCGAAAAAATGAAATTGGTGTTTATTACTAAAACTGCCGATGAATGGGGAACGATTTTTGGTGAGGCACAAATCCCTGGAGCCCCGCACGCGACGACTCGGCAGTGGCTCAACAGTGAGCATTGCAACACTGCAGGTCTCACCGTCGATGTCCTCGACTCGGAATATGGCCTGATGAAACAACCCGGCCCAATCGTTTGGTTGGAGGAATCCGCGCATCTGATGGCCGCGCCGATGGCGCGTCGTTACGTGACTTATGATCAGGCGCTCGAACAATTGCGCAGCCTCGCAACCGCCGATCAATCTGCGTCGCAATTGCCCCCCGAGACTCGTCAAGCAGCGTCTGAACCGACCCCTCAGGGTTGGTTGCATGGGGTACGCATTCTCGATCTGACCAACGTTATAGCCGGGCCGCACTCGACTGCCTTTTTGGCGCGCTTTGGCGCGGAGGTGATTAAGCTCGAGCCAGTAACGCCCAGTTACGATCCGCTCATCGGGACACTGTTTGCCTTTCAATCCGATATGGGCAAGCGCAGCGGACTGTTAGATATCAATAGCGCCGAAGGCCGCGAGGCGTTTGAACGATTGGTACGCAGCGTCGATGTGTTGGTTATCAACGCTGCCGAACGGCAGATGATGCCGCTCGGGATGGATCACGATAGCCTGGCTGCGATCAACCCTGAATTGATTTTCTGTCGGCTCGACTGTTTTGGTGGTCCACGACCGGGACCGAAGAGCGATTACATTGGTTACGACGATATCATCCAGGCCAACAGTGGGATTATGTCGCGATTTGGCGGCGTAGATACGCCTGAAGAGCACGCGCATCTGGGAACATTAGACGTTAACTGTGGCTTTGCTGCGGGTTTGATCATCGCGGTGGCCCTCTATCAGCGCGAAAAGACCGGTGTGCCCTCGCGGGCGCGTACCTCGCTGTCTGCGGTGACCAACTTGGCGCAATTGCCATTTTGCTTCGATTATACCGATCTGGCGGATTTCAACGAGCCGAGTGGGCGCAGCGCGATGGGTAACCATGCGCTGTCGCATTTTTACCAAACCTGGGACGATTGGTTGTTTATTGATGCCAGCAGCGCCGATCTTGAGACCATGGAGCGTCGTGTGCCGGGGCTGCAGGGGATAACCGTTACGGCAGATATTCAGACCTTTCTGACGGTGGCGTTTCAGCAGGCGTCGACTGCCGAGTGGATGGCGCGCTTTGTGGCGGCCGATATCGCCGCGGCTCAACCGCTGTCGATCGAGACGTTGCGCCAGCGCTATGGCCGCCCAGCCGATGGACAGGTCGGTATAGATCGAGGCAGTTTTGCGTTTTCGGTACACGCCGATCACCCCAGCGGACATTGTTTAACGCAGGTTGATCACTACGCAATCAGGCCCACGCGCAGTGCTATTGTAGCCATCGCGCCGAGCGAGCGGCACGGCCACTCGACCCGCCAGATTCTTGCTTCGATCGATTATTCCGAGGCACAAATTGACTCGATGCTGGCGCGCAATATTGCTTCGTTGGGGTGGAGTTTAGAGCACTTGCCCTCCGATCATGGCAGTCATCCGCAACCCGTCGACCGACCGGTCAAGGTTGCGTTGCAGGTACATCCATCGAACCTCGATCAAGCGCCAATCTACGAGCGCGATTTTTGATCGCGCCGGCAAGGCACAAAGGGCGTTACTTACAGGTCATAAGCCTGAGTCGATAGTCGAGGCTTAAATAGTGGGCATCTCGGTGATCGAAAACGCTTGATTACCCAACCAAGGTGCGATGCTCATAAGTTGCGGTACGATCTCGTCGCGGTACAGGGAGCGGCAAACCTCTGCGCTGACCCGCGGTAATTCACCGAGTTCATCGGGGCGGCTGAGCAGCGTTAGATAGCGTGCATGGTTGCCGGTAGCGAGTTGCATGACGCGAATATTTTGCAGTAATTCAGGGTAGCGCACGATGCATAGCCCGGTGACAATCGACCAACCGTGGCCGGACTGCACAAAGCGCAGCAGCGTCTGAGTGCTGTCCAGTTCGTAGTCGCTGTGCAGAGTGATGTCCATGCGCCGAGCGATTAAGTCGGTGAGTGCGCCGAGGCGCGATTGCCGATTGTACTGAATAAACGGCAGGGTGTCGGCCAGCGTCTGGATGTCGACCGACCCGTCGCGGCTGAATTTTTCCGGGACGATGATCACGAAAGGATCGCGCAGCAACGGGAAGCGTTGCAACTGCGGATGTTGATCGAGTGGATCGCCGGTGATTAAAATGTCGAGGTCGCGATTCAGCAGCGCCTGCGTTAGGGGCGAGACCAAGCCGGTGCGCAACGCCAGCTTGGAAGTAAAGGGCTTCAACTGTTGCATAAACTGCACCCCGGCAACATCGCAAAACGAATCCACCATACCGACGTTTAACGGGATCAATCCACCCTTAGAGGCCAAGCGGACTTCGGCCAGCATGCGCTGAGTGTCGGTGATAACCTGATGGGCGTAGTCTTTCAGCACTTGACCACTGGGCGTGAGTTTGATCGGACGCGAGCGAGTGATAACCAGTTGGGTATCGGTTTGAATCTCGAGTTGTTTGATGGTTTGCGAGACCGCAGATTGGGTGATACCGAGTTGCTCCGCCGCTTGCGTCAGGGTCTGCGACGTGGCGACCGCGGCAAATATCTTCAGCGCGCTAATCTCTATGTTTTTATTATTTTTCATGCTGCGAGTATAAGCGAATTATTCATCTTTGCTGCGATTTTGGCGCTAGCGATTGTTGGCCAGGGCCTCGAGACCCACGGGGGAGCCCCGGTGCTCTGCCATCGCATCCAACAAACTGTCCCAAAGGTACTCTACCGAACTACTATCGCTAAAGATGGCGTAGTTGGTTAGGTTGCCGATGTCCGAACGCAGAATAATGGCGTTGATTTTCGCCAGCGACGTCTGGGCGATCTGACCATTCTCAAAGTGTTGCGGTCGCAGGTCTACGGCGCAAACCTTGGCCAGCGTGTCGGCTGCATGCGATCCACACAGCGCTAGCCAACTGTGGCTCTCGGCGCGCGGCAGCGGGTAAACGCGCTCTGGGCGATCGGCTGCGGCGAGGCGATCGATCAACGGCGAATGTCCACTGTAATCGCTGATCATCAGTAGTTCGCTGGACGACAGGCGAGCGACCAGTGTGCCGTCTGGTTGCTCGCTTGCCCAGTTCGGTTGGTGCGGCAGATGCACCCCGCATTGTTCTGCCCAGGCCGGCGTGCCCGCGCCTTTAAAGCCGACACGGGGTAGGGTAGATAGATCGGCAAGCCCAAGGCTTTGGGCTTGGGTGGCCTCATCGCTGCCATAATGGTGCACCGCTATGGCCTCGCCAAAGCGGTGAAATTCTGCGCCGAGTTGGCTGTGGCGTCGATAGAGTGAACTGCGACGCGAGGTCTGCGTTGGCGAGATGGATGGATCCATGGCTAGAGTTCCTGTCGTCGGTTATCGGCATCGTAGAACGGCAGATCGACGACCGTGGCGACCACCAAAACGCCGCCACTCGATTTGATGGTGAAGTTGCCGCCGGTCTCGGCGCAATTTGGCGGCACATAGGCGAGGCCAATGGGCTTGCCAAGGGTCGGCGAATAGTTCACCGAAGTCACCCGCCCGGTCATTTTATCGCCGTCTACAACTAGATGACTCTCCAGCGGAATCGGCGCCATCGGGTCGTCGATGACAAAACCCACCAGGCAGCGTTTGAGTGGCAGCCTGCCGAGTTCTTGGAGGGTCCGGCCACCGACAAAAAACGGCTTAAGTTTGGACACCGCCCAACCCATTTGCACCTCGGTGGGGTTTGACATCGCGTCGGTGTCTTGGCCGATAATAATATGCCCCTTTTCCAAGCGCAGCAGCCGCTGTGCCTCGACGCCAAAGGGTGCTATCGCGCAATCCTCGCCAGCGTTGATCAGCGCATTCCAGAGCGCTTCGCCGGCGTGCTGGGGCACGTGCACTTCATAGCCAAGTTCACCCACAAACCCAACCCGTATGACCCGCGCGGCGATGCCTGCGGCAGTGCCCTCACGAACCCCCATGTAGGGAAACGCCGCGGCGCTGAGATCAATATCTGTACACAGTTTGGCGAGCACTTTGCGCGCGTTCGGCCCGGCAATGTTGACCCCCGCATAGGCCGACGTGACGTTGGCTATATCGACATCCAACCGCCATTGGGCATTCCATTTAAGCATGCTCTGATAGACTCGATCGGCACCGCCAGTGGTTGCGGTTACATAGTAGTGTTGCTCGCCAAAGCGGCAGGCGACGCCATCGTCGATGGCGACACCAGCCTCGTTGGTCAGCAACGCATATCGAGCTCGACCGACCGGCTGTTTGAGGAAACCGAAGGTGTAAAAACGGTTTAAAAACTCACCGGCATCGACACCGCGGACTTCGATACCGCCGAGGGTGGACACGTCGATGAGGCCGACATTGTTACGCACGTTGTCGACCTCGCGCTGAATACAGTCTTCTCGCGCCGGTGCCTGGCCATAATACGCCGGCCGATACCAGGCACCCGCTTGCAGCATCTGGGCGCCGCTCTCGAGGTGTCGATAGTGCATATTACTGCGCCTTGCTGGATAAAAACTGCGTCCAGCGCTGTGCGCCAGATGTTCCGCCGAAAAGGGCGGGCGTGCCGTAGTTACCCCGGTTTGCGCGACTGTTCGCTGGGTAGCATCGGCCACTAGCCGGGCGGTGGCGAGTGCCGAATGACGCCCTTGCGAGGGCCCCATGCCACAGGTCGAATAGCGTTTCACCAGTTGTATATGTTGGTAGCCGTCGCGCGTCGCGTTGACGATATCGGCAATCTGTAAATCTTCGTCGAAGTCGACAAACTCGCAACCCTTGGGGTGGGCAAAAATCGGCCAGGGGTGGTTTGGGCTCTGGGTTTGCTGGTGGACCACCGCGCTCGGCACCTCGCGTCGATCGACATCGAGGGCCTGGGTGGCGATGATTGCGGCCCGCTCAGCGTCGCTTATAACGTCTTCGAGGTGCCAATAACCGTTGACCGAGCCCGCGGTATAACAGTTCTCGGGGCAGTCACTGAGGGTAAACATGGCGCTGTCGTCGTCGTAGCTTAGGCGTCCGCCGGCTTGGCAGATCAGTTGATAGGTGGGGGTGTAACCCACCGACATGCACAGCGTATCGCAGTTGATTGTTTCAGACTCAGTTGCGCAGTGCCCCCGGTCGACAATCTTGCGTACATCGACCGAGCCCAGATGCAAGCGACTGGCGTCGCGTTTGGCGGCATAGACGGCGTGACCAACCTTGACCGATATACCCAAGCTACTGACATGCTCGGCGATGGCGTCATAGACCGGTGCGTCTCGCAAGTCGACGATGGCTTTGACCTCGACGCCGGCATCGATCAGGTCCAGTGCGACGGCATAGCCGTCATTGTTGCCGGTTAATACCACCGCCGATTGGCCCGGCCGCACCGCGTAGAGCTTGATAAGCCGTTGGGCTGCGCTGCCGAGCATCACGCCGGGCAGATCGTTATTATGAAAAATGGCCGGTTGTTCGATGGCGCCGACGCAGAGGATGGTTTGTTTGGCGCGCACCTTGAAAAGGCGTTTGCGACAAATAACCGGTAGCCAATTGTCGCTGAACCAGCCGTTGCAGGTGGCCTCGCTCATGGCGACAATCTTTGCGTTGGCTTTCACCCGGGCCACCAGCGCATCTCGGACACGGCCCGATTGGGTGCCTTCAGCGTCGTTGCGTGCGTAGTTTAGCGAGCCGCCTAGGCTGACGTTTTCGTCGACTAGCAGGACCGATGCACCGCTATCCGCCGCGGCCAGTGCAGCCGCCAGACCGGCGGGTCCGCCACCGACAACGGCTACGTCATAAAATTGATATTGTTTGTCATGATAATCGGCTTGATAGTTCTGGTCGATTCTGCCCAAGCCGGCTCTGTGTCGAAAGAATGGCGCCCACTTTTGCCACATACCTCGCGGTTTAAAAAACGCTTTGTAGTAAAACGCCACCGGTAAAAACCGCGATACTAATCCAAGTACAGCGTTTCTATCGCGGGTCAGGCTGCCGCTGTAATTCTGACCCATGACCTTGAGTCCGGGGCTTATATCGATGCGATCCGCCAGTGCGTTGGGGTCCGAGGGCAACTGAACCATGCTGTTGGCATCTTGGCCGGCCATGGTCAGCACGCCGCGCGGGCGGTGATATTTAAATGAGCGACTGAGCAACCATTGGTTGTTGGCCGCCAGAGCGCTGGCAACGGTGTCGCCGGCATAACCGCTGATGGTTTTTTTCTCAAAGCTGAACTCGACCGTCTGGCTGCGATCGATCAGCGTGCCAAACGGGCTGGGTAGCCTATTGTCGACGGTCATTTGCGCGCCTCGGGTGTTGTGACCGCGGGAAAATCTATGCGCTGATTGTAGACTTGATCGCAGTCAAAGGTTCGGAGTACCTCGTCGGTCAGGGTGTTGCGTTCGGCCAAAAACCAATATGAGCTGGCGTTGTGGCACCACCACTCGGTCACCACGCCGGCGGTATTGTGGTGAAAAAAAACGTGCTCGGCCCATTCCCGCGCCGAGGCATCGGCATGATCTGGGGTTGGATGGTACTCGCCGCCATAGGTAAATTCAGACATGTTGCGAGGACCATTTATCGGGCAGGTTAGAATTTTCATGCGTGGTTCCCCTAGTGACTGGCTGCGGTTGCGCCGGCTTCGTTGATTTGTTCAAAGCGATAAAAGCGCTCGAGAGCAAACGGCGCGATAATATCCGGAACCTTTTGGGTGGCGACCAATTCTGCCATGCTGACACCGCAGATGGGGGTGGCCTTAAAGCCCCAAGTGCCCCAACCGGCGTCTAGATAATAGTTTTCTACCGGCGAAAGCCCCATGATCGGGCTGTAGTCGGGCGTCATATCTGTGGTCCCCGCCCACTGGCGAAGTAATCGCGCTTGGGCTAAAAATGGGAACAGCTCCAGCGCGGCGGCGCTCAATGACTCGCGCTGTTCGAGGGTTGCGCGGGTGTTGTACAACGGAGAGGGATCGGAGCCACCGCCAATCACAAATTCCCCGCGCGAGGTCTGGTGCACGTAGACGTGCACGTGGGGTGAACTGACGTGCGGTGTTAGCAGTGGTTTGTAGGGTTGAGTGACCATCGCTTGGAGGGGATAGGAGTGAATCGGCAGTTTGATACCGGCCATGTTAGCGACCACCGAACTGGCGCCGGCTACCGCTTGAACGACCGCACCACAGCCGACGCGGCCACGGTTTGTTCGTACTGCACTAACCCGCCCGGCAGTGATTTCGACGTCCTGCACCTCGGTGAGCTGGTGGAGTTCTACGCCGCGTTGGCATGCACCCCTCGCATAACCCCAGACCACTGCGTCGTGCCGGGCCGTTGCGCCATCGGCGTGCCACAGGCCGGCCATTATGGGGAAGCGGGCATCCTCGGCCATCCTCAGGTTGGGCACCAGTTCGGCGATCTGCTGGCGATCGACCAACTCCGAGCGCACGCCCATATGCTTGTTGACCTCGGCGCGCCAGCGAAAGCTACGAACTGCCGCATCGCTGTGAGCGAGCGTCAGTTGCCCGCGATTCTCAAGCATCACGTTGTAGTCAAATTCATTGCTCAGGTTTTGCCACAGCTTGACCGACTCACGGTAAAATCTAACGCCTTCTTCGGTGAGGTAGTTGGAGCGAATGACCGCCGTATTGCGCGCCGTATTACCGCCGCCTAGGTAGCTTTTTTCGAGTATGGCGACGTTGGTGATGCCATGGTATTTGGCCAAGTGATAGGCGATGCCTGTGCCGTGTCCTCCGGCCCCAATGATCACTACATCGTAGTGCTTTTTGAGATCGCCCGGGGGGCTGAAGTGCTGTTGCGCTGGGTACTCGCTGCTCAACCCATATTTAAGTAATCCAAATGGCATATTATCTCCACGCTGACACGGCGGGTTAACCGCCGTGAAAAACCACGGTCTTGTTGCCGTCGAGAAATACTCGGCGTTCGATGTGGTAGGTGATGGCTTTGGCCAGCGCAATAGATTCATTATCGCGACCTACCCGAACCAAGTGCTCGGGTTTGTAATTGTGATCTACGCGGGTCAACATTTGTTCAATAATAGGCCCCTCATCTAAGTCAGAGGTGACGTAGTGCGCGGTTGCACCAATTACTTTGACACCGCGATCAAAGGCTTGATGGTAGGGTTTGGCGCCTTTGAATCCAGGTAAAAATGAATGGTGAATGTTGATGCACTTACCCGACAACTGCTCGGTCAGATCGTTCGACAGAATTTGCATGTAGCGTGCTAAAACCACCAACTCGGTAGCGGTCTCATCGACGATCTCCATCAGCCGTTGCTCTTGCCTCGGTTTGGTGTCGCGAGTGACTGGCAGATGGATGAATCGCAATCCCTCGCGCTCAACCATGGGCCGGAGGTCGGTATGATTTGAGACCACCGCGGTGATCTGCATATTGAATTCGCCTTTGCGCAGGCGGTAGAGAATGTCGTCGAGGCAGTGGTCGTACTTTGACACCATAATGAGCGTTTTTACCGGCACCTTGGGGTCGTGAATTTGCCACTGCATGGCAAATTCCGCGGCGACCGACGCAAACGCCCGTCGAATTTCGTCGATTTCAGGTGACCAATGCTGCGGCCTAAACACTGCGCGCATGAAGAATATGTCGGTCGATTCATCGTCAAACTGTTCCAGAGCGCAAATATAACAGTTGCGCTCGGCCAGATAGCCGGTGACTGCGGCGACCACGCCGCTGCCGGCGCGACAGGTTCCGGTGAATATATAGTTGTTTATGTCGTCTGGCATACTGCTCATTGTGGTTACTCATCTGTCGGGTAAGTTTTGCGTACATCCGCCCAGTGATTGCGCTTGATCCGCTAGCGATGCTTTGTCGGCGACGAGATGATGCCTGTAACGGGATTGCTCGGTCAAGGGCAATTAGCCAGTCTACTGATTGCCGATACCCGCTCTTATGCAAGGCTTTATCGGACATTCGGAATTTTAGCCGACCGCTTTGACGTCAGTCTTCCGGCAAATGCCACGAACATGGCCTGATGGTCGACAAACCGCTGTTGCGAGGGCTACCGTGGTGCTCAGAATCGACGGTGATCAGAGCGCCATTGCCGGTTGAACTTGCTGGGCTAAAACCGGCTGCAAAGCCAACAATAACGCTTTTAAACTCCGATTTTCGAGGGAGATTTTTTTGCATCGCGGCCACATTTAATGATAAATTTACGGTGTTTATGATTGCTTCGACCACATGCACCGAAGGATTGGGATGAAAAAGGCAGGATGTCATGAAAACTGAAATTGTTACTGAAGAAGAAATGAGGGCTCTACTGCCCGCCTATGAGGTTGAGGACGAATATTTCGACCGTATCAGGGAAAAAATCTTTATCCGTACCGCGGTCATCGTGGCGCTCTTTATCGTGCGATTACTGATGATTGTTGTGTATCCTGAGTTTCATATTACTGCGTTTTTTCAAAATGATCATGTCGGGGGCACCGAGCAGATCGAAAATATTATGCTCTTCAGAATGTCGGTGTTAATCCCATTTTCGGTGATTTACATCGTTAGCGTCTGGAAGAACCTGTATTTTCGTACGGTGACCGTAGTGTCACTGATCATCGTTTCGAGTATCCTGTGGAGCGATATGGAACAGCATCTGGGCTCATTCTTGTCGGAGGCGACTGCCTTTGTCTGGGCGGCATGGGCAATACGGATCTCCCTCCTGTGGCTGTTGATTCTCAACTACATCGATGTGCGCCGTTAAGGGCTTTTGGGAACGCTAAATGAACAAATTTTGGGTGCTATTACTATTGATCGCCTTGACTCAGGGATGCAGCACCTACCGCCCCACCAATGCTGAAAATCTATGCGACATTTTTTGGGGTGAAACCGATTGGTACGAGGGTGCTAGAACCTCGAAAAAGCGCTGGGGAACGCCGATTCCGCTGATGATGTCGATCATTTATCAGGAGTCAAGTTTCCGCCCCAAAGTTCGGCCCGAACGCCCTAAGTTTTTATTTATTCCGCTGCCGCGACGTTCTTCGGCCTATGGATATGCTCAGGCACAGGATCCGGCGTGGAATGACTACCGTAAGGACACTGGCAATTGGGGGCATGACCGCGATGATTTTGATGACGCGATCAACTTTGTCGGTTGGTACACCGACAAAACCCGCAGCGTGACCGGCGTATCGAAATGGGATGCCTACTCCCAGTACCTTGCGTACCACGAGGGCTGGGGCGGTTACAAACGTGGCAGTTATAAAGGAAAGTCGCAATTACTCGGTGCGGCGACCAAGGTCAAGCGCCGGAGTGCCCGCTATGGCGAGCAATTAAAGACCTGCTCGGCGGCCCTCGACAGGAGCGTCGACAGTTGGTTTTGACGCATCCTGCAAAGCGGCCCTCAGGTATTTGTCGATCAGCGTTTTAGTTGCTCTTTAAAGGCCCACATCAGCGGCACTTATCTCTACCTTGTTGAAGTAGCGACGCGTCGGTTGGCACTGCGTGTCGCGGTGGTGACATCGGCGAGCGTCGCCATTGGGTATGCTCTTTTATAATTTTTTTGGAGTGTCTAAAGCCTATGGCAGATGTCGATGTAGTGATTATTGGTGCGGGCCTTTCCGGCATCGGTGCCGCCTGCCATTTAGAGCGCAACAACCCCGGTAAACGCTACCTTATTCTCGAATCTCGAGCGGCAATGGGCGGCACTTGGGATCTGTTTCGCTACCCGGGTATTCGCTCAGATTCCGACATGCACACGCTGGGGTATGCGTTCAAACCCTGGGGCGATAAAAAAGCCATCGCCGATGGCGACGATATTCTGAGTTACATTCGCGATACGGCCCATCAGTATGGGGTTGATTCCAAAGTGCGCTATGGCCAAAAAGTCACCGCTGCTGCTTGGGATAGCGCGACCGCATGCTGGACCTTAACCATCGCCCGCGGGGATGGCGAGCCGACGTCACTGGTGTGTCGTTTTGTTTATAGCTGCACCGGATATTATAACTACGATGCGGGCCATATGCCTGATTTTGAGGGGGTTAATGATTTTCAGGGGCGTCTGGTACACCCGCAACACTGGCCGCAAGACCTCGATTATCGCGACCGTCAGGTGGTGGTGATCGGCAGTGGTGCCACGGCGATCACGCTGGTGCCGGCGATGGCAAAAACTGCCGCCAAGGTCACCATGTTGCAGCGTTCGCCGACCTATGTGGTCTCGCAACCGGCGGTCGATACCAGCGCTGAACGATTGCGGCGCTGGCTTCCGGCAGTTGTGGCCTATTCGCTAACGCGCTGGAAAAACGTGACGTTACAGGCCATCACTTTCTATTTTAGCCGACGCTACCCCGAGTTGGTAAAACGCCTATTGCGCAAGTGGGTTGGTCTTCAGTTGGGTGATAAATTTGACCTCGATCGGCATTTTGCTCCGCGCTACAATCCTTGGGATCAACGTTTGTGCGTAGCCCCCGACGGCGATTTCTTTCGTGCATTGCGCCGCGGCGCCGCAGCCATCGTTACCGACCGGATCAGTGCCTTCACCGCGAAGGGTATTCAACTCGAATCGGGCGAGCATCTCGATGCCGACATCGTGGTCAGTGCGACCGGTCTTGAAATGCTACCCTTTGGCGGTATAGAGTTTGCCGTGGACGGTCAGTCGATGCCGATTCCGGAGACCTTTGCTTATAAAGGGATGATGCTCAGCGGCCTGCCCAATTTGGCGGTAGCGGTGGGTTATACCAATGCTTCGTGGACACTTAAGTGCGACTTAACCAGCGATTATGTCTGTCGATTACTCAACTATATGGATCGCCGTGGTTACAGCCACTGCGTGGCTATGCATCGCGATGGGGATGTAGCATCGACACCATTTTTGGATTTTTCGTCGGGTTATATCACCCGTGCAGTCGATCGATTCCCGCGTCAGGGTACCCGGTCGCCATGGAGATTGCGGCAAAATTATTTGTTAGATCTGTTGGGGTTACGCTTTGCTTCCCTCAAGGATTCGGCGATCGAATTTCATCGCGCTCCGGGTTCTGATGGCTAGGAGGAGCGGAAAAAATCACCGCGCTTTGTATCAATCGACACTGTTCTGCGCGCGTTGTATCGGGTAGTATTTGAATTTTATTTAAAGGATGCGTTCAATGAATACACAACCGACCGATAGTCGTTACCATATTACCCATTTAATCAACCAGTACGGCTTCACTATAGACACCGGAGATCTGCAGAGCTTTGCCGCGCTCTTTGCCGATGGGGTGTGGGAGGTCGAAGGTAGCGAGCCCTGTGTTGGTTCGCAACAAGTACTCGATGCCTTGGCCACCGTGCGCATCTATGACGACGGTACGCCGCGCACCAAGCATGTAATTAGCAACCTCGACTTAGCGATCGACGAGGCCGGCGATAGCGCCCAAAGCCAGTGTTACATTACGTTGTTTCAACAGACAGACGATTTTCCAATGCAGGCGATTTTTTGCGGTCATTACTTTGACGAATTTGTGCGCATCGACAATCGATGGCGTTTTAGCCGTCGCCTGATCAAAAATATGCTGGTTGGCGATTTGAGCGCGCATCACGCCGATCCATCGAGTATTGTCGCCGGCGGTTAATCGCTAGGGTCGTGCGCGCGCAGTGAAGGCGGTTAGTAGAAAGGGATATCGAGGTTGCATATGGCGCAGGTGGTCATTTAAGGAACGTCGCGCGGGCTTGGCCTAGAACTTGTAGCAATCCATCTAAAAGAGGGTTGGCGGGTGATCGGCGTGGCGCGTTCGCGCGCGCCGATCGATCATCCCCGTTACCGGCACCTGGCGGGAGATATAACCCGCGAGGATTTCTCTGGCCAATTCAGCGCATGGCTTGCAGACTTGCAGGTGGCGAGGGTTGATCGATTGATCAACAACGCTGGGTGTGGCAGCGTCGGAGCGCGTCTCTCTGAGATTGAAGTGAGCGTAATGACCGAGCAATTTAAGCTCCATTGTGGCGCGGCGCTGGTGCTGATTCAGACGTTGCGCGATCGCTTGTCGAGCGCCGAGATTGTCAATATCACCTCGCGGTTGGGGTCGATGGTTCAGCACCAGCGGGGGGATTTTACTGGCGGTGATTTTTCCTATGCCTATCGGATCGCCAAAGCCGCACAAAATATGCTGTCGTTGTGTTTGTCCGACGATCCAGAACTGGCCGGTTGTCGGATACTATCAATCAACCCCGGTTTGTTGCAGACGGCGTCGGGGTCGAGCGATGCGGTCTATTCGCCGGCGCAGGGCGCTCGGGCGGTGTTGACAACCATTCAACGCGCGCCTCGCTCGGGCCTCTACCATGCGTTTGGCGAGCTCGCGGAGTACTAAGCGCTGTTCCTGTAGGGTATTTATTCGGCTTGCTGCGCCAACCCCCTGCTCTATGGCGGTCTATAGAGCAGCACGGGCCGCTCCGAGGATTTACCGATACTTCAGTCTACGGGTGAAAGCTATAGTTTGAACTAGTACTTGTGTTGGATTATTGCTTTTGAGACTATAGCCGCGAGCTACTTTTTTATTCGGAGTTTAGTCAGTGAAATACCTACGATTTTTTACAGTGACGATGTTTTCAGCGATATTTTTAGCGATGGCTAGCGCAACCGCCGCTCACGAGGGTGGTATCGTATTGATTACTTGCGGTGAGCGAGAAATGATACTCGACACGGATACCGCACGACTCGACATCACCGAGTTTAGAGGGGGCACCTGGTCACGCGGGGTGCGTTTTGAAAATGGCGTTTCGCGCATCAGCTTTCAAGTGATCACGTCGAATTATATCGAGGGCTGGGGTATCGACCGCGAGACGCTGATGGCGGTGAGCCACTTGCAGGTGCTACAGCAACCGGACAAAGAACGCGTCGATCCGGTGGTCACCAGCGCTCAATGCGTCAAGGAAGATCGAGAGCTAAATAATCAAATCTAGCTTTCAAAGCTCAGTCTCCAGAATACGCCGTTCAGAATAGAGCGATTAGAACAGCGCCTGCATATGTTGCGTGTAGAACAGAGACTTTGGGAGAGAGACTTTGGGAAAGAGACTTTGGGAAAGAGACTTTGGGAAAGAAAGTTTGGGAAAGAGACTTTGGAAAAGAAAGTTTGGAAAAGAGAGTTTAGTACAGTGCGCGTAAAAAAAAGCGTTCAAAAAAGCATGTTTTGTGAACGGCGCGGGATCAATGCCTCTAACAAGCATATTTATCAGGGGCCCAGTCCATTTAATCGATTGACTCGCGCAGGCTCGACGTGCCAATCGCAACCGCCTTTGATCCGCGTCAGCCCCAACCGCCGTATTTGCCAACACGCCCTCGTCTAAGGCGACCAAACTATGGCCGTGGGCCACCTTGGTCGGTGATCAGCACCAGTACCGCATGCAATGCTTCACAGCTGCGCGACAAAACCCCCGAGCTGCGCGAGAAAACACCCGAGCTGCGCGAGAAAACACCCGAGCTGCGCGAGAAAACACCAGAGCTGCGCGAGAAAACACCAGAGCTGCGCGACAAAACAATAGAGTTGCGCGAGAAAACCCCAGAGTTGCGCGACAAAACATCGAGCCGACGGCTAAAATACGCGCGCCGGCGATGCGTTTTGGCGTTTTGTTGGCCAGATATGCCGCGGGCCTGTAATCGATGTCGGTTGCAACGCGAACGGTGCCGATTAAATACCCTGTAGATAGGTATCCAAGACGATTGCCGACCAAGGAGTTAACCGCTATGCGCCACCGCTACTGGATCTTTGTGTGCACGACAGTCACCTTGTTGACTGCGCCCGTGGCGGAGGCCTGGTGGGAACAGCAGCATCGAGTGGTTGCCGCGATCGCCGAGCAGCATCTCAGTGATGAGTCTCGTCACGCTGTTGGCGTTTTGACCGAGGGCCGGGGGTTAGTGGATCTGGCCAACTGGGCGGATCGAATAAAATCTAAACCAGCGTGGCGACA
>Ga0115008_10001477_pt1 | contig 19017 bp, 16 predicted proteins | sample FraStrMetagenome_FD_87164 | JGI IMG/M metagenome (GOLD analysis project Ga0115008, IMG submission 87164) | Marine eukaryotic phytoplankton communities from Arctic Ocean - Fram Strait ARC3M Metagenome | ecosystem: Environmental > Aquatic > Marine > Oceanic | place: Fram Strait | collected...
AACCTGTACTACGAGGGAGACTACGAATGATGATGATAAGCGAGTAGCTAGAAGAATTATGAGCTATGTCTAAGTGAATGTGTAGAGATTACACGTGGACGCATGGACGCGCGGAGTAACACAAATAGGGAATAACTTTTGGAGTGATAAACTATCTTCATAGAGCGAGTAGAAATGTTCGTGTTCGTTTTTTGTGTGAAATCGCTGAAAAAAAAATTTTTACGCGGCAGGAAAGGGTTAAAACAATAACAGTTGAGAATTTCGCATAACAGTAACGCTCGCGAACAATATCGTTCACTCAATTCGTATTGGAAAAAGGAGAGGTCAAACCCAAAATAATGTGATAATGATTTCCGTGACATTTTTTCAGGAACTCAACAACTTCCACGACGTTCATACAAAATAGCGATACCATTCACTCTATCTATCGTATAGATAAAATAAAAGCATGGCTAGAGACGAAGAGCAGGAAAAAGTAATCATTCAACATCTGTTGTTATCTGCTGGATCCATCAGCGAAGAAGCATTTGATAAAACATTGTCTCAACTTCGATATTTACTGATGTGTCCAATTACGGCCGGTAATTCATGCCACAAGGGAGACGATGAGTCTGTACTTTCTCAATCGTTTATAGACGAGATGAGAAAGGCATGCAAGAAGAAGAACTTTACGAATTGGGATGTTACAGAAAAAATGGAGATGACGTCTTGTAACAAATTTAGGATTCGATTTCAGGAAAAGGGGAAATGTCACGTTGACCGGCTTTACTCTCCTCTTTCTACCAAATGCGGATTTTTAGTATCGGATCTTTACCAAAAGGGTGATGAGTTGGAACGCTATTCAATCATTTATGGAGGTGAGAGATCAAGGAGATTTTCGGCAGCCAGATGGGTTGGTTATTTTTCCCTATTCGAGCAAGACAAAAATAATGAGGGGCGGAGATGTTGGATGAAGTTGAGTGGTTTCTTTAAGCTGACATCTCATATCAACGAGGAGAGTAACTTTATAATGAAATCAAGGCATCACTTTGAGACAGATATTAGATTCAAATTTGGAGGTAATTATAATGTCGAAAGCAAATTGATTGTGAAACAAGTAAGTGCATACTTTTATGGGATTCACATATTATGTCTTTTTGTTGAATAACTATTTGCCTCCTATCTTTCGCTAATTTTAGTTTAAAAAATGGGAAGAAGAATGCATCAAAGCATATGAAAAGTGCGATTTTGAGGTGAAGTTGAAATCGTTGAGGAGGATACTTCCGATCTCTCGGAAAAAGTTTGATTGGAATGTGGAGCATCATCGATTTGTAAATATACTCAAGTCAACATCAAAGAATGAATGAAATCATCGTCTCTGATGCAGTCCACGTAATAGCGTAAATGTCAACGATTGCAATGAATTCGAATCGTAATATAGGATGTCATCAAAACTTCTACGTCAAACTAGTCTTCAATAAATTGTCTAAGCATTTATTCCGTGGGACCTGTGATTTTGGGTATACCGCAAATGCACATGAACGGGGGATGGAATGCTCATGAAAACGATTTACACGCATTAGCTGTACCTCCACGTATGGCTATCATTGGATAACCCTTTTTAATTAAAATGATAAATCCATAGATGTTTCATCTATAGATAATACGCATAAGCGAAGAAAAGCTCCCAACGAAGTTTATAACGTTCAAATAAATTGGCAATTACGTTAGATGATGATGATAATACATATTTTTACAACGTAAATTTCAACTACGAATACGACTGACTAATGGCCAAACAAAATTGTTTTGAATCCATAATACAATGAAGAGATTTTCTGAAATAACGAATGATTCAAAACTACGGAATCGACTTAAGCTATCGGTTTTGGCGATATGCATGATGTGGGCAACCAGTTTGAGGGTTGCGGTATTTATTTCATCCCTTTTCATAAGCGTTCCAACATTTTCACAAGTTAAATATTCAATCAATAATGGATTAGCTGTTGTAGCGGGAGAGAAAGAAGCGTATGTCAAGTGTGTTAATTCCCAGCTTACGAAATGTAAACGCAATCTAGAACAAAAAAATTTAGGGGAAGTCCTTGCAGATAACAGAACAGCCAAACTTAATGCGCAACTTACGGACAATGCTCAAGGTATTCAAAGAAGGTGCTATTCATCTTACTCGTCATTGCAACGATCACTGGAAACGTACATTTCCACTGGTGGCTCTTTGATTTATCAAGAAACTTGCAAGGATGACGTGAAGGACAAACTTTCAGTGTTAGTCGGTGATGTAAACTCAGCCAAATCGGAGGCGTTTGATATTGCGACATCTTTCAGCGATCGTAGCTTAGGAAGTGTCGATAGGTTGGTATCATATTCAAACGAGAGAGCAAATTATGATTTGATGTACATTCAAAATCAGACAGAAAAGATAAATATCGATCTCACCGCTTTTCTGGGAGATATTACAGTTCCTACTCATGACATGGATGTTTCGTTCCTGAACATGAATAATGATGTCGAAAACCTCATATCATGCCTGTCGTTGAGAAATAGCGAAGAGAGGAAATGCATTTCAGACAACACTGCCCGTAGATCCATGGATATTATCATTTATTCCCTGAAGAATAGGATTGACGATCTAACTGAGGAATGGGACGCCTTCAACAATGGCGTGTCAGAATACAAACAAAATGCGATCGAAGCTTACCAGAATGCTTTGACTTATTACCATGGTAAGAGTTTGTCAGCCATCGAACGAAACGAGAAAACACAGTGTATCCGATGCTAAACTTAATTTTGATGAAAAGGCTCGCAGAGTTTTGTGAGCACAATGAAGTCGGTTGTGGCAATCTTCGATAATAATTGGTTGAGCGACTGGTACGATATACCACCCGAATCATTTTTGACTGTAGAAGTTCCCTTTCCAGAAAATATACCTACTTTTCAACCGCTTCCATCAGTTGACGATATTTGGATTGATTTAACACCAATGTTGAATAAGTTTTATGCTAATTTTACAACCACGCAAGCTAATCTGCAAAACAAATCAAACGAACTAAGAAAAAGCGTCGGGGAGCAATTGAATTCTATTCCTGATTTTACCCCTCAAGATTACAACCCACCTAAATATGTGAGCGCAAATTCGTCTGAAATTAATATAGAAGAAGAGAGACTTATGCATTTACAGGAGTCAGAGGTGAGATCAAATGTTGATTATTGACAACGATTGTAGACAACCTATTAGATTATGTAAACGCTTACGCCTGCATGTATTGTTTACTAGCAATTTTTGCAACAATCGGCAACAATTTTGGATACGTTTGGAAAGTTGTCCAAATCAACTTTCGATTCAAATGAAACAACTTCATCCACGAAGATCTACAATTTTTCGCTGGATCTGAATCCAGACAGCGTATTCAATATCAGAGCGGAAAATTTCTCTCGCCCGCGATTCGATGTATCCATTTTGTTGCTCGAATTTTCGAATGTTGGAGACTTAATGTTTTTTATTGACTTCATCATTCGCGTGTATTTCAGTGCAAGAATAATATATAAGTATTGGGATGTTAGTTCGATACGAACACCTTTAATTGATATTCGCACCAACAAGAAGACCGTGAATCCCCTGGAAATGTCACCATTTCAAACACTTTGCTGTCTCGTATTTAATAAGAAGTCAGGATTGCTGGTCATCTGTTTTCTTTTTGTATGGATGATGTCGCTTCTTTATGGTGCTTATTCGCCCCTCTACATCGATTTCTACAGGGGATGTGTGAAAAATAGCGAAAATGGAACATTTGTTACGAATAATATCTACTCTATTGCTTACAACTTTGCTGCTCGAGATGGGAGCTCTGCTGGTTTGAATGGACTACGCGAGCTTAATCAAAGACGGCGAGAAATTTGCTCGACGCAAAGAACGTCTTCCATTCGTAGTTTACAGGAAAACGAAGTAAAGTTGTCATCGCTCAAAAATCTTCATAACGAGACTCGCGAAATAATCGGTGATTACAGAATGTGCTTAGATGTAGAAAATATGGATTCAATATTCGGTCAGCTTTGCTGCGAGTACGGACTCGTCGATAGTACTTGTAGTAATATATCATCAAGTTATTCGGGCGAGTGCCCTCTAGATGATTTTGCATCGCCAATTGCGCCGTTTGATATTCCTAGTAAGTCCGAAATTAATCATATACCTTCGTATATCAATCATATTTAAACTAGAATTCACTTTGAAGGCAGCTATATGAATACAACGGCATGTGAAGAATCCATTTCAGGTGACTCATGGGTTTTGGACGAATCAATATTTAATTGCTCAAATTTGCCGTCATGTTCGATGACATGTAACGGTCCTAACGAACCTCTTTTGAAGCGCTTCTCTCTTGAGAGTGGATGTATGGTTGAATGGTACTTTCATTCCGTTTGGCTTCACGGTGCTCTAGCTCTCATGGTCTTTATCATTGTGAACGTGTCTAGACTCGCATTTATATCGGGTCTGACACGCGTGTTTTGGAATTATCTTCATCCTAATCAATTGACGTTTCAGTCCTCATGCAGAACGGATGGTACGATCGAGTTTACATCAGACACTGACAAAACCTCATCCAAACTTGGGGAAATACTTCAAGAACGAGCATCTTTGATTGTGTATAAATTCAGAGTTATTGGATACTGCCTCATCTTTGGAGCGATAATTTTTATTATACCGATGATGTACATTCTTACCAAGATGAATAACAACTCGACTCCATTTTTTATCAGAGAGGCTTCATGATAAGTATAGAGGTTATTATTAGAAGAAACAAAGAGGAACATTGGGATAGTGACGTATATGGACCTGTCAAAGGAGCGTGCGAAGAGGACCCTCCCCTTCAGCCATCAAGGGATAAGTACGAAGTACGAGATACGATTTATGAAAAAAATGGAGGCCGAAATATTTTTGAAATTTCCATGATGGCAAATTTAGCTCGCATTTACCGGTACACACAATTATATACTTCGGAGAAAGACAGATAATACATGTATGGCGCACTTCGGTATACTGAACGAAACAACAAATCATCTGCATATCACTTCAACAATTAGAAATGGATCAGCCTTCATCGCCACTCTGTCCCCATTATATCATCGATGACAACCGTGGAAACCATTCACTTCCTCAATCTGCATCGTCGGATCTTACAAGTGGCAGGTATGATGACGCTTATGAACCTTCAGCCGCGGCGCGGGCCTACGATGACGAGGTCACTTTGTTTAGCGAGGATAGCGTGATTCCCTATTATTTAGATTTTCCCCACAAAGCAAAATTGCAATGCATACCACACGATGTTTTGCTAACGATGTTATCTTATCTCACCGTGGAAGAGGTCGAGCGTAAGGTCATGGTGTTATCTTGGGCACTTTATAATCTAGTGTGGCATTACGCTTCGATGTTATGGAAAGAGTTCTGCGAACGAACGGGAAAATTGGAATGTTTGAAGGAGCCCTCGGTTCATGTGCTATTTTCAACCAAGGGAGCTTCAATAGAAAAGATAGATTATCGTAGTTTGTACTATCGCATTCCATGTTTACCTGTTGATGTCAACAACTTTCAAGAGGCGATTGATTTATTACGTGATAGAGAAAATCAACTCAAAACCGTAGAAGGATCCGAATATAACTTGGGAAAAGTTCAAAACATTCAGCACGTAGTTTCCGTCCTGCCGGGGCTTTACTCGGAACAGGTCAAAGTTGAAGGGGTAAAAATTATTTTTAAAGCGATAAAATCGTCACAATCTGCGGACAAACTTCCACGATCAGTAATAAAAGGAAAGCTTAATAGCGAAAATGAGCCGTCTATTCAGGCATATGCTCAAGGCGATGGAGCGGAAGCATTGGCACATTTTATTGGATTTGAAGTGTTACACAAAGCAGCTGGGACCAATATTTGGGAAGGCAACTGTGCTGCATATTGCGAAGGTAATTCATCATTCTATTTCTTCTGCTGGTATTAAACTAATTTAAAGTATTTATGATGTGTGATAGGAATCGGGGCTACGCTGATCCTTGAAAAATGTAGCATTCACTCGGCAACGGGGCGAGGTATTGTTGCAACACGGGCCTCGTCGGTTGTGGTTAACGCAGTCTCTATCGAAGAGTGCGCTGCAACTGGCATTTACATTGGTGACGAAGGAACACACGCAGACATTTATGAATCAAATATTATCTCCAACGGTTTTGGAAACCTTGAATTAGGAATAATTCCTGGACATTCCGGAATTTACTGCGAGGCAGCCACAGCGTGCGTATCAAATTGCCTTGTAGGTGGAAACAGCTTGACTGCATTGACCGTCGTTAGATCTGGTGAAGTTACTCTCCAATTGTGTGACATAACACAAAATGGGAGAACACCGCAAATTACCGTTGATGAAGTGAATTCCGAACATAGTGCGGGCCTCTTACGCGAGGCCGACCTACGCTCAGTAACTGGGTCTAGCATTGTGAGAAAATTCATTACAAATAATTATAATTCGTTGAAAACAGAAGATGTTAATGGGTTGTGGCCACATGGTGTCCTTTACGGTGGTCGTGTGCGGAACGCTCCAAGGGTTGGAGAGTCCCACTAAAGAGCTATATAGGAATGATATTTGAAATAAAGAACGAATCATTTTTATCTCTCCCTTTAATAAAGCATGAATTAATTATTTAGTATCACAGGGTTATCACCAAATAGCTCAAAAAAGTATAAAAGAAAAATACTGGATATACTGCCAAAGCTCTTTTTGCCGGCACAATAAATTGCCCAATGAACACCGTCGAAGCTCTTGTAGACCAAACAAATCCTATCGCAACAATGATTATGCTCAAAATAATCGAACTTAAACCACATATTCGAAGAAGTGCGATGAACATAGCGGCCAAGTCTAATGGGAAAATGCAGTATCCCAAGACACAAAGAGATTGAAAGAACGACATGGTACCACCAAGCAGTTGTCCGTTCATTGTTACAACTGCAGATCCCGCCCATACTGTAATAAAGACCGCAGCGAACACCTCTGCCCCCTCCTTAGACGCGTTCCAAGATAATACAACACTCAATGAAAGACATATAAGCAGTGGTCCCTATATGAATGACAGGTGATGTACAATAAGTTATATGAATCAAATCCTAAGTACAATTCGTGGAAACTTTCAAGATGTTTCCCTACTCACCCAAAGATCCCAATCTCGAAGCTTCGTAAGAACTTCTTCTGTACTCTTATCAGATGCTACCGAAGCCGACTCATCGTTCTCTACATTCAAATAATTAGCACTGCCAGTGGAAAAAGATTTAATCGGCAATAGCACGATCTTTAACTTTTGCCAAACATCATTTAAATCTCTCATAATCGTCGCACTGACGGGTTCATCCAGCGTCGGTCCCATAGGCAAACCATCCGGTATTCTCCCGCTGCTCAAATCATTAGGAGCTCCCGTATTTATTGTTGTTGGTGACAATTGTTGAGGAGGAAACGGTTGCTGTTGCATCATCACTGCACGATTTACCCTGAGCTCTCTCTGTGTTTGTGAAAATGTGACCGATGTTCGGTACTTGTGTTGGCCATTTGGCTAATTCAGTTGTATTGGAAATTGGAAACTCTACTCGGATCTTCAAATATCGCTTATGTACGAGTACACACGCCGGACGCGAACGGGTTTTTGGTGGGATCGTGATTGCGGTCGCGAAAGTTCGTATTAATATGTTAATGAGATCTTTGAGCGAACCTCTAGGAACACGTAGGAGACAAAAAGTCAAGTCGAAAGTGAACCAACGTTTCGTAACAATTTCATTGCAGACATCATCGATACAAAAACAGTTGAGAAACGTGAGGGATAAGGTATGATTGCATAACTTGCATTGGACAGTTTATTTCCGTGTTTACTTATTCAAACATGAATCATACATTTTGGCGAACAAATGTATGTAGAGTGTTTTTCGTTGTAAAAGTTCCTAGCGGTAGTTGTTTTTGATATTGTGTAATTTAAAATGAGGAAAATGCTAAGTCTATTGTTGTTGGTGCAAGTTACGTGGATACCTCTCTACGTCAACGGGTTGGCTTACAATCGCAAGGCACCGCCAACTGCCGAAGAAATTTTACGTGTTAAAAATGAGAAGGGTGGATCTTTTGATGAAGTCTTTAAAGGTGGACTATTTGTTGATTACGATCCAATACCTGACGCAGTCAAGATAGCGTCGAAGATTCGTACTGTGAAAGACCTAGGTTGGACAAAACCACCTAGAAGGGCAGGGAGTATCAGGCCTCGTCATCGAGCATGGGGCGGAGAAGGAGAGCTTGCTATTCAAGACAAAGCCAACTACGATGAAACTAATCCAAATTGTGTCGAATCATGGTTGAAAATTGAAGACTTTTACAAATATACTAGGTCATCGTATGGGCCTGCAGCCGATTGCGTTTACGTTGCCCTAGCAGGTGGCAAGAAATTCGCTGAACGAAATGTTGTTGAAAGTAAGTTGGCTCTTTGGCGTAGTGGGAACCGTGGATCATTTGATGAAGAAGCATTTAGAGCCTCCGTCAAGAAGGGACAAGGCGAACTGAAAAATGGATGGATTTCTTTCTTGGGATTGAATAGTCTCTTCATTACCTGTATAATTTTTCCAACAAATCCCATTGCAGCAGCATTACAAGGATTACTAGAGAAAGCTTTAGACAGTGTCTAAAACTTTAATTTGCGAGCAAGTTGAACGATTTTTGAAAGACATTTTCAGAGATGACAAGAAAAACATGTTGGGACGACATGTAATTGGGAATGGATAGAATTTCATGAATCACTACACCCGATTTATCACATTTTTGTAAGAATAGTGACTACTCTGTATGAATCTTAGTAGTTATTAATATGTGTTGCGATAACTTTCATCTCGCTACATTTGTATGAGAATAGTAACTATTTATTTGTATTGAAGCATACTTCATTTATTTCATCTATTTCAATATCTAAGTACAATTTCGTCGTCAACTTTCAAAAACAAAAACTTTGTTTATGGATTCTCTGGTTCTAGCGTTAAGTATGCTTTCAAGAAAATGCGATGCTTTCAAAACGAGCTTGAGGTTGTCTTCGCATAGTTATCTCGTGCTCAGAACTAGTTTAAGCAAACATTTGCCTTGAGGGATATTAGGATTGCGCGCTGCTGGAAGATATGGACGGAGTAAGAGATCTTCCGGTCTTGTAGTAAGTGTATTTGATGTTTTTGACACACCCTGTTGTTTAATGGCCTGTTCGGCGCGATAGGCTAAGGTTCTACTGATTTCTTCCCCGTGTTCGACCCACATTCGCATGTTTCTTGTTGCTTCCTGTTCAAGCGTTTCAGCTGCGGGGCCAAGAACGCCGCACTCCTTTATTTTCATAAGCAAGGGAAAAACGAAAGCGTTCAGAAATCCGGTCTGCATGTCGTACCATTTAGCAATCATTTTCTCTCTATTTTTAGTACTTCTCTCGTTAATAATTTGTTCAAGGAAAATGCGCTCCATCCATCTAATAAAGAGAGGCCATGATTGCATGTTGGCCGCGATATCGGCAACGCGGATCATAAGCTCCATGATAGCAAATTTTTTAGCACAACCAACGGGGTTTTTACAGTTGGCCTTGTCATTGCATCCCAACGTAAGCAGACTCTTCCAATCCGATGCGGAGGCATGTTGTTGATAATCGTCGAGACGTCCGCTTATACTATACCGTCTCTTGATTCGTCTCATGGAATTATGTTCCTTCTCGAGTTCGAAAACCTTATCCCATCGGTTATTCACAAACTCACATCGTTCTACATCAAATATGTCTGTTGCAAGAACCATCTTGATGACGAATTTGCGAAACCTTGTATAATTGCAGCCATTAAAGATAAGCTGCCGCACTTCATTAAATTCTTTCTCATGAAATATACGAAAGGCAACGCTCAAGCTATGCTGTTCGTTCACACTCATATCATTATACATGAGCGCACGTTCATGATTACTACACACCATACTACTATTTGTCAAACCGATATGCCCGGCATCATGTATCAATGCTGCAAAGACCATGGCAAACTGCAGCTGCTTATCCTTGACTAATCCGTAAGTTTTCGCCCGTGCCGCAAAAGGATTTCTTCCTCCACCCTCAGGCATCTCAGGCAATCCCACGTCCGACTTCTTATCTTTTTGAGTCATGACCATGCTGATTAACTTATTTGAACTGTGCATCACATGCTGGGCGTGTTCGAAGGTATGGTACGGAAGCTCCGGATTGTAAGTATCAACGATACGCCTCGTATAAGCAAGCATGCCATCATAAACCTTTCTGCTGGTAGGATTGACATCTCTGAAACAGACATTTCCTACCGACCCTTCAACGTCCAAGATGACACTTAAGCAATCACGTGCTTCTTTACCCTCCGGAGTGAACGGCTGTGTGTCAGTAATTAATCCCAAAGCGCGCAAGTGTAGGACGTCTGCAACTCCTCGGATCATATCCTCCATATCTGGTCGGACGCCCTCTTCGTAGTGGCTGTACCCTATGGTCGACCATCGACTGTTTGGCTCAAGTAGCACCTGGTCCATGTTTGATCACTTAATACACAGAAAATCTGAATTCTAATTATGTGTGACATAAAATTTCCACAAATGTACTGGCCTTGGAGAAGGAAAATGACTTTGTTTTCTTAATGTGTTTGATTATTTGAGTAACATATGAATATTCTATCTAGTTATTCTCCCTATAATTATTTGAATTTGCTGGCATAACATTTTGAGAACATATATCATCAGTACGGCAAAAGAAGCGAATGTTACCTCGTCAGCGACATTATCATTGTAGGTCATAATGCCCCTTTGAATGAGGTGGCTATTATTTTCTATATCTGATATAGCTATTCGTGGGAATATACTCCTGTAGTAAGAAAAGTCTATGTTGAATCACAGGTACGGGCTGAGAAATTTTAGAAAGGAGATCGAATTAGCCGAATGACTAACACAAGCACCAAAACTCGTTGACATAAAGAATCATAACCAGTGTAGCGAGATGAAAATTAGCGTAATAAATAACTACCCGGTATTAAAAATAAAGTCACCAATGACTTTATTCTTACATGAAAAAATAAATTGAGTTTGTTCACAGACAACAAAACCTGGTTCATACGGACGCGAGATGCGAACCTATTGCTGAGGTGTTTGCACGGCAACGAATATCGAATATTTAATGGAGGCAAAATCAGCCATAGCAATGGTTCACGTTGTGCATTCGCTTTTAGGTCAACTTGATTTTTCAAAAATTTAATGTGATGAAAAAAAAGTCGACCCTAACTACTAACCAACGTGTCGTCTGAACGTCTATTTTCGAGAATGGGAACAAAAGTAATTGCAAGAAAGGAAAAATAAGTAATGATCACGTAAAAATGTTAACATAAAAATATGAACTAAACTTTGAGACTTAAAAAAGGGTTTTAATTTGTTTCTATGAGCATACTACAAAATTATCATATTTTCATCACTACATTCGTAATGTTTACTAGCTTCTGTCCTAATGTCGGTCATTCGGCTACATCGATGATCGCTGGTGTGTACTTGGACCTCTGCTCAGATCTTCAACTATTGCTTGACATTTATTTCAATAAAGTCTAAAACTGATTATGATTATTCAGAAGTCCAAGTCCTGCACCTCCTCCCCAACGAAACCGATTCGACATATGGCTTGCAGGTATCCTGGAATCTCTGATTCATCGATATGTTGCTCAAACCAGATCGATACTTGTTCGAGCATTGATGAAGCCCCTCACTGTTGGATAGGGCTTGTCCCATCTTTGATTATTTCGTTTGTCTGTTATCGTTCGCTACGAAAGATTTTGAAAAATGGATTCGAACGGACACACGAACAAACGGCAACGGACAAAACTGCCAAATTGCCAACCAGAGTACATGTACCGTATGAAGATGAATCCACTGCTTTTGCCGAGGTAGACACCTCAACTCATTCATATTGTGATTGCATAAAAAAACGTTAATGTGAACGCGAATTCATATCCAGTTTTCATATTGCATTTGTTGACATACATGCTACTTCAAGTATATGAAAACTCCATAGGGATATGAACGTGAATTCAAGAGTAATATAATCTTACTTGTTTTGTATTAGGTTAAATTGGTATGCTTTTGTAATTCATTATAATCATTAGTCACAGTGCATCATAGCCATAGCAGCGTAGCATGTGCTTCATATCGTGTGATTGAATATAAGTAGTTCAAATAATTGTTTTGGTCATGGTTTCATGTTCAGGGTCATAAACTTAAGAGAATTCAACCAACTTTCAAACAAGGACCTAATGCTGATCTACCAGTTTTCAGATTCAAAAATTTTCATCTATTCTCTCTCATGGGTTCCAAAAAAATTTAATCACTTTTTGTCTACGTAGGATCCTATGAGAGAATTTAGGCAAATAGTGAATGAATTTTTGGGGTGATAAACCATCTTCGGACAGTAATTCAACGAGTCATATTGTTGATAAGTTTGTTACCAACTCGGCGAACATCTCGAGATGTTCGCCGAGTTGGTAACAAACTTATCAACACATATATCTAACTTATCTTTCATCTTTATGTGGATTTATAATTTAAAAGCGACGGTTTGTCTCTATCATGAACTATAGAGTATCGAAAAGACCACATTGTGCGCTATCCTGACTGTAAAAATATCAATAATTGAAACGAGATAATCCAAAATAACCACTGCAGAAGTCTACGTAGAATCCTACGAGAAATTTTGGTCAAATAGTGCATGACTTTTTGGGGTGATAAACTATCTGCGAAAAGTCGTTCAATCAGTCACATATATATCTCATCTTTTATCTTAATAAGGAACGTTTTAAAAAAGCGATAGCTTGTCTCTATCGTGAGATTGAGTTTTTACAAAGTTATCTTGTTGTTGATGTTCGCTGAGTTGATAACGAACTTATCAACACTTGTAGATGCGTTTCGTGAATTTTACGTTTTGGCGCACTTGCGGGAAGGAAGAAACACTTGAAGTACCGTGCAGTGAAAAAATAAAAGTTCGCGACGCAATAATTGGATCTTATTTTTACCAACTCCACAAAGTTTTCTCTCCTTCGGATGGCAAAGAGACACAACAACAATATTCTTGTACCTACTGCAAATCCAGCTCTTGCGCTTTCAAGTTCGCACCATGAGGGGCACAACAAAACCAATACGGCAGTCCTTCTCTCGTACCCAATTATATTCCCTTGAAAACAGTACGACGGCAGATAAGACCAATAAACTTTTAAGCACCTTTGATGCCCTTCATCGCTGTTTCGTTGCCGGCACCTCGCTCGCATGTGGTAAGTTCAATCGACGAATTGTCTTCCATCTGATAGAACATTGTGTGAATCATTTATGCCTAAGTGAATTGTGACGCGCACTAAATATGTTCTCCGAAGGTTCTGAGTTCTTAATGTCATGCGATTTTTCGCCAACCATAGATGCTTAGATGCACATGTACATAGTGTATTTTGAGAAAGATATTTCTCGACATGTATTGATACATTTTTGATCTTTCCCTCACATCGCACCAAACAAACTTCACAGGTTTTGGTTTGATTATATTGCTTTCGTTACTATACCTGAGCGTGCGGCCATTTTCCAGACCACTCTACAGACGGTTAGCAGCTAGTTTGGGTAAGTGATGTAATCGCTTTCTTCTTTTCGCACGCAAGGTCGGCACTTAACGCTTCAATGTTTATCAGGTGCAAGTAGCTTCTTGGATGCGATTTCTCTTCTATTGCCAAACTTTAAGCTTCTTTTGACACCCGATTCCGACATTTTAACTCCCATTGGCACTTCGATTATCGTCTGCAATCATTCTCTTGATGGTTTTGACTGGTGGGCGATGCTTATGCTCGGAAGGTGCTTGAATTTGCACGGTTCCATTCGTATATTTCTGAAGAAGTCGCCCACGAACGGAGGCGCATGTGAGCACTTTAACGCCCCGCCACTTAAATTTTTAATAAACTTACTGGAATATCCTCTTCTGCCTAGCGTTCATGGAAAAGATTACGTAAGGGACCGATCTGGATTGTTCGAATTTCTTCGTGGGTTCGCAGACGAGAGCAATTGCAACGGCGCCAGCTTTCCGCACACAGGAAATAACCCTGTTCACTTTTTGCTGTTTCCGGAGGGAACAGATCGGAATCAAGATATGGCAGAATTTGCTAGAAGAGAAGGGAGACCGCAACTCAAACATTTGCTATTGCCTCGGACTACGGGCTTCAATGCATCGTTGGAAAGTTTGAGGTCATCAAGGCCTGTTGTATACGATGTCACCATCGCTCATAGCGGTTATGGCGGAAAATCACTCGTGGCGAACGTAAATCCGTGGTCCTTATTTTGGCGCGTCATTACGCAGAAAATTCCCGAAGTTCACATTAGAATGAAAAAGTACCATATGGAGGATGTGTTGCGTGATTCCCAGTGGCTTGATCAATGCTGGATTGAGAAAGATCGGCTGTTGGAACATTTTTATCGACACAAATGCTTTCCACGTGCAGGTTCAAATAAATGCAGAATATTAAATACTCGCTTCCATAGCATCGAAGGTTCCATTGTCGGACTCTTCCGATTGTTAATGATGCCATTTTTGGTCCCAATAATAATAATCGTGTCGATTCCTCTTGCGTGGATAATCGGCTGGATATGGATTGCCTACCAGATGTACATCCTATTACTTGGACCTACTAATCAAAAAGATTCGTCGAATGCAAGCTCTTCAGGGAAAGAAATATCTGGCATTGGAACTCCTTTCGTTCCCGTTACACCATTCGCAAGTCCTATAACGCGAATGTAGATAAAAATTATAGAGAATATGTAGACCTACATAACATTAGATTATTAAAACGGGATCCATCCAATATATCATTAGATGAATGTGTTTGTTTAACATGTAAAAAATTACAATGAACGATCAGAACAGACTCGTGTTCAGATAGATACCCGCATATGCGATATGCGTACGAGTTTCTAGAGATAAAATGTCCGCACATTTCTCTCTTTTTTATGACTCCACAGAGGCGAAAAGCGAAAAGAAAAAGATGGCCTCACCTCACACAATATCATCACAAACAGCTCCTCTCTCCACAGACAGAACTCTCCTACTCCTATACTCTATACCTACAACGAATCCCATCACCTTCCACAACTTTCACAACTAACAAACCATGAGTGGTCGCACACCACAGGATGCTCCTCCTCCCATTCAAAAGACCAACGTAAAGGTAGCAGTACGTGTTCGACCAATTCTCAAACGTCCACAAAACCGTACACCACGCAGTACCATCAGCACCACCACCACCACCACCACCACTAGCAGTATCAAAACTCCCACGGCTCGATCCAGACTGTCAGCACCGGCCTCATCTTCGAAGATACGACAACGGTTGTTTCAGGATCAGTCTTCCTCCTCCTCCACCAACAACAACGAAGAAGATGATAATGATACTGTGCTATCGTGGATTGTGCGAGGAGGGTGTATGGTTCATCAAGCGAAAGAAACAAATCCGGATTATACGAGGAATTCGAGTTATGCCGTGGATGTGGCGTTTGATGATGCGAGTGATACGGCGATGATTTACAATGATTGTGTGAGGCCCATTGTGTACTCGAGTTTGCGTGGATATCACGGGAGTGTTTTTGCATATGGTCAGACTGCGACTGGTAAAACGCATACCATGGCTGGGAATCGGAGGGAACCGGGTATAGTTCCGTTGGCGGTACATGATTGCTTTAATTATATTGCTACAAAGGAAGTAGAAGATCATCGCAGAGAATTTTTGTTACGAGTCTCTTATCTAGAGATATATAACGAGCAAATAAATGATTTGCTCCATCCTGGAAATTCTTCGGGTATCAAAATCTTTGAAAGTAAGAAGGATGGAGTTATTATCAGAGGCTTGAAAGAGGAAGTGGTGGTTTCGCCGGAACAAGTTTTTGCGCTTATTGCTGCTGGTGAGGCACAGCGTCATGTGGGCGCTACTAGCATGAATGAGCATTCATCGAGGAGTCATACCATATTTCGTTTGTTGATTGAAAGTAAATCTACAGCTGGCAATGATAATTCCAAGAATAATAAGAGCGTCCGAGTAAGTAGCTTATCTTTGGTAGATCTTGCTGGTAGTGAGTGTATTAAGCAGACTGGTGCCACTGGTCAACGAAAATCTGAGGGACATTATATTAATAAGAGCTTGGCTACACTAGGGCATGTTGTTTGGAAGTTGTCTGAATCATCGCGGACGGGGGTAAAGGAACATATCCCTTATCGAGATTCCAAGCTAACAAGGCTACTACAGCCGAGCTTGAGTGGAAATGCGCAAGTTGCTATCATTTGTACAATTTCGCCTTCTGTTGCTCATATTGATGAGTCACATAATACGTTAAAGTTTGCAACTCGAGCTAAAAGAATAAAGCAGCAAGCCAGTGTGACAGAGGTTGTGGACGAAAGCACTTTGCTTGAACAATACCGTGAGGAGATTGAGTCATTGAAACAACGTCTTCGTGAATTGGAGTCTAGTAGTAAGAGTGACAGAGATTCAGATGTGGATGGAATTCAGCAAACGCTGGTAGCCGCTATAAATAATCTTCAACGTCTTATTTTGAGAACTCGAGTAGGAGCACGCCAAGACAATACCCAGACATCTAACCAGGAAAGTTCTTCTTCGGAAAACGAGAAAGAAGATGGAAAGGAGGTTTATGATGATGGCACGTTAGAATCGGAGCTTGAAAGGTTAAAAGGCTTGCTAGGATCAGCGTTGAAGCAAAACCACATCAATGGAAATAAACATGAAGTTCCACGGAAAAACCAATTAGAAATCGATGAAGCGTCGGCGGCTCCGAAAGGAAATGATGCAGTTTTTCCAGAGACTCCTGAGAGAGATGAAGAAGTAGAGCGATTAACTAGTCGTCTCCGAAAGCAGGAAATGACAGCTTCTTTGCGCAAAGCTGATAGTGAGTTTCTTCAACAAAAACTACAGAAAAAGGAACAATTACTACTTTCTGCGGTCGATGTGTTGGATCGACTGCAAGTAAAAGTCGAGGAGTTGGAGCAAGAAAATGCGCAATTAAGAGCTAAAATTCAGGAGCAAGCTGATCTCCTTGTATTACACAACATAGGATGCTAGGCAAGACGTTTGAAGATCGAGTGCTTTGACAGCAATTACTTTAGTCTTGTTTAATGGATGTTTTAATATTTGTGTTTTAACGTCTTGACCAACTTTTCATAAAGTCATCATTATACATGTCGATCATCTACTACTTCTATTTCTTTTTTTCTGCGTCACCGAACATGATCTTCAACGCGTTAAATGCTTTTGAGATCTTCTCATTCATATGCTTTGCCTTTGTAAAGTACACGATCCCCAGGAATATAAATGCAACAGCCAAGATATGCGATAGAGCATCCGATCCAGCTTTGCACGTTTGCGACCATGAAGAGCACGTCATATCAGATATAGATCTCAAAATGTACGAAAGGACAGCAATGATGGAAGGCACAATGAAAGTTTCAAAACCAGAAAGAGGATTTCTTCCTTGATTCAACTTCTCATACGTATAAAATCTTTGATTGACGTCTATGAGCACTTTCTCACGAGCCATTTCAATACTTCTTGTACTTCCAAAATTAGCGATCTTAGAAAATTCCTTGAGCGACCTCTCGAGTATTCTTCCGTGATACTCATGTAAATCGTCCTCATTACGAAAAGCTAAAATGTCCGGCCCAACGTACTCATCCATCATGGTTACATACTTTTCAATTGACGAAGTTATAGCAACTGTGTTATTGGCAGCAGCGGTTGCATCCAACATAGTACCAGCTTCAGGGAATGTAGCGCCACTTTTGAAAAGAAGAGCGTACGCCTTAATGAATGCACCTAACTCGGACGATTTCAAGAACCTACCGTGAATTTGTTTGGGTTCAAGGTCTTTCGAATCGAACACTTTTCGGCAGTATCTATCCAAAAGAGTTAAGAACGTATCGTCAACGGCTTTCACGTTACCTTCGTATTTCTTTTTCGTTACAGCAAAACCAGGATGTGTTAACATGAAGCATGAAACTTGTTCAAAACTTTCACTTATGTGCTGCCTCGTTTCCTGCAAATCTTTCGCATCTCGCTCCTTAAACACTGACTGTAGATATTCTTTCATTTCTTCATCCATTAACTCTTCATCTTCTTCATCCTCGTAATTTTGCCAATCCCTGACAAGAAAGTCAAGTTTTTGAAAGGGCGGCCTGACCTGTATGCTTTTAACATTTTCATCATCTTCAGATATATTTTTGTCCAAACCATCTTTTTTATCCTTATCCAAGGCCGTTCGTCCGTACTCCGAGAATAATGCCAATTGCTGCAAATTATCTTCCTGAATCCGTTTATCTACATTGTAAATCTGATAAGAAGATAGAAGCGCACTTAATCCAAAAATAGCAGCCGTCAAAGCCATCGTAGTCTCATGATCGAACATGCCCTGTGTATCAACCAGGAGCAACGATATAGTACTCCCATCTGGACGAGTTCGCTGAAATGGCTCTGACCACATCCAGATACCAGTTGTATTCCGTTCACTTCCACCTCGCCAATGAAAACCAGGATTAACTTCACCTCCAGGCCCACCACCAACTTTGTTTAATTTCGTATACCAATCTTTCTCCACGGCACCATCTTCATCCATGTCAGCATTCAAATACCGCAAAAACCAATTCAACAAAAACGATTTCCCAGTGCGAAATGCACCTACAACCGAAACAACTGCAACTAAATCCTCCTTCGGAATTTTATCCAAGATACCAGTCAAAGCTTCCTCATGAAACGCGAATGCATAAGCATCTTTCTCAGTCCCAATGGATACAATCTGGACAGCACAGTTGTTGTAACAAGCAGTGTTTTCGACAGTAGATTTGGCAGCAGCATCGGTTTCCGTTGGAACATCATTCGATTCCTGCTCATCATCATCATCATCATCATCATCATCATCGTTACGT
>Ga0115008_10001478_pt1 | contig 19017 bp, 7 predicted proteins | sample FraStrMetagenome_FD_87164 | JGI IMG/M metagenome (GOLD analysis project Ga0115008, IMG submission 87164) | Marine eukaryotic phytoplankton communities from Arctic Ocean - Fram Strait ARC3M Metagenome | ecosystem: Environmental > Aquatic > Marine > Oceanic | place: Fram Strait | collected 2012-06-18
AAGAAAAAGAAAAAGAAAAAGAAGAGGATCCAAATTTATCTTCCTATATGAAAACAGGGCGCAGAGACTCTCATTCAATTAGTATTCCAGTGGATATGAGTGAGATTATGGAGGCTAGTGATATAGATGAAGAAGATTTAAGAACACAGGCAGAAAAAGATGGAGTAGTAGGCTTAGAAGAATTTTTAGAAGCATTCGAAGAGGAATGTTTCGATACCAAGTGATTTAATGCTTCGCTCTAGCAATCAAATATAGATTTTATGATAATTGTTTCCTATAATGGAAGTTCTACTAGTCGCAGACAGAATCATTACACATTCTCTTTCGACTATCTTAAAAAATAAGTTTGTAAAAAAACCGAACAAACTTTCTTATGTTTCAACATTTTTCGGTAATGACGTATATGTTGGAGGTCTGAAAACAAAGATGTTATGGATACGTCGCAGATCGCCCTTTCCTATGTTAGGTAACCAAAAAGTTCACTAAGGACAAATCGTTTCTAATGTTTAATTACTGGTTTGTTTGTTTGAAAGCAAAGATTTTACATGAAATTGGCTGAAGAGAAGTTTCTATAAAAGCATACCCAAAAAAATACATTATTTAAATCCAGACTTCCTGATCTGAAATGGCAACTTATGTCGTAGGTTATTGAAAAAAGCAACGGAATCCTTGTTAAAATAGGAATACTTGTTTTTTTTCTTCAACTCTACACTATTCCATTGCATCTTTTGAAACTCAATAAGAGCTTCATTTTTCAATCTTTGCTTCCTCTCAAATTCTTGCCTTTTGTATTGTTCTAGTCTCAGCGAGTGCTCTTTTTCCTTCATATGTTTCTTCTTTAATTTATGCTTTCTACGAATTTCCATCGCTTCGTTTTTGCTTTCAATCTCATTAAAGTAATCAATTATCTCTCTGTATGACTCTTTCGTGTGATGGACACGATTACCTTTCTTGTGCATCAAGGCGAAACATCCTGGATGACCTGCCCATGTAGAACTGCAGTATAGATCTCCACACTGTTTGCATCTTGAGTCTGGAAGATTATTACATATGGAGCATCTAATTTGTTCATGGCCTAAACGTTTTACTTTACGCCACATTTTGCAGTTGTTTTTGTGAGCAAATTCATGACATGAATCACATGTATTAGCATGACATAATTCACAATTTGATGTGGATATTCTAGTTGCACATGTTGAACAATATCTGTTTTCTTTTGATGATTTTGTTTCAAATATCTTTCTAAATGTATGATCCCTTCTATTTCCAGAACTGTGGATTTTCTTTGAACAAGTAAAACAGAATTCATCATTACATGATAAACAGAGCAAATTTGCTGGGCGACTTCTGCATTCTATGCACACAGGGGCATTAGGCATATATCCTATCCATTCATGCCTTCGTCGTGCTCCTTTCGAGTGGGATTTCTCCCAACAATCTTTACAATAATTATCATCACAATCTTTCCCGATATTAAGTAAAAGCAATCGAAACATTTTTAGAGTATTGGATGCATTCATTTTTTTCCCTTTCTTTGTACTGCACTCATCAAAAATAACCATTATACGCTGTGTGCTCATTTGAAGTTTCAATTCTTTGACAACCATATCCTTAAACATAGAAAGATCAATATGTTCTTTGTTCTCATTTTCTACCTTTTTTATTAATTTTGATAAACGTTTATGACAGTCCTGTTCTATCCTCATACCAAGGCATCGACGAGTTGAAGGCTTGTCACACATACAGCACACTAAGTTTATTGGTTTTTGATCTTTTATGATACCATAGTTGTGTTGTCGAAGCGTTTTACTTTTGTTATGATGAGTGATAAAACACGAGAAACAGAATTGAGAGATCGTGTTTTTAGATGCACATTCGTAGCAATCTCGGGTTGCCTTATGAAAATGGCAAACATTGCATTTTCCGACATCATTGGTATTTGAATCCGTGTTTTCAATGAATGGCCACGCCTGAATTAATTTTAGTGTTTGTCTATCCGCAACTAGAGGACGATATGGCTCATTTGGTTCGTCCCAACTTGCTGACTCTGTATCTTTGTTGAACCAATAAAATGCTTTAGCCGTATCGCTCCAAAGCTGTTCCCAGCTAGATTTTTGTTGCTTCTTAAGTTTTTCTGCATAAGCTTTAGCAATTTTTGAGTGCATCAAAGCTTGCAATTTTAAAGCGCTTTGATTTTGTTGAGTCAGTTGTACTTGGAATCTTTTACTACAAATAAATCGACGGATATGTTTTTGTATCTTCACACAAAAATTCCAAGCATCTAAAACATACTGTAAAGCTCCTTTCCGAAGAATAAGTGCTGCTTTGGCTGCATGTTCACTTAGGTCTTTCAATTGTGATGTATCTGTCTTATTTCCTACATGGTCATTTTTCTTCTCCTGTAAAACTTTCGCTGCTTCATTAAGCTTTAATGCGAGCTTAGAAGACAATGTTGCTATATTGTAATTTCGGAGTACAATAAGAATCCTTTCAATAGCTTTTCTGTATATGTTGTAAACCTGATTTTCATTTTTCTTGTTATCTGTTGTTCTAATATCTATAAGTTGATTGATATTGAATTGTGCCAAAGCTGGTTTTCCTTCATATTTACTCAAATATCGTATCAACTGGTATCGTGTGATAGGAAACCTGCTTTTCGTTATTTCGTCGGCCATTTGTTTCACTCTATTTGGATTGTTTTTGAATTTATTCAAAATCATTTTATGAATCGTACCATAGGAACCTTTGATACAGTCTTGAAGGGATCGTAAATCATATTCATTGGAATAATAATTGATAAAGTTGAAGTTGCGATCATTCTTAGTGGATGGGTTTTTAATTGTAAACAAAAAATCGCGGTCTTCTTTCTCTTTAATGCCAATGTTTTGTAGCCATATATCGTCATTTCTTTTTGCAAAAAAGTCATAGAGATAAATTTTGTTTTGAGATTTTTGGGATTTATTGTCGATTTCTCCTTTTTCACTGACATTTATAACTTTTGTATTGGTGCATTGGTTCCTTTTCGTTGTGGTTGATTTGATATTTGTATGATCATACCCTCTTTTTGCTTTGACTTTTCTCGTATCTTTTTTATGATGCAGTAGTCGAGTAGAGGCGAACTTATTGCATTGAATAATTCCATTTCTTGCTAACCATAGATCTAGAGACATGCCTTCACATCCAAAACCTTGATAGTTTTGATACGAAGAAAAAAGACTAAGCAAAGTATCAAAGAAAAAGTTTGAATAATATCGATATTTTGTAACTCACCGACCCAAGCAAACCTTTTAGCTAATTGAATACTTCGATTCACGCAATCATAAATATTTTCTTGACTAAAATATTCTTGAAATAATCTCCTTCCAAGAACGCCCCTCCATATAGATTGAAGAATCAAGACTGAATATTCTTCTTCAAAACAATAAAGTAAATCACGGGTGTCAACACTTTTCTTTCTTGTTTGGGCGTTAATGAAACCGTCTAGTTGGTCTTGCGATAATCTCCTCCATCCATATCTAAGAGGGACTACAGGGAATCGGGATTGGTAAACTTCTTCGTGTTCGTAGTCTGTAGTCTTTGAAGTTTCTTCAAGCTTGTGCGAATTAATGTATTGAATGCGAAGATGTTGTATTACACTCCATTCTAATCTGGATTTTTTCAATCTATCTGTTTTCATCTTCTCAATCTTCAATCGATTTAGCTTTAGCTTTGCTAAGAATGGTCTTACAGCTGCGATAATTTTGGTCAGTGATATGTATTCAACATAATTATAAGTTAGCACAACGTCCAATTCCTCTCTTTCCTTGGAATTTTCGTTTATCGTAGATTCCACTTTGTTTGGGAAGGTATTCCGTTGAAAACGTGGGACATGTTTGAGCTCTTCTTCGATTAGAAGGATTTTTTCACGTTCTTGTCGTCCTTGATCCTTCTTCAATGATTCAGCCTCTTCTATTTGCCTAATGGAAGCCCAAGTTTTCAGCACGTGGTTTGTTCTTAAATCACTGAAATAGTCACATTTAGCTTTATCAAGTACTCGAAAATGCCTCAACTTACACAAGATATTTCGACCCAAGTGCATTCGGTACGATTGCTGAATTACCTGAGCAAACGAATTTATATTAAAAGTTTCAAAGATCATCCCATATAGCTCCTCAGACATTTTCTTGTTCATGGCAAATACAATATCTTCAGATAAACGATGCCTTCTTAATAAGAACGTTTGGTTTCGCATTGTTATTTTTTGAAGAGGCATATAGTTCGTAAAACATAAAGACCGCTCCACTGCAAATTGTAGTAAATCAAAGCAAGTTCCAACGCGACGGTAATCCCACAATTTTGTATTTAAGAATGACGGCGAAGTGTATTCTATATCTCCAATAAATCCTCGACATAACGCCGAATTGGCAGCAACTTTAAAGGAAGACTCCAAACCTTTTTCCCAAATGCAAGCATATTTATCAACTTCATTTGGCTTCATTCGGATATCATTGACTAAATCGACTAGTTTCTCCTTAGACAGCCTTGGATCTTTATGAAGAGAGAAAAAACGTCTCAACTGCAATATAGAGAATGGAGAATTTAATAAGCTTTCCTTCGAGGCAAGGTTTTCTGCTTTGCTCATATTTCTATCACCATAATATTCTAGGAAAATATCTTTTAACACTTGTTGCCTATGTTCCTTTAGTACAACACCAAACTCAATTCCATACTGATTTTTCTTGTACCCTAAACGATCGAAGTTTATAGTTGACCCATATTGTTTTGGTATTTCGGGATTATAATAATTTGACAACCCTAAGATAGTCTTTCTTATCACAGCAGAATCTAAAATTCGAATATGCTCTTTCTTGTTAATTTTTATATCTCCATCCGTAATGCCGATGGCACGAAGATGTTCATCAGATAATTGATATAATTGTTCCGTTGAAACAATTCCGTGTTTTACCAATATTGGATACACGTCTTTAAGCATACCTATTCTGTGCATAAATACCTTCAAACATATCCCACACCTTTCCTCAATAGGGTTCCATAGAACATGAGTCATCGAGAAACACGCCTTAAGAATATTTCGAATACTATTCAATGTTCGAAACGGATTTATAGATTGTCTTGTAATTGACATCTTCTTCCGTTTTTTCTCTTGTTTGAGTAAATGTATTCGACAGTAAAATTGGATCTTAACTGCAGACAACTCAAAGATATCGTAACATATCTTGCCAACATTTCGGAGACTCAATATTTTTATACTAATCCAAAAACTTTTAGCACTTTTTGACCTTACACCCTGAGCAATTAAATAACGTGCAAGAACACTTTCCATCCCCAATATTATCATTCTTCCAGAGATGATTGTGGCAAGATGTGTTCGGTATAAAGCTGTTGTCAATGAACGTATCTTCAATAAGCTGTAGGCTTTCACCATTCGATTCATAGAATAAGACGCTTTAAGACTCCTGAAAACTTTCTTTGATAGGAACAGTCGTACTGTGGATTGTAAAAGAACAATTGATCGTTGTCGAAGAAGTTGCAGTTTTTTCTCAACATGACAAAGAAATCGACCTTTTTTTGCAAATATCCAAAATAACTCTATTTTTGTTGCTGATTTGTTTTGCAACGCATATCTTTCCCTAAATATACGTTGTAAATATAGACAAGCTCTCTTCTTCTGCTTTACTTTATCCGAAATCGACTTGGACACATAGCATCTATAGAGCAGTTGAATTTGTAATGCGCTCTTATTGTGCTTAATGTTCAAAGATTCACGGTAAAATCTCTGTATTAATTGTGCTTTGTCAGCCCGAAATTTTTCCTTTGCTCTTTCTTGTGATTGAAGCTCAATTTTATCGATTTCTCGAAGACAACTGAGAAGTAGAAAAGTGCTGAATTCTCCATTTTTTGTGTACCACACTCGTTGAATTCTTAGAGCAGCACTGAATTCTTTTCTAATATGCAATTTCCTTTCATAGACAGTAAGTTTAGCTTTGAAACTACGAAAAGCCGACTGCAATATTCGAATACAATTTAGGGATAGCATAAACTTCACCCTGCTCTTATAGGTTTTAAATTGAGTTTGTAGCTTGATTACTTTCTTCCTATCTTTTTTGAAATGTGAGCACTGGAGTGATGTTCTCCATTGAGACTGGATTTTTATTGTTTTCTGTATGACCTCAAGAAATCTCTCTCTCATAGTCATTGCTCGATTATTGCATTGAATCAAAATAATTTTTCTCTTCAGAAACGAGAAGACTTTACGAAAAAAAATCATTCGAAATACAGATTGTAGTTTGATAATAGAGTACCATCGATGTCGCCTTTCCTCTCGAATAGATGGAGAAATGAAATAGTTGATATTTAATCTTAGAGGAGCGAGGTATATATCAGCTAAACTACCATTTATAATTTGGTTTGTATGCATTGCATAAAACCTTAGTACTCCTTTGTAACGAAGATATGCTCTTTTAATCGCTGTCACAGCTAATCCCCTTTCCTTAGTGGCAATAACTTCAACTTTGCGCTTCCAGCTATCAAAATTTCTCCTGTACAAAGCAACATCTATATCAACCATGAATGCTCTAAGTGCCCGAGCTCCGGCTTCTCTGCGAAAACGACGATCTTCGTCTTCACGAAGAGTACTCAGGACAACATTTTTCCAAGTATCTATTATCTTGACATAGATTAGTTTTTCACAGAGGGCAAAAACTTTCCAAATAGCGCCTTTAATTTTTTCTTCATAGTAACTATTTGCTTTACGAACAGAACTCAAAAATGGTGTGGGAAGTGAAATTAGATTTGATTTTATCATCTGGAGAAGCTTCGATTCCAATATTTCTTCTGGTTCAGTTTTTGGACTTTCGAGCATGGACTCATCAATTTGAATTTTATGCTTGTAATCCCATCTGAGGTTAAGTTCTCGTTGTTGTTTTTGTGAGACTAGCGGAGCACTCCGAAGTAGTTCTCTGGTCTCCATTATTAATAGCTTTTTTCTCTCTCTTTTATTTGGTTTGTATTTGATTACTTCTGGACTGTCTGCCTTGTTTGACTTTCTCATTTTTGAATAAACATTCTTTGCTTCTATTCCGTGATTTTTATTGGAAATAAAATTGTGTTCAAGTGGAATAGTTTTGGTGAAATTTCTTACAATTGGTGTGGATGTTTTAATCTGTTTCTTATAGGTCCTAGATTTATCTTTTATTTCGCTTGTTGTCTTTGATGATTCCGGGGCTTTTTTTGAATTGAGGCCATCAGTTTTTTCTACTATAATGCGATTTATCTCAGATTTTCCATGATACTCTTCTCTTGTGCTTTTAACGCTCATCCTGGAAAATATTAGAGATGAAGACAACACAGTAATATGTCTTAATTCGTTACCTACGAGTACTTCATTGAGAATGGCGATAAGTAATGAAGCATTATTAAAAATACTTTTGCAATCATGAACGCTCATTTCGGTGTATACTGGAGATGCTTCCTTTGTGGAAATGGAACTTGCAAGAGCTTTAGTTGCACCCAAAACATCAAAGACTCCGTTAAGAATTCTATTTGAGTTCTGTAAAATAATCATGAATATATTTTCATAATCATCTTTGTTTTCTATTTGAAAAATCCTCCCTATCATCCAAATGCATAGCCCTTTTCTATACAAAGCAGCCTCTGGGTTCAGCAATGTTTCAATTGTTTCATAGCAAGTATCTGCATTCTGTAGGTGAGGTCTTAAAGCCAAATCATGCATTTTATCTAACTCTATAGCTTCGTTTTCTGACATTTTCTTATTTCGCTATTTTATATTTTACTCTCTTAATACCCGTTCTTTCTTCCATATTTACCTGTTATTGCATTCATGTATAGTAAAAAAATACTATTTTCAATTTCCAAAGCACTTTCGAAATTCGAGAATATTTTTCGATTAGACATTTGTCTAATCAACGACTTCAAGATTAGAGTTTCTTCGTTTTGAGCAGACGTTACACCTAATCAAACAAACCACTTTTTGATCGACAAGTGGCAAAAAGAGTGCCGTATAGAAACGAAATACTCTGTGTGTGCATAAGCAAACTAAAGATAATCGACATTTATGTAGAAACTAAATTATATCTAAGCAATAAATTATTCATGTTCTAGGAGAAATTAATGCATATGATTGGGATTCTTTTTATAACATTATGCATTACACTAGTAATTAATAGAAACCAATGCAATGATTGTTGCCGTTCTAGATGCATACTTCAAAACCACTCGATCAATTCGAGAACTCTATAGGTTCTTCTTCAGTACCATTCTCAGCAAGAGCTTTTCTATATAATCTTATTTTAGGAATTTCAAGGGTTAAGACCCAATCGCCGACTTTTTTGGTACGATCGAAGATTATTTTTGGGAGATCTTCAAAATCATGATCCTGATGTAATAAAGAAGAAACAATAACTAATCCACATGCATTCGTAATCCATCGTAAAGCAAAAAGCATTAGTGATTGTTCTAATGATAAAAGAATACTTGGTTCCGTTCTGACGAAACTCTTATATATAATCCATGAACCTAGAGACATGGAGTCTGTTGTGATGAATATCGCAACGGAAATCATATAGCTAACATCAATAATTAAAAAGAGGCAAATAAAGAAAGATTGTGCAATGAGCTCAAATGAACAATCTATAGAGGGTAATGAAAAAGGGTCAAAAAATACTCACGCTTTCATGAAGGAACTCTTACCACTAAGGTTCAAACGATATGAGTTAACTGATAAGTAAAATAGATATGTGACAAAGCATTGAGAAATACCCATCGCGTGGTCAAGTGCAAAAATTGACATAACAGAGATTCCAATCATGGTACTTTCTAGCACATGGAGGAATTTTTGCTGTTGAGACGAAAATGATGTGAATGAATTGGTAGAAGTATCAATGGATGGATTTTCCAAATTATCGTCACGTGCAACAATCACATAGCTTTGGTTATTCACCGATTTGTGTAGAGGAACAGTCTTCCTTATGAAATAAAAGTCTATGAGATAAATCATTGGAACAAGCACATGTGGAACCAAAAAAATATTATCTGCAAGATTCATATGAATCAATAATCCTAACTTCAACCCTGTTACGTTTGACAATAAAGAACTTTCTTGAGGATAAAATATCATGGTGAGTCCAAGGTAAACGAATGGCAGGACATTCAAATGCCCATAAGTAGGAAAAGAACTCCATGGTAGTATAGGATAATCTTGTCGTTGGAGACACATAATGGTACTCCAAGCAAAGATGACTGGTGAATAACCTAAAAGGATGATTTTATGTTTTGGATTCATTATCGTGGGTATTGAAGATGAGGAAACCATCACAGTACATATAGCTGAAAAGAATATCAATAAGATGTTCATATTTAGGAAAGGAACTGATCCATATTCTTCTTCTAGACAAGCCCCTATAACGTAAAAATGATGTAAATTCAAAAGAAGGTGCCCAATATCCGCATGAGACAAAGCAGATTTATAAATTCTCCACAATTCTCCATCAATTACAAGGTTTTGGTACGATATGCCATAACTCCTTCTTCTTTCCTCAGGATTTGATTTTGATTGAGCCATACAGAAGGACACTATTTGGATGGCTATAATTAGCATAGTACTTGGAATATTTTTGGCATTCCAATTTACTTTTTCAGTATTTTTGGAACGAATTCCTTGATTGTTCCAATGCCCGATGTAGCAATGTACTTGAACAAAATGATCATTTCCCCAAAAGCCATCTGGAGGTGGAGAAAGTGGTAGCTCAGGGAAATAGGGTTCTTGATTCGGGTTTGCCATAATTGATGTGACTTCAGGTGAACAAATTTGAGTGAATTTTTGGGTAATACCAGCTTTGTCCGGCAAAAGCTGAAGAATTAGGCACCATTGATTTTGTCCAGGGATTAATGGGATATGTCCTCGATCCCAATGGATAGAAGCTGAAACTTTTAGTTGGTTTCTAGTTGTTGGAGAAGTATGATGTTGGTCACTGTTCATTGTTACTACTCGTGGTGATAATAAACTAGCAATTGTTGAACTACTTGGCCATCCGCATTTTTGGAAATCGGAAAAGATACAAGCGTTCGAAGTATAGAGGGAACTTTTAGGCAAGTAGTAATTCGACCCTTGAAAGACCCTGTAAACTCCGAATAACTCCTGAATATTCTCCTGCAAAACGAGTGAAGGGTTGCTTTTCTCAAAAGTATTCTTTCCAGGATCAACTAGGCAAATATCGTGATGATCGAGTGATGACTTAACATTATTATATGAGAGTAGGGCAGGTGTGAATAAGAATAGAATCAAAAAATATATGCTTGATCTACCAACTCCGTCCATCATTGCTGAATTTAATTTATCCTCTAAGGTGCAATTATGCAAGTTCTTGTTATAACTACACACAAAATCTTCATCTGCTTCTATGACCTCGGGGCGGGTTTATGGGTCACAACTTTCTCGAAGAATACTCTTAGCACCTATAGTTATGTTATGTTATGTTACGTTTGCTATATTTTTACGTGTTATATCTTAGCACCTATAGTATTGAGTTTATGTAGAACCTACTTGAAAATTTCTCCGATGACTTTTCGCATGAAGTAGCTGCTTTCACAAGCTAGTGTAGATTGATTCACGGATGGAAGAAAATAAAAACCTCTTAACTCACGACTCAACTCAGGCATAATGATGTCATTGCTTTTTTCTAATGGAAATAACAAAAAGAGAGAGGCAATACATTAAATTCATTGTGTTCTTTCATAAAGCCAGCAGTCATTAGCAAAGAAAACATAATATTTGGTTATTCAAAATACTTTATAGCAGATTATGAGGAAATCATTGTATGTGTTTTATATGTCATGAAGGAGTGAACGATATCATTTCGATAATCAAGATTATCTTGTGAGCATTCTCTTAGTGGTTCCATGAAGGTGGAATTTATCACATCAAGGGCGGTCCAGCGTTTTTCAGAATCAAATGCGGTCAATCCCAAAAGTAACTTCATACCTCCTTCCATGTTCTGTTTTTGAAAGCAAAAATCGTGCCTATGAGGTGAGGCTTGACTATTCTTTGAAGCACTCGAAAAATAAATTCATATTTGAAGCTTACCTCTAAATTTTTCCTTGCGATTCTTATTCTGGAATCATTGCCCTCTAAAATTGAGAACTTTTTGCAGTCTCTCTGATACTGAAGAGAATTTGAAGATCCGACTCTCTTACTTATCAATGATGATGTAATCACACGCCAGACTTTTCCTCGAGTTTTTCCCTGTTGTTTATTTTTGGGAATTCCAAACAAAACTAGGTATCTGTACAGAGTGTCATACATAACTTCATCTGGTGTGCCCTCTATGTCGCCATTTTCATCTTCGTAGGCATCAGCTAAAATCACACTTTTGATGACATCGTATCCTATTGAGTCGCTACTTTCCCAGATTTTCTGCAACCTCTTCTTCAATAAAGGAGGACACCTTACCTCCTCAAGAATTTCTTCGTATGGTCCATGGCCGGTGAAGAGATGAAGCATACAAAGTCCAAGACCAAAGTAATCATGACCGTAACCTTGCTTTGCATTATCCCCCAAAATCATAAATTCAGGTGGCGTATTTTCTATCGTAGTAAATTGACCTAATGAAACTGGTTGACCATCTGATTCAAATTGTAATTTTGATGTACCGTAGTCTGCTAATTTGGCGATGAAAGCTCTGGAGGTTGGCAATCTAAGGCTGAAAATGTGTGCTCCAAATCCGTATCGAAGCGTTGTGCATTGATTAAAAGCTTCATCAACGTCGTCCCTATTAGCTGACTGGAGAAAAAAATTGAGGAGCTTCACGTCGTAATGCTTTAAACCAAATCGATCTCCAGCAGTGTGGAGTGCAAACGCCATTTGAAACAGGAGTATCCTTGCTTCTGTAGGTTGGATAATTTTACCAGGCTGTTTATTGATGAATCCTTCCACATCTCCAAACTTGCATAGCTCCATCCGGATGAATTGATACCTATTTATATCAAAACGCAAAAAAAAGTTGAGACATGTTCAAACAACACAACTGTTCCTTAATCATTTGGTCACGTACATAGATTGGAAATCCTTGCCAGATGAACCAGACTGCATATCTTCAGCATAATCATGCGGATTATTTAGCATCGATGTCCATTTTGGTAAAGGAGGTTTGTGTGGACAAGTAAATAGTCCTCGAATGATGACAAAATTAGGGCAAATGTTCCTTCTAGCTAGTGAAGACAGTAATATGGATATTGATAACTCAGCACCAATAATAGGCTTATTGCCCATCGATTCTATTAATCCAATATCCCTTTGGGAAGAAAGTAACGATATCATTAGACATACTGAGGGCAAGAAGAGCATATCGAAGCTTCGAAAATACTTACATCATAGATAGAGCTTCTTCTCCTCCAGCATCCGAGTTCCAAACACGAAAAACTTCCTTAAATGCCCCTTCTGAGAGGTAGGAGCCTTTTGGAAATTTCTTAAGTAACCAGGACAATGATCTTTGAATAGCTTTCGAATTCTCAACACAAGGCAATTCTAAGAATTCATCAAATTTGCATTCTATATTATTGGTAATGCTCTTTTCAAGCCCTAAACTGGATACTGCTAATGAGGATAAAGTACTTGTTGCTGCGTTAGACCATTTTGAGCAAACAAGCGACACCTGGCAAAACAGACTCGCCTCATCTAAAAAAGAAAAAAGCTTGCACAAAACAGCATGATTCATGACGCAACCATGCGCTCTCAACTTAGGTTTGCGGATAATTTTGCAAGGAGGCGAATCGATTATCATTTTTGGGAAAAATGGCGAACAAATTTGATTGCAATTAAATGAAGATGAGATGGATGTGTGCTGAAAGCTAGAGGTTGACTGCAAGTAATGATCTGAAGAGAAGAAATCGACTTTTTCGAATAAATTTGCCCCGTGACTAGTATCAAGAAGAGAGGTGCACAATGAAACTCGTTTATGCTTAGCTAGGGATTTCATTCTTCGTTTCATATTTCTTGGTGAAGACCTTTCAATATCATCTACTCCTTCAATGAAAACTCTATTATGAATTTCACGTTGCATCAGCTGGATGTCAGCTGAAGCTACGTTTAAAGAATCGCCTGCATTGTTCTCTTCAGGTATAGATTGGTGATGCTCATCCCAAATATCTTCAGATTGTTTTTCACATTTTTCTTTCAAATTATTGTTGTCACATTCTATATGAATGACTTCTTGATCAAAACCTAGATCAGCAGTGCTTGCAACAATTTCTTTTATGTTTGGATCAACATACAATTCTGTATTGTTTGTATGGAAACATACTTGACTGGATTGTAAAGCTGGAAAAATATCGAAATTTGTGATGAGATCTCTCAAAGAAATATTCGAATTGAATTACGATTTATGCACTTACAATTATATTCGGAACTTCTAGCCTCAAAACGTTGCATCAAAATAGATAGGCTTACTGTAGCACAAGGATTAGAAAGACCCCAGTCTCTACCCGGTATTGGCCTTGAGCCCCAAGAATTCGTACATCCTGTTGGCATAGGTCTAAGCCGATGTGGAATTGAGTGAAAGTGTGAGAGGTCTTGTTGATGAATTTGCAAAATAAATTCATATACTCACGTTTCGATTTTTTCATTATTGTATCCTGAATCGATATTCTCATAGATATGTTTTGCAGCTGAGTAAGATTTTTGTGTATCAATTGTACATGGAGATAAAATGTCTGGTTGATATCTGGGAGTAAACGCGTTTGATATATTTAATCTACTCGGACGTGGTCTGTCATTGTTGCTTTGTGGACTTATTCCATGACAATGCATTAACAAATCTTGGCTACCTGCAACGAACTCTCCAGAGTGGCGTACTTTTTTATCAATTGCGAAAGTCTTTTCCTTTGGAGAGATTGAGAGCACTTTAGAATTTGTATTCTCATCATTTTCAAGAGTTACCATACGCGCCAAGGATGAAGAAGCTTCTTCAGAACCTAGTTGTAGAGGAGAAGTTTCAATACTTTCACCTTCCGTGTCTCCAACATTCAAGTCAAGTTTCTCCAGACTATTCAATAGCTCGACTTCAATATTTCTATCCGATGGAGAAACTTTGACTTTGTCCATTGCAGCCTGATTCTTCCGCATCGACCTAAATTTGAAAAAAAAGAGGAATCAGAATTTGACAATATGGGTATTAAAGTTTTGAAGAAACAGGGGAAGGCTTACCTAGTTAACTTTGATGTTGTGATTGGAAAGAATGTAGGTATCTTTTCATTTCTCTTTTTTCTTCCTTTTCCATTAGGACGTGTCTTTGAGACTGTAGGAATATCGCTTCGAACATGAGGTTTCACTGCCCCTATTTCATTCGAACTTGAATTGTTTAACCTCCCAAGTATTTTTTCAAGATGTTCAAGGATCTCTAAACCTCTCTCCCTTGTTGTAAGCAGAAATGATATTCCACAACCTGCCGGTCTGAGACAAAATCCTAGTCCAGTCGTAGCCCAAGTAAGAAATGTTGCCTTTCGTGATGCCGACCACGTACTTGATGCTACGACCGTCCATGCTTTGCCTGTTCCAAAGCTAGCTATACCCTGACTTGATTTTGTTTTACGAAGATAATGGACTAGGTATTCTAGATCTCTAGACGAAGGTATATCATTCGGATCAATGTTAACTCGTTTCATTTGTTGTTGTCCCTTTGGTGAAATTAATTGACTGATTGTAGCATTGAAATGAGAACCATTGATGTCATCTGGTGATTTCCCAATTGTACTTTCCTGAAATTCATTCTTATGCTCGTTTGTGATCGTGAACGATAATTCACCAGAAGAAGATGCTGACAGGGGCTTCATATCGTCATCAGATTTTTCTTCTAGACGACTTGCTTCTTCATTATCACTGTCTATGCTCGACGAACTTCTCATTTGATATGCGTTGGTACTTTTTTTATGTCCAGTCTCTCGGGATTGAAATATTGACGAAAAGTTAGTAGACAGCTCTAATCTACTATTACGCTGAAACATTCTGGAACGTGATCTTGAAGACCGAGATATTGAAGTGTCTCGGACGCGAGTAAGGCGATGCGTTGATGAAATAGAGACATTTATTTCTTCTAGACTTAAACTAGGTGAGTCGCAAACTCCTCTTTTCCTAGAAGAGTCACGGCGCTCTGATTTTATAGAACGTTCGGGTGTAGATGGACTTAATACAGATTTGTGAAAATCAATTTTACTACTAAATGAATCGGGGGAAAAGACATCGTGTACAGGTTCATTATTTGCGTATGGCGTAGTTGCAGTGTCAACTGTGTCATAATCTGAATATTGAGCTTCAACATTGTTGGAGTTTTCTTTATTTGCAAAGTTTTCTGATGCTTTTTTCAAGCACTTTTTCTGCCAGCCAGAAATTCCAGTCTTTGCGATGGATGAAAAAGAGCTTACCGATGATGCATTTGAAAAGGCAGGTGAATTTCTTCCAGATTGATATTTCAGAGATCTAGATCTTGTGAGAGGCTCAGGGCTACGGTAAATGTCTAAAGTCAATGATTTTGACCGGATCATTTTTCTTTTTCTCAGATTTGGTGGACTTAATGCAAGTAAAGCTTCGCTTTCGTATGATTTCTGCCTTTGATTAGGAGCATGACGTAACTTTTTATTTTTTGATGGCGGTAGATCAATTCTGTCTACTTCATCGTAAATTACGTTCGGATGGATGTTTTCAGGCTCGAGGTAGTAGACTGAATCTTGAAAGAGACTTGAGCGTCTTCTTGAACGTGATGATTTATCAAGGTCTACAAATGCTCTACGGTGAAAGTCTCTTGAGCCAGATCGTGATTTCACTAAGTCTATTGAAGAGAGTGAGGACGATCCTGAATACTCATTTGATTCGAGACTTCCAGAGTGCACGTCCTCATCAATATTATCAAACGTGCTATTTTGTTGACGTTCTTGAAAAGCAAATTTCTTCCTTTTTGATGTATCAATAGAAAGTAAGGGTGTTGAAACTGATCTCTGGACGCCCCTGCCGTAACCCCGTCTTCTGCGCTGAGAAGGTCTATCACTCATACTTATACTTCCTCCAAAACAATCTCTCGAACGGAAAATGTCTCAGTTGAAAAGGATGAACATCGAAAATATTGGTAGAGGCTTAAACTTTTTCTTGTATTTTTTTTAACCAATGAAGACAATTGGCCGGATGATTGGGATATTCTTTGATTGAATCAAATTCATCGATTCCAATACTTATTCAATGCTTATTGTCGATATTTTACATTTAAATTTTCAACACATACAACTTGGATTGCTTTCTACTGCAGTGATATCGTAAGTGGAAATAAGTTCCAAAAAAAAATGCGCACTAAAGTGCATTTGAATTTTAACAGCATTTCCAAATTCTGTCAATTCAATGTAAGCTTTATAAAATCATGTGTGAATTGTGTTATATAGGAGACACAGCTGTATACTTAGTGCAATAAATGCCGACATACAATTAAGGTCAAAATTAATTGTTGATCTTATTTAATAAATAGACGTTTCTTCCATTTCTATATAAATATTTTCTTGTAAATATGAATGGTTGATCTTAAATAGAACCAATTCAAATAAATTTGTATACAGAACACATTCATAAAAAGGAACGTTTTTAGATAAACCAAATCTACCTATCTAAATTTGTTTGCACATGCAAGTGGAATTACTTTAATGCATGAAAACAATCATAATAAGATAAATAAATATTATCGTGTCTAAGGGTTCACCGAAACTTATGGCTCATTTAATGTCATAATATGTTAATTGCATCAACGGTTTTAAGTGTCATAAAGTCCTTTTTCTAAGACATAACAAATTACACATATAAATTAGTCTTTATCAAAATGCTCAAATTCTTAATTAAAAACTTAGGGCGACCATGTTGCAAAAGGATGAATCTTGAATATTTATTAGAGGAGGGTGGTTGGAAGAATGGTAATTCAGAAACGAAACTTTCTTTAGTTGGATTCTAACCTCGAATTTGAAAACAGGATGAGGGCATATGTGTAAGTAATACATCGTCGTCCAACGGGAAATAAACCATGAATTAGATCGAAAAGACTGGCAATAGGCCATTCACAAACACATAACTTGACGAATTATTGAGGATTGAGTGCTAAGATTGAGTAAATTTATGTTTTAGTGTTGAACATCTAAGATATTTATGTGTTAGGCATTATATTATGTTACATGGCGATGCTAGGGCCCTAAGGAAACGGGAGATACGCCACCAAGACTTGCCCCTTTGGAGACAAGATTTCATTTATTTTTAACTAACGAGGGGGGACCAAGTACAAATGTACGTAGCACTTGCCTTCAAGATTACTAAACAGCTATCACAAGACTGAGTATCGGAAACAATATTGAAACTAGGGTGAAAATACTCAAATCTGGAAAATAAATTAGGCCAGAGGCATTCCTTCATTCATGAATGTTGAACAAATTTATATTGAGTGTTGGAGGATAGCAATTCAGCTATTAGATTGACTTGTTAATATACTGGTTCAATTGCACTTTGGAAATATTTAGTAGAGTAAACAACATTAACTTATGGTAAAAGCATAAACATGTTTTAAAAATCCAATATCTTTCTTTTGGTGCTTGAAGCAATAGATAATGTTAGAAACATAATTGAGTTTTCTTTCAGAACAACAGAGATCATATACTAATGCATACACACATCCAAAGACCAAAACATTGCCAATTCATTTTATTTGTCAAAAGTTGTAAGAAAGCAATTATTGAAAATGTGTTGGTGGAATTAAGTCTCAAGATTCTAAATTATGTTTGAAAATGCTGCTATTTATTAGTAGTAGTCATAAAGTATCCTTGAGTGATCATATATAACTTATTGAATCGCAAATAATATCTACAAAAATGTAGATGAGTGTATACTCTAGAAAGAAATAAGTAACTCTAAAGATTGTTTGAAAACAAAATCACAAATAATGTCTATCATACTTTGACACGGGTGGTCCTGAGGTTTTCTCCCTTTCTGCAGGCAGTGCATGAGTTTTTCCATTGTACTACTACTGAATCCCTTCTATCTCAAATAGGTCCATGAACAACAAGCTGGGCCCGTTTTCACTGAATTAATATTGTTACTATCCGCCAATATTAACAGTTTTTTAGAAGATGATGTTGGTATGATTGTTCCATAATTCAGTAGAACCCTACATGGGCCTGTCCCTCCATAAGGTGTTTCTAAAATCCCACCTATAGTTGCGCTTTTGATACTTGTAGGTAGCAGTCGCGAACTGCTCCATTTGGCATTTAAATTGCAATAGGAATGGTGTTTATATTTTATCACGCAATAATTTCATCACGTGATCATTGTTTTTGTGAATAGGGCAACACTATCTGGATATAGGAAAAAGAATCTTGTCCATGTGTTTCTTTGTATCATGTTTATATCAGTACTAGGTGAGGATATTGTTATATTTTGTAATATATATGCTTATCAGAGCTATAGTTATCTCCATTACTGATTTGATATATACACAGCCCGCAGAAATTACCATTGGTCCTTTTATGTTTCTTTCTCAGGGTCGTTTCTACTCGTTTAGAAAGATATCCATCCATCACCAAATTGATAGTCTCTAATGTGGCTTAATTTTTGGTTCCAGAGATGGAAAAGCGTCATGTGTGCGTTTTGTCGTTGCTCCACAAGATGAATTGAGTATTTCAAAGGCATGGCTACTAACGTCTTCCCCAGATAGAAACTTGTCAATTTGTCCTTGACCTATTCCAAAGATAACTTTACAAGAATATAAGAGACCTTACTATATCACAATACTTCATTTTTGAAGAAAAATTAAAAATCAAGTTGAATCTCTGAAAGCTTCAAAGATTTTCTTCAATGGTTTTTAGGAAGACTACGTAATATACATGGTAGGGAATACGAAGCTCATGGTGCCGACTACTCATCCAGTATGAGAATACTGCTTCCGGGACTTATTTTTTGGCCTTAAGAATTTCGAAATTGTTTTAAGAATC